>Ga0105045_10001611_pt1 | contig 18615 bp, 18 predicted proteins | sample MAT02_FD_78089 | JGI IMG/M metagenome (GOLD analysis project Ga0105045, IMG submission 78089) | Freshwater microbial communities from Lake Fryxell liftoff mats and glacier meltwater in Antarctica - MAT-02 (megahit assembly) | ecosystem: Environmental > Aquatic > Freshwater > Ice > Liftoff... | reverse complement strand
CATCTTCACCATCTTCGACTTCCAAATTGCTTGAACCAGTTTTTGAAGTTCGCTTTATTTTCCCATTTTTTATGAGTTCAAAAGTTCCGTCCGGATCCCAATGAAATACGAAAACTGCAATTGAAAATCCTGTAATCGCCAAAAACAACCATGAACCCCAACCAATTAATTCCCCTAAAAATAGTGCAGATTCATAGCCAACTGCTCCTGAAAAAGAGCCCAAAATTCCTTCAGCTCCAAAAGCGCTTGCTATATTTCCAAAAAAAACAGAAAACCAAAGCACAAGGCAAAGTATTTTCCAGTCAAAGTTTGGAATAAATAACAGCCTTTTTTTGAAAATTAATCTATAACCAAAATCCAGAGACCAAAAAGGGACCAGCAACATAGAATAGCCCAAGCCTTTAAAAATCAATAGATTGGATATGTATGCACCAATAAATCCAGCCCAATTTTCAGCATCCTTTACTGTTTCTTTTAAATTTGTAGTATTGCCTTCCACCACACTTTGATCTACAGAACCTGTAAACAAATAGGAAACCAAGGCAATGAGAAGAAAAATTCCAACTGAAATGGCCATCAAACCAGAAACAAGGAAAAACTTCCTTCCAATTGGTAATTTTGGGCTTAATTTCCGTTTAGGTTCTTGTTCCTTTAGCGGTTTTACTGTATTGACTGTTTTTAATGTATTTTGGGACATTCCCTTTATTTTCTGTCGGGCAAAGGTAAATAACTTGCCACGGTTTCCTTTCATTGGAAAAATAACAGCACTTGCTGGTCTTTTTTTTATCTTCAACTTTGATATTATTTTTGCCCAGACAACAAATGGTATATCTGCTTATCAGCTGAAATACAGACATATAGAATCGGATTCTGGCTTTATTTTTTTTGAGTTTTCTGATCCTGCTGAGATTAAATATTTTTTGAACCAAAAGCTTAAATTTCAACTTAACAATGGCTACCCCTTCTCTCAAATCAGTTTTGACACCATTTATTATAACAACAAATCCGTTATTAAGGCTTCATTAAATCCAGGTCCTTTTATTGTTAATGGCGATTTGGTAAACCATGGCGATACATCATTGAAAGTCCATCTGATTTCTAAATTTCTTCGAATCAGAAAGAATTATCCCTTTTCAGATGAAAAACAGAAAAAACTTCTTTTTCAGCTTCAACAAATTCCTTTTGCAGAGTCCATAGAATCCCCAAAACTTGAGTTTTTTGGCAATCAATCTATTGTTCATTTAAATCTGGTTAAAAGAAAGTCGAATTATTTTACAGGTATTTTAGGCCTGTTACCACAATCTGAAACGGAAGGAGGAACAATTGTAACAGGTAATATTGATGGCAATCTTAATAATTTGTTTGGTCAGGGAATTCAGTTTTTTGTAAAGTGGAATCGGTTTGCTCCTGCATCTCAAATGGCTGACATTAAATTGATTGCGCCTGTTCTCAACTACAATGGTCTTGGTTTTGAATCTGATTTTGAATTGTTCAGGCAAGATTCAACGGTAAATCGTCAAAAACTTGATCTCAGAATTTCATCATCTCCAGGTGGTGTTTGGAAATTTCAGTTTGGGTATGTAACCAGCAGATCTTCAGGTTTACTTGCACTTTCTGGAAATAATAAGGTTAAAATTGAAACCAACTCAATTTCTTTTTCTATTTTAAATTCACCCTTTCAGCCCCCAGGTATTAATCTTAAAAAAAGAGCTTTTCAATTGAGTCTTTTTCCAACCATAAAAAAGATTCAAAAGGAAGCCGAGCCAAAATCTTTTCCTCAATTAAGTTGGGATCTAAATTGGCGTTATCCCATTTCCTTCAATTCGCAACGTTTTGCCGTTCAGACATTTACCCGTTTTTCTGGCATTGCAAGTAAAGAAATCACACTTCAGGAACAGCTTAGAGCTGGTGGAAATCAATCTACCAGAGGTTTTAATGAAAACATATTTTTTCTTTCACAATTGGCTGCTTTTTCAATTCAACCCCAATATCTGGTTGACAAAAGTTTGCTGGTAGGCGTTTTCAGCGATTTTTTGGTTTTCAATCCAGGCCTTAACAATATGTTTTTCTCCAAACCTTCAAAAGCTCTTGGTTTTGGTGTTTCAGTAGAGCTTGATTTTGGTTCCAATAGTGTTCAATTGTCGATTGCAAATGGAATAGTGTCTGGCATACCCCTTGATTTACAGACCACTAAAATTCATTTTGGATATGTAGCCCGCTTTTAAACTACTTTCGCCCAATTTTTTACCTGATGCTCGTCATCGATATCGTACTTTCATTTGTCTGGGCTTTCGTCATAGCCGTATTTGCCATACCGTCTATAATCTACGTAGCTCACCTCAAAAATCTTCTGGATGAACCTAATTTTAGAGCTGTTCATACAAATCTTACTCCCAGGCTTGGAGGTATGGCCATTTTTGCTGGTTTTATGTCCGCTGTTACTATATTTGGAGATGTAACACCTCAGATTCAGCGACTTCTGGCTTCTACCCTCATTCTTTTTTTTATAGGTTTAAAGGATGACATAAGTTCAGTTTCCGCCTTCAAAAAGTTTTTTGTGCAAATTCTGGCAACTGGAATTGTTATGTTTTTAGGTGATATAAAAATCAATGATTTTCAGGGTTTTCTCGGAATTCACCAGATTGATGATCGGTTCGCTTATGCTTTTACTTTCCTCGTAATTATTGGTTTAATTAACGCTTTTAATTTGATCGATGGCTTGGATGGGCTTGCAGGCAGCCTCATTCTTATTTCCTCAACTGCGTTTGGCTATTTTTTCTATCGTTTTGGAGGTTCTGAATATGCACCGTTTACTTTGGTTGCTTTTTGTTTAATGGGTGGAATTCTGGGCTTTTTAAGATACAATTTTCACAAGGCAATAATCTTTATGGGAGATACTGGTTCTCTTGTATGTGGCATGATTGTCAGCGTAATGGCGATTCAATTTGTGCAAATGAAAGCTGTGGAATCAGCACCTTCCATTGCAGTTGCCATTTTAATAATTCCTGTTTTTGATACTGCAAGGGTATTTGGCAAACGTATATTTAATGGAAAATCGCCCTTTGCGCCTGATAAAAATCATGTGCATCACATTCTTATCAGGAATGGTCTCAGTCAGATGCAAACGGTGTTAGTTTTATCCGTTATTAATATTTTTACTATCTTAAGCGCAGTTGCTTTAGCGGGCAAAGGAGACAACTTTATGTTGTGGTTCTATATGGCATACTTTCTGGTATTTTTTGTTTTGTTAGAGTTACTGGCGAAAAAAAGGACCAATGCCTAAAACTAATGATGGTTCTCTTTCTCTGCCATTTTCCCTGTGGACAAAAAATGGAAGCAAATCGGAATTTTCAACTCAAGCTAAAGTTATATTCAACTCAAAATCTGACCACATTATTCAAAAGGGCCAATTTGAATTTCAACACGGCACAATCTTAAAAAAGAGTGTATTATATCCCGAAGATACATTTCAAATGGAGGCCTTGTTTCAAAATGGTTCAATTCCATTTTTTTCTCTTTTTGCAGTTTTATTGTTAATAATTTTTAGAAATCGCTTTTTCAGTTCTTTTCAAAAATACTTTTTAGGTCTCAATAACAATTATGAAATAGACTTTAACTTCCAAAAAATAGGAGCCTTACCTGTCTTTATTGCAGTTTTGGTAGTAATACTTTCATCTATTGATCTCACTAATAGTTGTATGAATCACGCCATTTCAAATTTGAATTTTTCTTTTCAAGCATTTAAAGTCGTTTTGGTGCTTTTTGCCTTTCCAACTGGGGCCTCCCTTATTTTATTTTTTCTTTTAAATCTTAGTTTTAAGCTCTTCCCAATTTTCTTTTCAGACCTTAAAGTATTATTCCTTTTATCCACTATAGGTCTGGCTTACAACTTTTCTGCCTTTGGTTCTCAGTTCGAAAGCCTTGTTTCTATTCAGGTTTTTCTTGCTTTTGCGATTGGAATATTCTTTGGTTTAAGGAGTTTTTTCCTATATAAAATTTTCCAAAGAGCATATAGATTTAAAATCCCGATAACTGTTTTCTATATTTGCACCCTAAATCTTCAAACCATCCTGATAATCAACTGGGTGTTGGCACGAGATTTTTTTAGACTTTTATGAGCGAAGCCCTAAACCAGCAACTTACGTCAAGACAAAAAAAGGTATCTTCAATTTTGGTTACTCAGGTAAAACCGACTGATGAAGATTCTCCTTATTTTGTTTTGGCAAAAAAATACAAAATCAAAATTGATTTCAGGACTTTTATAGAAGTTCAAGGTGTTTCTATGAAAGATTTTCGAAAGCAGAAAATTACTATTTTGGATCATTCTGCAGTAATTTTTACTAGCAAAAATGCCGTGGATAATTTTTTCAGAATTTCGAATGAATTGAAGTTAGATATACCAATCGAAATGAAATATTTTTGTGTTTCAGAATCGACAGCAAATTATCTTCAAAAATATATCCAAATTAGAAAACGTAAAGTCTTTGTAGGTCAGAAAACAGCAATGGATTTGGTTGATCAGGTTAAAAAACACAAAGAAGAAAATTACCTTTTTCCTTGTTCCGACATACGAACCGGAGATTTTCCAGAATATCTTAGAAAAAATAATTATAAATTTACAGAGGTCACTTTCTACAATACTGTTTCAAGTGACCTATCGGATTTGAAAAATATTTTTTACGATATTATTGCATTTTTTAGTCCTTCAGGAATTGAATCTTTATTTCATAACTTCCCTGGTTTTCAGCAAAATGAGACAAGAATTGCAGCATTTGGACCTACCACAGCTAAGGCTGTTAAAGACGCAAATCTGGTCCTTGATATCCAGGCTCCATTGCCAAATGCACCCTCTATGACAGGTGCTCTTGAGGAGTATATTAAAGCCTGCATAAAGGCTTCCAAAGAATAAAATTTTTTCAAATAGGAAATTTACCATAAAATTGAAACTTATTAACGCTTGAATTCGAAATGAAAAGAAATCTATGTACCGTTTTATTTGTCATTAGCTTTTGCTTTAGTGGCAAAATTGTTGCGCAACAAGACGCACATTTTACGCAATATATGTTCAACCAATTATACTTCAATCCCGCAGCAGCTGGCATTGAACAAGGCTTCCGTGGTGGACTATTATATAGAAATCAATGGTCTGGCTACAAGGGACTTAGTGGGGGAGGTGCGCCACAGAATATTCTGTTCACTGGCTCATTACCTATTTTATCTGCCAATACTGGTTTAGGTTTGGTAATTAATAATGATGAAATTGGTCCATTATCTGATTTACAGGCATCAATAAATGGTAATTATCAATTCAAGTTAGGCCAGGGAAAATTAAATGCAGGGGTTCGTGTTGGTATTCAATCACGTTCGATTAATCCAAAGAATATAAGAGTCAATAATCTTGATGACCAGGTTTATCAAAATTTGATAGGATCTTCAGCACAAATTGTTCCAGACTTTGGTTTTGGTTTGTTCTACACATCAGAGAAATTTTTTGCTGGCCTAAGTGCAACCCACCTTGCAGAACCTCAATTTGATTTTTCAGGTGCTCCAAGTACTTTAAATAGACACTTTTATTTTATGGGAGGTTATAATTTCGACATTTCTCCAAATATAGTGTTAACACCTTCGTTAAATTTAAAATCAGATTCTAAGGTTTTTCAATATGAAGTATCCGCTTTGGCAAAATTCAACAATCAATTTTTGGCTGGTTTAGCTTACAGGGAGCAAGATGCAGTGTCTTTAATTGTAGGTTTTACAGCACTGCAAAACAAATTAAGGATAACCTATTCTCTGGATTACACAGTTCCTGCTACTGAAGCTAAAAAGCCAACTTCTCATGAAATAATGGCATCTTACTTTGTGCCAATGACTTTGAAAGGTCCAAAGCCGATTATCAGAACACCTCGTTATAGAAAATAATAAAATATCTCTAAACCTTACAGCGTTATTTCTATTTCAATCCAAAGTTAATTTATTTGAATTTAGGTTTTAGTTTTGTGTATCTAAAAAATTAACCGGCAATAGGTCGGATCAAAATTTAAGGGTGATATGAATATGTGTAAATTTTTGGGGACAATGAGTCCCTTGCTAGCCATTACCACATTGGCATTGGTAAGCTCCTGCGGCCTTGGGCAGAAGGATATTCAAGGAGAATTAATTGGAGTTCCAAACAGGGAGGGCTGGGTTCAGACCGTGCCTTTTGGAATGACAACTGTCCCGTCAGGGACATTTCACATGGGGCAATCAGACGAAGACGTGGCTGCATCTCACATCAACTATAATAAACAAGTTACCATTGGTGGCTTTTATATGGATGATACTGAAATTACCAATAATGAGTATCGTCAATTTGTAGAAGCTATTTTAACAGATGACACCGTTGGTTTAGGCAGTATAAGTGAGGAGTTCCAGCAAATGTTGGCAGAAAGAAAGTTTTATCCGGACACAACTGTTTGGGTAAGGGATTTTAGTCATCACATGGGTGATCCTATGATGGAGTATTATTGGATACATCCGGCTTTTGATAATTATCCCTTGGTTGGTGTAACCTACAAAGCAGCCAAGCTTTTTTGTAAATGGCGAACTGGATATTTAAATAAGGCAAGAACTGATGCTGGTCTTCCTGTTATGCCAAATTTTCGGTTACCTTCTGAAGCAGAATGGGAGTATGCTGCCAGAGGTGGACGAGATTTAGCGCCATTTCCATGGGGTGGGCCTTACGTCCGAAACATGAAGGGTTGTATGTTGGCTAATTTTAAACCAGGTCGAGGTAATTATTATGATGATGGTTTTTCTTATACATCACCTATAGGTCAGTATTTTTCCAACGATTATGGTCTTTACGATATGTCAGGAAATGTTTCAGAATGGTGTGAAGATGCATTTTTTGAAGCCTCTGTCCCAGTAGTTTGGGATCTTAATCCTACTTATTTTGATGCGAAGGAACCTCGAAAAGTAGTACGGGGAGGCTCTTGGAAAGATATATCATTTTTTCTTCAAAATGGAAGTAGAAACTTCGAGTATGAAGATACAGCAAAGTCATTCGTAGGATTCAGATGCGTGGTTACATATCTAGGTAGATCAGCAGGTAACGAGTTTTAATCAAGTTTAACAAGTTTTTAACACAATTTAATTTTCATAACACACAAAAAAAATGAGCGCAAAAAAAGGTGGCTTTAAGGAGAAGTTTTATACTAAAATTGCTCCAGTTGTAACAGGGGTTGGTGCATCAATTGTAATTCTAGGTGCCCTATTTAAAATCATGCACTGGTCTGGTGCCGGTCCAATGTTGATTATTGGTTTAGGAACTGAGGCTCTATTGTTCTTGTTATTTGCCTTTGCACCCCAACCACATGATCCGGAATGGTCCAGGGTTTATCCTGAGCTGGATGATGAATACTGGGCTAAATTACAAAAATCAGGTGCAAAATCTGCTATTGCCGCAGGAGGACCTGGTGCTGGTGGTCTTGATCAAATGCTTGCAAATGCAAAAATTGATCAAAGTATGATTGATAGGTTGGGTAAAGGGTTTACTGGCTTGGCAGACTCTGTAACAAAGATTGGTGATATTACCAATGCTTCTGTAGCTACCAAAGAATATGCTGCAAATGTTACGAATGCATCAAAGGCTATGTCTGATATGAATAAGTCTTATGCATCAACGGTTACTGCAATGGCTGAAATGTCAAATGCAGCTAATGACTCTAAGCAATACCATGCCCAGGTTCAAACAATAACTAAAAATCTTGGTGCCTTAAACGCCGTTTATGAAATGGAACTACAGGATGCAAATAACCATTTAAAGGCTATGAATAAGTTTTACAACAATCTTACAACGGCCATGTCCAATCTTGCTGATGCTGGTAAAGATACTGAAGCTTTCAAAGGTGAGCTTTCTAAGCTTACTGGCAATCTTAATAACCTCAATAAAGTATATGGCAATATGTTAACTGCCATGAAAGGTTCTTAATATTTTTATTTAATACATTTAATCCTAAATATTAAGAAATGGCAGGCGGTAAGGAAACCCCAAGGCAGAAGTTGATTGGTTTGATGTACCTGGTGCTATTGGCCTTATTGGCCCTTCAGGTATCATCTGCAATTCTTCAAAAATTTTCATTTTTGAATTCTAGTCTTGAATTGGCAATTGAAAATGCAAATAAGGCGAATGATGGTAAAATTGATGGAATAAAAAAGTCTGTTGAAAAGTCACCACAGTATCAAAACGTTCTGGATGATGCGAATCGGATCAAGAAAATGGCCCGTGAAATGATCGCTGAAATTGAAGGTTATAAAAAAGAAATCATTATAAAAACAGGTGGTGTGGATGAAAAGAAACAATATGTGGGTATGAAAGATGAAGATGTTACAGCTAATCTTATGGTTGGTGATCCATCTACTGGAAAAAAAGGAAAAGCCTATGCATTAAAAGAAAAGTTGAATAATTTTACATCTGAGCTAAACAAAGTAGCTGGAACAAGTTTTGCACCTTTAGCTCAGGATGGAAAAGATGATCCATTGGCAAAATATGATGCCGATCAGAAAAGAAAAGATTTTGCCGAATTAAATTTCTCACAGACACCTATGATTGCAGCTCTTGCTGTTTTAAGTGATAAGCAGAGTAAAATTGCTGCTTATGAGGCTGATGTTCTTTCAAGATTAGCACAAAAAGTTGGTGCTAAGGATTTTAAGTTTGATGTGATTATAGCAGACTATAGTGCCCTTTCATCAACTGTTGCTGCAGGTACTGATTATGAAGCAAAAATGTTTGTAACTGCCCGTTCTTCTGCGATTGTTCCCGTTATGAAATTTAGGGGAAATTCAGTAAAAGTTGAAAATGGGGTGGGGATCATTAAATTTAAAGCTTCCGCAACCAATTATGACTCAGAAGGTAATTCTAAACAACAATGGGAAGGGCAAGTTGCAATGCCGAAGCCAACTGGTGATGGTGACACTGTTTTTAAAGTAAAAGGTGAATATATTGTAGCTAAGCCAGTAATTGATGTGAAATCAGCCTCAGTCAGTGCGCTATATTACAATTGCGGAAATGATTTAAATATTCAGGTTCCTGCTTTGGGTGCAAGTTACAAACCATCTTTTTCTGCTAAAGGAGCAAATATCATAAACGGAAAAGATAAAGGAGCAATTATTGTTATACCTAATGTAAAGGGTGTTGATGCGAAGGTTTCCATATCTGTCAGTAGTGAAGGATCTGCAATTGGAGTTAAGGATTTTCCTGTTAGAGGAGTTCCAAGACCACAGATTGTAGCGAAAATAGGCGGTGTTTATGCAGATCAGAAGAAAGGTGTCCCTGCGCCAGGTCCTGCATCAATTCAAGTTTTGGCAGAACCAGATCCTGCTTTTGCTGCAGCTTTGCCAAGAGAAGCCAGATATAATATTACAGAAGGTGAGGTTACTTTGGCCAGAGGCAAACGAGAAGTAGCAAATATTTTAATTAAATCTGACAATATTAATCTAAGTTCAATCAGAAGTCAGGCGCAATCTGGTGATAGGATTATTGTTGTAATTAAAAAAGCCAGGAGGCTAAATTTTAGGGATGAATCAGAAGATGTGCCTATTAATGCTGCATCTTCGGTGATTACTATTCCAGTAAATTAACTTTTTTTTAATTTATATACTTAAAACTCAATAGATCGATGAAATTAAAATTTAAATTTTTTCTTCTTCTGTGCTTACTCGGAGTAGCAAGCAACAGTTTTGCCCAGCAAAGGAAGAAAAAGGGAAAGAAAGCAAGTTCTGCTCCTGTAATCTCTACACCGGTGGAGGCGGTAGCTCCTCCTCTTGTAGAGGATCCATCTGCAAGAATGATGGATAGTATCAAAAGAGAAGATTCAGCTGAAGTTGCACGCGGTTATGATCCTCTTTCGGTTAGAAAGGTTCATAATTCTGATATTATGTATAGGATGCAGGTGTGGCGGACTTTAGATTTAAGAGAAAAGTGTAACCGTCCTCTTTTTGCTCGTGGAAATGAAATTTCAAAAGCAATTATTGATGAGGTCATGGCTGGTCGTTTGTCCGCTTACGCAAAAGATTCTCTTACCAAACTTTTGTCTTTAACTGAGTTTAATGATAAGATTATGGATCCAGGAAGTGCACAAGTCGATGCTGATGGGAATCCGATACCAGGAACTGGTGTTCCTTTTCAGGGTTCTGCCCTTTACATCCTAAAATTTAGAGAGAATTTGCTTTTTGATAAGCAACGGTCAAGATTTTATTATGACATTCAGACCATCACCTTGTATGTTCCTGCTGAATATAACACAATCAAGGGTACAGAAACCGAGGTTGCTACTTTTAAATATAAAGATCTTGTAAAGGTATTTAAGAATATGCCGAATGCTAGATGGTACAATTCACAGAACAGAGCCGAAGATAAAAAGATTTCTGATGCTATGGACTTGCGATTATTTTGTTCCAGAATTATTAAGTTGTCTAATCCTGAGGATAAAATGATTGAAGATATGCCTGAATATCAAGCTTCTCCCAAAACAATATTAATTGCTTCGCAAAAGTATGAATACGATTTAGTTGCCAAAGAGAATGAAGTTTGGGATTATTAATAATCTTATTGAATTTGAAAAAGGAGGCTTTAGCCTCCTTTTTTTTGTCCTAATAAATATATGATAGCCATTCGAAGCGCCACACCAATTTCTACTTGATCCAAAATTAAAGATTTAGGTCCATCTGCTAGTTCAGAATCAAGTTCAACTCCTCGGTTAATCGGACCTGGATGCATTATGGTCATTTGATCAAAATCGGTAAAAACCTTCGATCCAAAAAATTCATTATATTCTTCTAAACTTGGAATTAACTCCAGATCTTGTCTTTCTTTTTGAATTCTTAAATTATAAATTACATTAAAAGAATTTTGTTTTTTTGTAATGGACCTGATTTGAGATTTCCTTTGCACTGTGTTTGGGCCTTCTATTGTATATTTTATTCCTAATTTATTCCAAAGTTTTATTGCCGACCCAGCTACCCTACTATATAAAATATCTCCTTTTAATAAAATGTGAAGATTCTCATTTTTAAATCCTTTCTGCCACAGCGTAAAAAGATCTAGCAAGGCTTGTGTAGGATGCTCATTATTTCCATCCCCTGCATTTATTACCGGGATTCTGGTTTTTTCATAAACATAGTTGGCGGAACCAGAGACTTTATGTCTAATTACAATCAAATCTATTTTCATTCTTAGTAAATTTTGGATTGTATCGTTTAAGGATTCACCCTTTTTTATTGAGCTCGAATTTGCACTAAAGTTAACAACATCAGCAGATAGCCTTTTTTCGGCTAATTCAAAAGAAATTCTGGTTCTTGTAGAATCTTCAAAAAATATATTCGCAATTGTTATTTCTTTTAAGGCAGGTATCTTTTTAAATGGTCTGTTTAATATTTTTTCAAATTCTAAACTGGTAGAATATAAAATTAAGATATCTTCTTTGTCAAGGTCATCTATACTAATTAGTCTGCCTGGCTTGAACTGAATTTGATTATCCATGTGTTAATTATATTTTGATTTGAACCTCTGAATTTTTACCAACTCCTTTTTTTTCGTAATTAATTTTGACCCTAAGTCCATTTTTAAACTTCTTTTCCTAAAGCTTTTATGCATTTAGGTTTTCCTAATTTTTAAAGAGCATTGGTTGCTACCTTTGTTGTTCGCACAGTAAAAATTTCATTACCTAATTCGTACAACTTGTTGATTTTGAATTCTAAAACTCAGATTACTTTCATTTGGTACCTATTATTTTCCAATGATATCTATTTTCGTTCCTGAAAAATATAATATTGATTATAACTAACTTTGTCACTTTTTGAAATTTTCCTGATATTTTTTAGTTAAAATCTTCGCAAGAAGGAAATATCTATGTTAAATGCCCAATATTTTCATATTCAAGTAAAATAGTCGGACATGGATACCTTGAATGGGTAATCTGGCTAAAATTGTTTCAACTCCATATTGATTGATATTCAGTATTTTAGTCGTTTTTTGGAACGAATTTGATTTCCTTTGATTCAATATTCCAACTAATCTTTTTTTTAGGTGTGTTGTTGAATTGTTTTTTTACTATTTTTGCGGTCCTTTTCGGGGTGTTACCAGAGTGGCCAAATGGGACAGACTGTAAATCTGTTGATTAATTTCTTCGGTGGTTCGAATCCACCACGCCCCACTCAAAAGCGGGAGTAGCTCAGTTGGTAGAGCGACAGCCTTCCAAGCTGTAGGTCGCGGGTTCGAGCCTCGTCTCCCGCTCTTAATGTTGAAAAGCCGACATAGCTCAGGGGTAGAGCACTTCCTTGGTAAGGAAGAGGTCGAGGGTCCGAATCCCTTTGTTGGCTCTAATAATTTTGTATTCACATCCTTTATTTGATTTATAATCATGGCTAAAGAGAATTTTGACCGGTCGAAACCTCACGTAAACATCGGTACAATAGGTCACGTTGACCACGGTAAGACTACCCTTACTGCTGCAATTACTAAGGTTCTTTCTAAGAATGATCCTTCAATTCAGGTTCGCGACTTTTCTTCAATCGACAATGCTCCTGAAGAAAAAGAGCGGGGTATCACTATCAATACTTCGCACGTAGAGTATTCCACCAAAAACCGACATTATGCACACGTTGACTGTCCTGGTCACGCCGACTATGTTAAAAACATGGTAACTGGTGCGGCTCAGATGGATGGTGCTATCCTTGTGGTTGCTGCAACAGATGGTCCTATGCCACAAACCAGAGAGCACATTCTTCTTGCACGTCAGGTTGGTGTACCTCAATTGGTTGTATTTATGAATAAAGTAGATATGGTGGACGATCCTGAGCTTTTGGAGCTTGTGGAAATGGAAATCAGAGAACTTTTGAGCTTTTATGAGTTTGATGGGGATAATATCCCTGTAATTCAAGGCTCTGCTCTAGGTGGATTAAATGACGATCCTAAGTGGGTTGGAACAATTGAAGCGCTCATGGAATCTGTGGATAGTTTTATTCCTATTCCAACCAGATTAATTGAGTTACCTTTTCTTATGCCTGTTGAAGATGTATTCTCTATTACTGGTAGAGGTACAGTTGCAACAGGTAGGATCGAAAGAGGAATTGTGAACTCTGGCGAGACTGTAGATATCCTTGGTATGGGTGCTGAAAATCTTAAATCAGTTGTTACTGGTGTTGAGATGTTTCGTAAGATTCTTGATAGGGGTGAGGCCGGTGACAATGTCGGTTTACTTTTAAGGGGTATCGACAAAGATCAAATCAAAAGAGGGATGGTAATTTGTAAACCAGGTTCTGTTAAGCCTCACTCTGATTTTAAAGCCGAAGTATATGTGCTTTCAAAAGAAGAAGGTGGACGTCACACACCATTTTTTAATAAGTATCGTCCTCAGTTTTATATGAGAACTACCGATGTTACTGGTGAGATTACACTTCCAAAAGATGTAGAAATGGTAATGCCAGGTGATAACATAACAATAACCGTTCATTTGATTAACAAAGTTGCCATGGAGAAAGGACTTCGATTCGCTATTCGTGAAGGAGGTCGAACCGTAGGTGCCGGTCAGGTTACAGAAGTTCTTGATTAAAAGATAGTTAGATAAAAATCCGCCTTGTGGCGGATTTTTTTTATCTTATTAAAATAAAAGCTGTAATTTTGCAGTCCTTTTTAAAAAACGGGTGTAGCTCAATTGGTAGAGTAGCGGTCTCCAAAACCGTTGGCTGTGGGTTCAAGTCCTACCGCCCGTGCAAAAAAGTTTGATTTCGATGAAGAAAATTACTGATTTCGTTAGTTTGTCCTATCAGGAATTGACCACTAAAGTTAGCTGGCCCACTGGTAGCGATTTGAATAATCAAACCATATTGGTTCTTGTAGCCTCAATCATATTTGCTCTTTTAATAGGGATAATGGATTTTGGTTTTGAAGCCTTAATGAAGGTGTTTTATAACCTCTAAGATTTTTACAAGTGGCTGAATTAAAGTGGTATGTATTAAGAGCGGTAGCTGGTCAAGAAAAAAAGGTAAAGAATTATATCGATACCGAAGTTGTCAGACAAAAGCTTGAGCATGTGGTAACCCAGGTTCTTATTCCATCTGAAAAAGTGATGGAACTGAGAAATGGAAAAAAGGTAATTCGAGAAAAGAATTTTTTTCCTGGGTATATAATGGTCAACGCTGATCTTAATAATGGTGAAGCTTTTCATACCATTAAAAGTGTTCCGGGTGTTATTGGTTTTCTTGGTTCTAATAGAAGTTCAATCGAAAAAACACCAGTAGCTCTTCGTGAAAGTGAGATTAATAGGATATTAGGCAGAGTAGATGATTCTCAAGAAGATATGATGAGGTTTGAAACCACATTTATTAAAGGAGAAGTTGTGAAAGTAATCGATGGTCCATTTAACACCTTTACAGGAACTGTTGAAGAGGTATTTGATGAAAAGAGAAAATTAAATGTGATGGTTAAGATTTTTGGGAGGAATACGCCTCTTGAGCTTAATTATACGCAAGTGGAAAAGTTACAAACAGTTAAAAATTAGCAATGGCTAAGGAAATAAGTACCTACGTAAAGCTCCAGATTAAGGGAGGCGCCGCGAATCCATCGCCGCCGATTGGACCTGCCCTCGGTTCGAAGGGTGTGAACATCATGGAGTTTTGTAAACAGTTCAACGCAAGAACCCAGGATAAAGCTGGTGTTGTTGTTCCAGTTGTAATCACTGTTTATACTGACAAGTCATTCGACTTTGTCATCAAAACTTCGCCGGCAGCGGTGCTTCTCCTTGACGCAGTAAAACAAAAATCCGGTTCGGCAGAGCCCAACCGGAAAAAGATTGGCTCAGTAACTTGGGAACAAGTTAGAACGATTGCGGAAACTAAAATGCCTGATTTAAATGCATTTGAAGTAGAACCAGCAATGAGAATTATAGCAGGAACTGCGAAAAACATGGGAATAATTGTCACTGGTAAATCTCCTTGGGAAAATTAATTATGGCGAAGCTTACAAAAAATCAAAAGAAAGCGGTAGCTGTTGTTGACATCAACAAAGAGTATTCGCTTGAGGAAGCTGCTAATCTTTTAAAGAAGGCAACGTTTACAAAATTTGACTCTTCAGTTGATGTAGATGTGCGTTTAGGAGTAGATCCAAGGAAAGCCGACCAAATGGTTAGAGGTGTTGCTGCACTTCCTCATGGTATCGGAAAAACTGTTAAAGTTTTAGTATTGTGTACTCCAGACAAAGAAGCCGAAGCAAGAGAAGCTGGAGCTGACCATGTTGGTTTGGATGATTACATTTCTAAAATAGAAGGTGGTTGGACAGATATTGATGTTATCATAACCATGCCTAGCGTAATGGCTAAAGTAGGTAGATTAGGTAAAGTTTTAGGTCCACGTGGTTTAATGCCCAATCCTAAATCTGGGACTGTAACTACGGATGTAGGTAGAGCGGTTATTGAAGTGAAAGCTGGAAAGATTGATTTTAAAGTTGATAAAACAGGTATCATTCATACAAGTATAGGAAAAGTTTCTTTTGCATCTGATAAGATTTCTGATAATGCAATGGAGCTAATTAATGTCATCATTAAGTTGAAGCCATCTTCTTCAAAAGGGACATATTTTAAGTCAATAACGCTGACTTCGACTATGGGTCCAGGTCTTAAAATAGATAAAAGTACAATACCAGGAATATAGTAATGAATAAGGAACAAAAAGGACGGGTTATTGCTGAATTGGCAGAAAAGTTTGGTGCCACCCCTAATTATTATTTCGCTGATGGTTCTGGATTGAGTGTTGCGAAAACAGATAATTTCAGAAGAGAATGCTTCAAAAGAGGCTTTGAATATGTAGTTGTTAAAAATACCTTAATTGAGAAGGCTTTAGAAAGAAATGAGATGGTTGATGAATCGTTTAATTCTTCCGTGCTTAGAGGTTTTACAGGGATTATTTTCTCTGAAGATCCGAAAGCTCCTGCCAAACTTTTGAAGGAATTTTCAAAAAATAACAATGGGCTTCCCGCCTTTAAAGGTGCCATTGTTGATAAATCGTATTTCTCTGGTGCAGATCAGTTGGATACCTTAATGACACTGAAAACTAAAAACGAATTAATTGGTGAAGTAATCGGATTGCTTCAATCTCCACTTAAGAATGTTGTTTCAGGTCTGAAGGCGTCCGGATCTACCATCGCAGGAATAGTGAAAGCATTGTCCGAACGTTAATTTTGGTTGAATTTTAAAATTTAAAAAGAAAATGTCTGATCTTAGTAAACTTGCCGAACAGTTAGTAAATCTTACTGTAAAGGAAGTAAATGAATTGGCCGGTATCCTGAAGGATGAGTACGGTATTGAGCCTTCTGCTGCTGCACCTATTATGGTTGCTGGTGGTGGTGCTGGTGCGGATGCCCCAGCAGTAGTTGAAAAAACTGCATTTGATGTAATTCTTAAAAGCGCTGGTGCGTCAAAGCTTAATGTAGTTAAGCTTGTTAAGGATCTTACTGGTCTTGGTTTGAAAGAAGCTAAAGATTTAGTAGATTCCGCTCCTAAGCCTTTGAAGGAAGGTGTTTCAAAAGACGAAGCGGATGCTTTGAAGAAAACTCTTGAAGAAGCTGGTGCTGAGGTAGAAGTCAAGTAAATAAAATTGCCTTTATTGGCTTTTTGAAGATTTCTTTAATAAAAGTCGGATTAATTTCCGACTTTTGTGTTTATAAGGGGCCGACTGGTTTTGACAGCGGGTGGTTTATTCTAATTGCATGCAAGGTTTGTCCAGTTCCTTTAAAAACTGTTCACTCGTACACGGCGAAGATTCTTACGCCTTGGCAGCCTAATCGGAGATTAGGGTTTGCCTTTGTCCATCTGAGGTTTTCTGTTTGGCTTCAGAATATTGGGCATCGACACATTCAGGATTAAAGTTCTATCCAGGTACGGCTTTAATTATCACCTGGAAAAACAATATAAGTTGTCAGCACTTTAAGTCTGAATAAGCATGTAGACGTTTTAGTAGGCTCTTGCCTGGACGTGGGTTCGAATCCCTCCGGCTCCACAAAAAAGACCTGATATTCAAAAAGTATCAGGTCTTTTCGTTTTTCGCATACTTAAATTAAAGCAATAGGATTTATTCGAAATCGAATTTATAGATTGTCTTCTTTTGCTATACCATCATTAGTTCTTCTTATTGAATATATTTAACTTTCTAAGGTCATTGGAACGATAGTATATATTTATTTAGATTACGTCATATTTTAGTATATTTTTAAACAATCCAATCCCACTCAAAACTAGGAAGTGTTATTTTCTTGTTTAGCTTTCTTGCCTTCGTATTCTATGATATGTCTGCACAATAGTATTCCTATATTTAGTTGCAGTGTTTATTTTCGCTTTAGAGCTATTTTAAGGATTTGCTCAGGAACCAAAGTCAACACTTTTTCGTTTTTAAATTTGTATAAGACTTGAATCAATTCGAACAGCGAATTATCGTCAATTCAATCAAGCTCTTACCTCTGGAATAGAAATTTAAAAGGTAATTGGTTCCTATTTTATTAGCAATACAAATAGTATAACCAAATCTGTTTTAGTGACTGAAGACTTCGTCTTATGCTTGGGGCGAATGAGGATCAGCTAACTGAATTTCATGAAAACCCTCCAGAATTCAAACTGGAAGAAGAGCATCGTGCATGGACATCTGAGGGAGTGGATGGTTTTTATATGGCCAGAATGAGAAGGAATAAATAAGTGAGATAGAAAAGTTTAGATTGTAAGTAGAGGCTAAGATGTAGATAGAACAGCAATTGAGGGCCTAAATGTGGATAGATCATAAGACTTCAAAAAAAACTTTCAAATTTTTCCAGTTGATTTAGAGCTAGTTAGTAATTATTATATATATTTATAAAATAAAAGCTTGCTAGTAAAAGAAAGACTAGTACTTTTGCACTCCCATTCGCAGATAGGCAGACGGAAAAGAGAAGAAAAAGAGGCGAAAAGAGGTTAAGAAAGTACTGGCAGGAGCGCTGGGAAACAGAAAGAGGAGTACCGGATGAGCGTACGACTTACAGGTGACAGAGGGCTACAAAGCCGATAAGTTACAGAGTTCTTTGAATAAGTATAGAAAGCATATAGCGGAACCCTTGAAACGTTTAAATACGTTGTCAAGAATCAATAAATCGTTGTAAGGATGATCCTTGTGGTTATTCTTCGACAAAATAAGAGCAACACAAACATTACGGAGAAAGCAGCGATGTTTTCAAAGTTAAAAACAATACAATGGAGAGTTTGATCCTGGCTCAGGATGAACGCTAGCGGCGGGCCTAATACATGCAAGTCGAACGGTGTAGCAATACATAGTGGCAGACGGGTGCGTAACGCGTATGCAACCTACCTTTTATCGGGGGACAACATTTCGAAAGAAGTGCTAATACCGCGTAAGATAGTAGTGGGACATCCCACAGCTATTAAACTTCCGGGGATAAAAGATGGGCATGCGTCTGATTAGCTAGTTGGCGGGGTAACGGCCCACCAAGGCGACGATCAGTAGGGGAACTGAGAGGTTGATCCCCCACACTGGCACTGAGATACGGGCCAGACTCCTACGGGAGGCAGCAGTAGGGAATATTGGGCAATGGAGGCAACTCTG
>Ga0105045_10001609_pt1 | contig 18624 bp, 14 predicted proteins | sample MAT02_FD_78089 | JGI IMG/M metagenome (GOLD analysis project Ga0105045, IMG submission 78089) | Freshwater microbial communities from Lake Fryxell liftoff mats and glacier meltwater in Antarctica - MAT-02 (megahit assembly) | ecosystem: Environmental > Aquatic > Freshwater > Ice > Liftoff... | reverse complement strand
TCGATACCGGGCGACTCGCTTGGTCGATGAAGCTTGTCGCAGGCGGCGGCTTTCTTGCAAGAGATGATGTGGTGGTGTCACTACCAGATACGTCAAAACGACGGCGGCCGAAGTGGCCGTCAAAGCGGTCAGATCAGACGACTGAAAGCCTGTCCAAGCCAACACAATGACGACAGCCACGGCGGGGATCTGGAAAACCATCGTGTCGCGCCACAGCACTGATCGTTCACGCAGACTGCTGTGAATCAAATTTAGGTAGTGTCGCGGCGCGTGCCAAACGAGCAGATAAAGACCGATAAAAAACTCAGGATTCAACAGATAACCGGCGATGGCGAGAACAGCGGTCTGAGCGGTCCAATTTGCCGGGCGTCTCCATTCGAACAACCGCCCAGCCATGCCGCTGAGGCGTAGACCGTCCCGTTTAGGCGACCCGGTTCGCACGCCAACAAGCTCATAGAATATCCACAAACAACAGGCGACTGCGGCGATCGTCACCGCGCAGCGGATCGCGATTGAGTCTGGAATTAATCCATACGCCACTGCGGGATCGGAAAAACCGACGGCCAGCACCCGTGATAAGAATGCTTCGCTTTCACTCGGATGCCATAGGACGGGCAAGATAATTGCCAACAAGCCGTGACCAAACACGAACAGCAAGCGAGAGCGTCGTTTGTTCAGCAGCGGTTCGCGGGTATGCCAGTGATCCGCTTCCTCGCTACCGAAATGGACCATCGTCAACAGCAAAAACGCAACCAGCACTGAGGCACTGTGGATCAACCACCAAGCGACCATGGCAGCCATGATCGTCATGTAAGCGATCAATCGCCCCCAGATGTGGAAACGCGAATTACTGGAGCTGCGACGGATCAGAAACCAGTCCGCCGCCCCGTGCGACATGCCGACCGTAAGGCCACCCAACACCAACGGAATCGCGGCAAACGTATCTGAGTAACCGGGAATCGGAATCGTCAACGCTGCTGCCAATCCGATGGACACATTGGAAGAATATTCAACGCAATTGAGTAGCGATCTCACTGCCTGGCACCTCGCATCAGCGTGGAACCATGGGGCTGTGCTGCGCCACTTCGCGATCCTGATCATCATGGCCAGCGTGATAAGAATGCTCGTCATCCGAGTCGTTTCGATGGTTCGTAGCCGCGTTGCCTTCCAGCACATCCCAATGGCAACTGGCGATTGCTGGTGCATAGCCCTCGGCCGCCGATTCGTACAGTGCCACGCGACTGATCATCGCACCAAAGATAACCTTCGACACCACGTCCGAAAACGTAAACAGGTACTGCCGCGTCACCGCGCCATGAACATCGTAAGCAATGGCGGGCATCGCGATCGCGACGGCATACGCCGTCCAAGATCCCACGAACACCCACCAAATGCCGCGCATCAGTTTCTGCGATCGAGGGTGCATGTGTCCGGTTTGTTTGAAAACGCCCGTGTAAACCGCGTACAGAATGTAGACGTACGCAAGCCAACCGGCAAAATAGAACAGCCAGAACATGTTGACACCGAACGACCAATTCGCCCCTGGTGCGAAAGCGGGCTCGAAAAATTGCGCGACATAGCTCGTGTAGATCATCGCCAGCCCACCGATGGTGAACTTAACCGCATTGCGAAAGAACGCTGCGCCGGTCAAGCCCAAGACGGTCAACAATTGAATTTGCAATGTCGGAACGTCGATCGTCCAGTTCATGTAGCGGTATCCGTTACTGAACACCCTTAACATCGAACCGTTTTCAACGGACGCTGCCGTGAGCCGTTGTTTGACCTCTTCAGTCGGCAGAGCGGCATCATCGCCGGCTGACAACAATGCTTCACCCTCTGCGTTTACACCGAGGGTTGAATGGAACCAGACCGTGTTGGACCCTACGCGCCCAAACTGAAAAGAATCGTTCCAAATTTTGTACTGCGTGAACAGTATGAGCGCGGCTGAGACCATCACCACGCAACCGAGGTAATTGGCCATACGATACTTGGGTGCGACCGAGGAGGCGGTGATAGCAAAGTAGACCAATCCTGCCAGCATCGCTCCGAAGCCGAACACCAAGATGTGGGCGATAAGCTGATATTGGAAGTCTTCGTAGAGGAAGTAGTTTTCCATATTGGGCATGACAAGATCCATGTGGTTAAAGTCGCTGTGACAGAAGACGTGGTGCGACGATGCAAGACCGCGCACCCGTTGGATCGTCAGGCAGCAAATTGCGTTCCAATTCTTCCGTGGTGGTAACTATTTAGCTCCCGGAATTGGTGTTGGCTGAATACTTAATTGGTGCCATCCATCATTTTGCGTTGGAACAAGTTTCAGATTTTATGCGACGGGGCCATCACCTATTCCATCAACGGCGCAACATCGATCGTCCGCCGAGCAAAAGCATTTGCAAACGAGCCTGCCGGGGCGGTAGTCGGTGACAATCAGGCTTTGGCCAGCGGACGATCCGGTCGATCTGACGGGTGGCACCCAACGCTGGTAAATTGCTTCTTATTATTCGAGCAAATCCTCACTTCCTGAAAGCTGGACCCGCCCTGCGTTTTCGACCGCGAAGTGGTCGCAGCCACTAGCCGTGGGTCGCGCAGCGCACCCACGGACCTGTCAGATCCACCATGGATTCGACCCCGAATGGTGTCGCAGCGATGTGCTGGCTGCGACACCCTTCGGGGTCGAATCCCTTGCGAATGCTCCAATCCGGTGGTGTCGCTGCGCTCAACCACCGGCTAACGGCTTAAATCCCTACGGGATAGAGATTTAAAAGCCGCACAACCGCTTTAGCTTTAGGCGGAATTTCCGATTTTATGCAATGGCCCCATCAATGGTGCAACATCGATCGACCACCGAGCAGCGGCAATAGCAAAAGTTCCTGGCGGGGCGATATTTTGGGACAATCAGGCTTTGGCCAGCGGACGATTCGGTCTATTTGATGGGTGGCACCAATTGCTTATGGGTTGTCCAGCACTGTTTCGCGTCACGACATCCGCAGGGATGATCTTGGCAGGGAAACGGGATCGAACGATCCTTGTAAACAGCGGCAATTACTGGGACAGGCACCGGGAGACTTGCGGCACAAATGGCAACGAGCACCAAGACGCTGAGAATGCGTCGTGCGATCGAGCTCGTTCTTACTTTTAAAAGGCATGCCATGAGGTGACTGAGCTAAGCACGTGAGCACGAGTCATTCGGCGAAACAAAGTAGTAGGCACGCTCCGTCGTGCCGTAACAGGCGGACGGCATGGCGGAGCGTGCCTGCTACGTTATACTGAAAAACTCCCGGCGGATTGCTTAGGTTTTAATTCCCGCTGAACTACCTCGGCTTCGATTCTCTTTACTCGACTAGCCTAATCAGTTTGGCAAGCCGTGCTCAAGTAATGACGTGTTAATCGCGACAAGTGGCCACATCCCGGTGGCGAGATGTTGCGCGGGAGTAGAACGCTGTTAAGTCCCTTGAGCTGCCGTCCAACCTTTTTCACCGTCAAAGGTATATAAGTGCTCGGTCTTGATGAAATCTAGGCCTGCGACAGCGAAGCGGCTCAGCAACTCGATCACTTCTTGATGCGTAATGTTGCCATCGTTATTCGCGACGAAACGGCATCGCCAATGATCCGTACAAAAGGTTTCGGCAAACCCTTGCGGATAGACCTTCTGCCCGCGATTGGAGATGACTTGCAACCGTAGGTTTTCCGACTGGAGCACTTCCAGTTTGGCACCGAGATCGTTGGGGCTGATTCCGGCAAAGTGAACGAACACATCGACGCCCTTGAGTTCTTTCTTTGCAGGCTTGACCGGCGTGTAGATCGGTTTGACAGGCTTGCTCGGGTCCGCTGCGGCGGCCGCGCTGTAGGTAACAGCCTTCAACTTTTGTGGCGACTGTCCCAAACGTGCGACGACGGCTTCAGCAAACTCGCGGGTGCCAACTTTTTGCTTGCTTATGCCTTCTTTGAAAATGTCGTAGGTATGCACGCCGTCTTCGAGAGTTCGCAGCCAAGCATTGTGTACTTTCTGCGCAATTTCCTGCTGGCCGATATGAACCAACATCTGAACCGCACCGAGCAGCAAGCCACTGGGGTTCGCCAGGTTTTGGCCAGCGCGTCGCGGAGCCGAGCCGTGAATCGCTTCGAACATAGCGGCCTTTTCGCCGATGTTAGCACTGCCGGCGAGCCCAACAGAACCGGCAATCTGCGCGGCAACATCACTAAGAATGTCGCCATAGAGGTTTGGCATCACGATCATATCGAAGATTTCAGGCGAATCGGCTAACTTCGCAGCACCGATGTCGACGATCCAATGCTCGTTCTCGATCTGCGGATACTCCGCTGCCACTTCATCAAACACCTTATGAAACAACCCGTCGGTAAATTTCATAATGTTGTCTTTGGTGAAGCAAGTTACCTTTTTACGGCCGTTGGCGACTGCGTACTCAAACGCATAACGAACGATCTTTTCGCTGCCAGGACGTGAAATCAACTTTAAGCACTGGTAGACCTCATCGGTCTGACGATGCTCGATCCCCGCGTAGAGGTCTTCCTCGTTTTCCCGGATAATGACGACATCCATCGTCGGATGCTTGGTGTCAACAAACGGGTGATAGGACACGCAGGGACGAACGTTGGCGTATAGACCCAATGTTTTGCGGGTCGTCACGTTCAACGATTTAACGCCACCACCCTGAGGTGTCGTGATCGGAGCCTTAAGAAACACTCGCGTCTCAAGAATGCTTTTCCAGGAACTGTCTTCGATTCCCGACATCACTCCCTTTTTGTAAAGTTGTTCGCCGATTTCAATCTCCTGAATCGACAACCTCGCACCCGCCGCGAGGATGATATCCAAGGTGGCCTGCATGATTTCCGGCCCGATGCCGTCACCCCGGGCGACCGTGATTGGTACCGGAGTTTGATTGCTGGAGCCTTGCGTTTTGGATGCGGTTTCAAAAGCTGCGGTGTTGGCCATCTTTGCGGTAATCCTTCTGAGATTTGTGGGAATTTTGACTAGCAAGCGACCCAGCAAGCATGTCATCTAGTGGCAGGATATTGAGTCAGTCTAGGATGAAGTGGGCTCTCGGCGACTGCTAGTCGCGTGTTCACTAGACTCACATCTGCTCTCAAGCAAGCAAGATCATGCCAGGGAAGGCAGCAAAATTCCAGGTCCCAGGCCAACAGATTGAGATTCTACGAGATAATTGCGGGCCGGACTGCCGCTGTGCGACCTTCGGCCAGGCAACCGCCGCCCGCCGCGATTCGCAAGCGTCTGAATCGCGAAATGTCCTGTTGCGTCGCCGTGTTTGGATTCAGTACATCCCAGGGTAACCGTCCGATGTTGTCATCGCCCCGCAACCGCTCACCAGACCCATGATGCCTCAGGAATACAGTCCTTCGATCAAAGATCGCCTCACGCACCCCGCTACGCTCGTTCGGCGGACTGCGGTGCGCGAACTGTTTCACTTTCGTCCAGCGTGCGCTGGCTTGACTGCTGCGGTGCTGCCGCTGGTGGTCGATCCCGATGAACAGACACGCCAATGGGCTTGTGAGTCGTTGGATCGCGTGTTGAAGCCGGAGATCGGCGAATTACCCGAACTGATCGAAACGCTGCGTGGCACGTCTGACGGCGAAATCGAATATTGGACCGCGACCATGATCGGTCGGCTCGGTCCTGACGCGGCTTTGGCCACCGGTGTCCTGGCCACCGTGTTGCTCGATTCGTCGTGCTTAGCGGCCCGTGAACGCGCCGCGTGGGCGATTTCGCAGATCGGTCCGGCGGCACGTGCGGCAGTGAATTCACTGCGCCAGATCGGCAATGATGATCCACCAAGATTGCGACGATTGGCCGAGTCGGCGTTGGCCGTTGTCAGCGGAAAAGCCGCTTAGGTCAGTCTGTCTTGCGGTAATACAAGACGGTTCAACAGACCGCGAGAAAGGATTTCGCGTTCTGTTGCGCTGTGCAATGCGTTGGGTGTGGGAATCACGCATGGTTGATTCGGCAAGGAGGCCGGTCGATGCTGTTATTTCGTGGACTTCGATTCATTTTCGGCCAAGTTTCGCCGGTCCGATTCATCGGTCCGTCGGTGACTTTGGCCGGCCTGCTCGCTCTGGGGTTCGCAGCCTTCACCGGCAAACTCGATTTTTCGAAGTTCGACGTTCCAACGTCGATGGAAGACGTCGCTGGTGCATTCACTAGCGGTGCCAGCGGCAACGCGACGGTTCAGCCGGTGCGGTTGGACCGCAACGCGCCGCGGGCGGGCGAGCGGATCAGGATCGCGACCTTCAATATCCAGCGATTTGGCGAAAAAAAATCGTCGAACGCGGAAGTGATGCAGAGCATCGCGTTGATCGTTGCGAACTTCGATTTCGTCGCGATCCAAGAAGTCCAATCCCCACAAGCCATGCCGATCGCTCGCTTGGTCGATTTGATCAATCGCAGCGGTGGCCGCTATGACGCATCGGTCAGCGAACCGATCGGGCGAACCAGTTATCGTGAACAATATGCCTTTGTGTGGGACGCGACTCGTATCCGAATGATTCCCGATTCGGCTTACGTGGTTCGCGATGATTCCGACCGGATGCACCGTCCTCCGATGGTCGGGTCGTTTGAAACTCGCATTGTGCCAGTGCCGGGCCGGCAACCGTTTCGATTCACCGTCATCAATGCGCACACCGATCCGGGTGAAGTTTCACCGCGTGGTGAGTCGAATGAAATGAATGTGTTGGATGATGTGTTCATTCGTGTTCGTGAATATGAATATCAAACGCGCGGAATCATGAATGTTTTGTTGGTGGGCGATTTGAACGTCAGCACCGCAAACCTCGCTGAACTGGGACAAATACCCGGCATGATTTCGGTCGTCGGGACCACGCCGACCAACACTGCGGGCAATAAAACTTATGACCACATTTTGTTGGATCGAACGATCACGACAGAGTACACCGGCGTCTTTGGGGTGATCGATTTTCAGCGGGATTATGGCTTGACCGCCGAACAAGCGGTGTTAGTCAGCGACCATCGACCGGTTTGGGCAGAGTTTTCGGCTTATGAAATGCCCCCGATCTCAACCGCCAATCGAGGCGCCGCGGTCCGATAAACACGGTCCGATAAACACGGTCCACTAGAAAGGAATCACGGGCGAACTGGCGGGTATGCCTCTGGCGTCCCCCAAGAATCCTTTCTTTGCGCGACACGCAGACCGTTACCGGGTTAGAATGATTTTCGTGCCACGAGAGGCAAGTCATTTTACCCCGATTATTTCCGCCGTGCCGGAAAGGGTCAGCTACCTTTTCAAACAGAGCCGAGCAATGGATCGAATCACTATTAATTTGCGTCGTCGTCAATTCTTACAACAAGCTGCGGCGTGTACTGCATCAGGCGTGTTGGCCAGTCACTTGGTCGCTGCCGATGAAAGCTCGACTGCGCAACCCGATGCCCCGTCGCCTTGGCTGCTGGGCTGTTTTACACGTCCCTTCTCGGAGTGTACCTACGCCCAGACCGTCGAAGCGATCGCCTCGGCTGGCTATGCGGCCGTCGGTTTGATGTCAGTACGACTGGGCGATGCGACCGTGACGCTGGGCGATGCCAACGAATCGCAGGTTGCGGAGATTCGTGACCAGGCCGCCATGCACAAGCTTTCGATCGCTGCAACTTATTACAGCGGTCCGCCGGTGGATAGTTCGGTGACAGTTGGCATTGAGGCGCTGCGACGATTGATTGACAACTGCCGTCAAGCAAAGTGCGCGACGATTTTGATGGGCGGCACGACCAACGAACAACAGTTTGATGCCTATTATGATGCTGTGGCAGCGTGTTGCGATTACGCGGCACAGAAACAGGTGGCGTTGGTTGTAAAACCTCACGGCGGACTCAATGCGACCGGCCCGCAATGCCGAGAAATCGTTGCTCGGGTCAATCATCCCGCGTTTCGATTGTGGTATGACCCAGGAAATATCTTCTACTATTCCGAAGGCCAACTCGATCCTGTCAATGATGTTTCAAGCGTTGCCGGTTTGGTTACAGGAATGTGCGTCAAGGATTTCGCACCACCGCAGGACGTTGCAATCAATCCCGGTGCGGGACGAGTCGATTTTCCGAAATTGATGACTCAGTTGAAAGCTGGTGGTTTTGTCAGCGGCCCGCTGATCGTCGAAACCTTAAAACCTGGCGATCTTGAAACGACGAAAGCCAACGCCGCCGCCGCTTATAAGTTCTTATCAGAATTGGTTCGAGCTTAACCGCGTGGAATGCGAGCCATCACTTCGTCGACCAATTGACGTGTCGCTGGATTTTCCAGCGGTTCGCTGGGGTCGCGGTGGGCAAACGGCAGTGTGAGGTGATCAGCGACGCCTGGCAATTTTGTCGACTTCACAGAGACGACTCCATCGCCAAGTCCCTGAATCCATTCGTCACGATCGGCGACCGCCATCACCTTGCGTAACCCGGGCGCCGCGTCGGGATTTTGTGCGATCATTCGTCCGATCACCAACTGGCCAATGCCACGCGCCAGCGGTGGGATCGGTGCTTTCGTTCCCGCAATGATGCTGTACTTGATGTTTGGATTTCGCTGGCACGCACTCAGACGCAACAACAATTCCGATTCAGGAGAAAGATCTTTTTTTGCGTTACCCAGAAAGAGATCGAGCGTGTTGTTGAGCAACCCTAAAGAATTTTCATCAACGATCGTCTTTAATTCTGCGGCTTCAAAGGTTTGCAGCAAATCTTGCACATCAGCACCGCTGAGCGCGGCCAGCGAAGATCCGCTGTTGGGCGGTGCGACCATAATCAGGTCGCTGACGTTCTTGATTTGACACTGTGGACTTTCGACGACGCAGCGCGCAACCACGCCACCCATCGAATGTGTAACCAGCACGATATCGCGGTTGGGCAATCGGTCGGCTTCGGCGGATAAGACGGTGGCCAAGCGTGTAGCGACGCGATCAGCCCCGAGTTGGCTGTCATATCGAAACATCGCGGTCGGAATTTTTGCGCTGCGAAGCGATAATCGGATCGCGGACATGGTATCGTCGCCAGCTAACATGCCGGGGACCAGCAACACCGCTGGCGGCAGTTTCGCTACTGGAAATTCATTTGCAGGTGTCTGCGGGGACTTTTTCGCTGGCGGATTGTCGCTCAACACCGTCCAGTTTTCCAGCGGCACTAAAATGCCTTCTCCGCCGACCGCCCATCCCATACGCGGCAAACCGACTGTCGCGGTAAAAACAAAGATCGCTGCAATGCAGGTAAACCGTAATGTCATCATTAATCATTGCTCCCAGAATTTTTCCGGCAAAGGTTTTTGCGGTGGCTATCTTAACGTCGCCCACTCTGCGGGGACGTGGCAAATGTGCGATAACGCGTACCATGAACGAGGGGCTCAGCGAAAGGTTCCCAGGTATTGGACAACGGTCGCATCAGATATCTTCGCCTAACGGGTTGGTTCAGCACAAGCCTGAGGCCGGATTCTTTGCGATCACGCCCCTCGTTTCGCAACTGACCGATTCAAATGACCACCGTCGCACATCGAGCATCGACAAACATGAAGCCATTTCAATGTACGTGTGGAAATTTGCTTTTCTTCAACAGCACCCACTGCGTGAAATGCGGCAACCAAGTCGGAATGTGTCCGGGATGTTGGTCGGTCGTCGCGCCGTCGACACGGACCGATGGCAGACTGCGATGCTCCCAAAATCATTGCGGAATGTTGCTCGCGCCGTGCCACAATTATGTCGTCGAAAATGTTTGCAACCAATACGTCGACGCCGAACATTCGGCCGCCGATTCATTGTGCGAGTCATGTGCGATGACGGTGCTGATACCCGATTTAACGATTCCGGAAAATCGCCAACGCTGGCGCGAGCTTGAAAATGCCAAACGCCGCGTCCTTTATACCGTTCGCAAACTCGGCTATCCGCTGCAACCGGGTGACTCCAATATCGCTCTGTCCTTTACCTTCGAAGCCGATGTGGTCACGCGCGTGCAGACCGGACATTCCGCCGGACGGATAACGATCTCTCTGCGTGAAGCCGATACGGTTGAACGCGAGCGCACACGAGTGCAGTTTGGCGAACCACAACGAACGCTCGTTGGCCACTTTCGCCATGAGCTGGGACATTACATTTGGGATCGGCTGGTTAGGGGACGCGATGAGAATCGGTTCCGCCAGTTGTTTGGTGATGAACGATCGCCAACTTATGAGGAATCTTTGGCAAGGCATCATTCCCATGGAAGAATCGGCAATTGGCAGGGATCGTTCATTTCGGCTTATGCGACGATGCATCCGTGGGAAGATTTTGCAGAAACGTTCGGAGCCTACTTGGATATGGTTTCCGTGATTCACACCGCCCAGCGATTCGATCTGGTGGATGATACATTGCCGTCGCTTGACAAAATGCTGAAGGAATACCAACGAATCGGCCTGATCGCCAATGAATGGAATCGTGACATGGGATTGCTCGACCTTGTGCCTGAAATCTTCAGCCCCAGAGTGGTCGAGAAAATGAAGTATGTCGATTCGCTGCGCCAGCGCTGAGCCATCGATTTTGACTAACCGGTCACCCGATCAGTGTACTCGCTGGCCCGGTTGGCCGCCTTCGTCAACGCCCAGCAAAAACACTTCTGCGCCGCCGGGGCCTGCCGCCGTAACCATCCCTTCGCTCAAGCCGAATCGCATCTTTCGTGGCGCGAGGTTGGCAACCATCACGACCAATCGCCCAACCAACGCTTCGGGTTGATACGCGGCTTTGATACCGGCAAAAACTTGACGACGTTCTTCGCCACCAAGACTGAGCGTCAGTTTCAATAACTTATTGGCTTCTGGCACATGTTCGGCGGCAATGATCCGCGCAATCCGCAAATCGACCTTTGCAAAGTCATCGATCGATATCTCACCGACAAGCGGTTCCGCCTTGAGCGGTTCGTCCGAGTCATTCCAAACCTGTGCGGGTGCCGAAGTCGTGTCGGCCGCTTCCGATCGGCTGTCTTCAATCATCTTTTGTAAGTCCTCAATTTGTACACGGTCCATCATCCGCTTGAATGCGTTGACGGGTTTGTCTAACAGCGGCGTTTGGCTCTGTTGCCAATCGACGATCGGATCGCCCAATAATTCGGCGCATTGGTCCGCAAGTCGCGGCAGAACCGGGGCCAGGTAAATGGTCAACTGGCGAAACAGGTTCAGCGCCACGGTGCAGACGTCGCGCAAGTTATCAATCTTTTGCGGATCTTTCTTCAAGTCCCACGGCCGGGCGTGTTCGACATAAGGATTTGCGGCATCAGCCAATTCCATGATCCGACGCATCGCGCGAGAAAAATCACCCGACTCATAAGCTTGCGAAATCTCCTCACCGGCCGCTGCTGCCGCTGTGAACAGACCGCCATCGTCGGGATACGTTTCTGATAGACCAGTACCGCTGGCAAACTTGCCCACACGGCTGGCCAAGTTCACTACTTTGCCGATCAAGTCGCTGTTGATCTTATCGACAAACTCTTCGGGACCAAGATCCAGATCCTCAATCCGAGCGGTCAATTTGGTCGCATAGAAGTATCGCAAGAACGACGGATCAGCATGCTTCAAATAAGTCTCTGCGGCGACCAGCGTTCCCGTCGACTTGCTCATCTTTTCGCCGCCGACGTTCAAGAATCCGTGGATATGAACTTTCGTCGGCAGACTGAAACCGGCGGTCTTCAACATCCCCGGCCAGAACAATGTATGAAAGTAGGTGATGTCTTTGCCGATGAAGTGATGCACTTCGCAATCAGGCGACTGCCACCAATCGGCCAACTTTTCTCCGTTGGCATTGCACCACTGTAACGTGCTGCCGATATAACCGATCGGAGCATCAAACCAAACGTACCAGTAATTGCCCGGTGCGTCGGGAATTTCGAATCCGAAGTAAGGCGCCGGGCGGCTGACGTCCCAGTCACGCAATTCGTTGGCCAGGAAGTGACCTTTTAAATAGTTCGCCGTCTCGGTCTGCAGGGCGTTGCTGTTCTCGATCCACTGAGCGAGAAAATTGTGCAGCTTTTCAAGTTCGACAAACAGGTGCAGTGCTTCTTTGACGATGGGCGTCGCACCGCTGAGCGTGCTCTTGGGATCGATCAGATCGATCGGGCTGTAGGTTGCACCACACGCCCCGCAATTATCGCCGGGTTGATCGGCGCGCCCACACTTGGGACAGGTGCCACGCACAAAACGATCGGCCAAAAAAGTCTTCGCCTCGGGGTCAAACAATTGCGCGACCGGACGCTCGGCGATCAATCCGGCCTCGCGTAACGCTGCCCAAAACTGATGACAGAGCTGGCGATTCTCTTCGCTGTGGGTGCTGCCGTAGTTATCAAACTCGATGTCAAACCCGGCGAAGTCCGCCTGGTGCGACTGGCTCATCTGGGCGATCAACTCTTCTTCGGTCCGCCCCTCCTTGCGAGCCCGAATCATGATCGCCGTGCCGTGTGTGTCGTCGGCGCAGACGTACACACAGCGGTTTCCGATCAATTTTTGGTATCGCACCCAGATGTCGGTCTGGATGTATTCGACCAAGTGGCCAATGTGAATCGGCCCGTTGGCGTAGGGCAGCGCGCTGGTGACGAGTAGCCTTCGGGTGGATGGTTTCTGGGTGTTCATGCGAAAAGTTTAGAACCGCTGGGCAAGATCAGGTAGGCGGGAATCGCCGAACAAGCTCGACTTAACCGTCGGCAGGAGTATTCGCGACGAAATCGCCCGCGATTAAATACGCTTTTACGAGTATATTTTCATTTTTCCCGGTATTTGCTGCTGTTTCGCTAGATTCACGTTCAAACGTGTGCAACGATTGGAAGACTTTGCCGCTTGGGCCGTTTGGTAGACGATTTGGTTCTCAGCGGATGCGGTCCCTGCGGTTGACGAGTTTGCTTTACGATTTCCACGAAAGAGGGTAGAGAAATGAAACGGTTTTTAGCGATTTTTGCAGCGGCATTGATTGTCGTCGGTACGGCAATGATGTCACCTGCCCAAGCTGGTGGAGTCGCCGGTTACTGTGCGCCGACGTGTGCCCCGGAACCGGTTTGCTGCGTTAAGCCAGCGCCGCCGGTGAAGGTTACGCTTTGTGTAAAAGACCCCGTTACTTGCTGCACGTACGCAGTCGATCTGTGCGTGCCGGCGGAGTGTGCTTGTGAAGAGCCTTGCTTGGTTTCGTGCCGTCCAGGCATTTTTGGACGCAAAGTTTTGACTTACAAGTGGCCATGCTGTGGGCACTGCGTCGAAGTCGTGATCACCAAGCACGGCAAGACCATCGTTCGATAGAGCGTGTGCTGGCTTATGCCTGCGATTACCAGCCCGATACGCGAGCGAGTGAATTTTGTATCCACTCGCTTGCGCGTCGGGCTGGTATGTACACCTATTCCGCTTTGCGGTCAAACACAGCGATCAATGCGGGTAAGAAGAACATATCGGCAATCAGCGCCGTGGCGATCGTGCATGCGCCCATCAACGCGAATACGTGATGCTCGCGAGTGTCGCTCCAAAGCACCGTCGTGAATCCACAAACGAGAACTAGCGTTGTCATGATCATCGCAGCACCGACTCCGCGAAAAGCGCGGGCAATCGAATCTTCGTGCGAACCGACTCCGCGTGCCAGTTCGAATCGATAACGTGTCATGAAGTGAATCGTGTCGTCGACAGCAATTCCAAGACAAACCGTAAATGCCAGCACGCTGACCAGTTCCAACGATTGACCAAATAACCACATGCCCGCACCCGTTGCAGTCAATGGCAACAGGTTGGGAATGATTGCGATCAGCCCTAATCGCAATGATCGATAAACGATGCTTAGCACAATGAAGATCACAATCGATGCTGTGCCGAGGCTCTTGGTCAAGTCGACCATAATCTGATACAGATTCTGCCATCGCCACACCGCACCGCCTTCGAGCGTCAATTCGAAATCAGGATGTTTGGCTTGCAATTGATCCAGTTGCACCAAAATCCTTTCAAACACCGGGCCGTATTTCGCAATACCCAAATCTTGCAAACGGAAAATGACTTTCGTCGTTTGTTCTTCGGGCAGTAGGAACACGCGACGCAGCGGCGGAGGCAACAAATCTAATAAAGCTGCTTTCGCACTCGGTTGGGCATCACCGGGCAACGCATCAATCAATTTCGCGATACCCAGCGGCGAACCCAGCAACGGCTCATCACGCAACATCCGCTCCACAGCATCGCTGACTTGAACGACTTCAGGCGATTGAGCATCGACCGAATCGTTCCAAGTCACGCGAATGAAAGCGGTCTCCAAACCGCCAAACGCTTTATCGATATGTCGCAACCACTTCGCTTCGTGACTGCGTTCCGGGATCGCGTTTAAAATCCTTTCATCGGGTTCCAATCTCGCGGTTATAATCGATGTGCCGATGGCGGCCAGGATCGCAATCACCGTAAACAACTTTTTGCGGCGCAGAACGACTAAGATAATGCGTGTCGCGTGATCAAGATTCCGCTCAATCCATCCTGTCCCTTGGCCCCGGTGAGCGCTGCGCCCCAGCGGCGTAAAGCAGGCCAGCGGGATCGCGGCGATGATGGCCAGAAACGTAACTCCGACGCCAAGCACACAACACCAACCGAACTCGCGGACGACTTGGTGATGTGCCAAACTGAGCGACGCGAATCCGATCGCCGTGGTCAATGAAGTGAGAAAGCAGGCCGCACCGACTTCATCCAGCGCCCGCGCGACCGCTGCCCGCATCTTCATGCCGCTTGAGCGATGAACACGAATCTGTGTCATCATGTGGACACCGTCGGTGAAGCCGACCAGGCTCAGCAGCACCGGAACGACGACGTGGTTAAACGGGTTGTCTTCGAAGTGTAAAAAACGAATGCAGCCCATCGTCCAAAATACGCCCAGCGCCGGCGCGACCGCCGTGATCACGACCGCCGACGGCCCACGAAAAAGGATCGCCGCCAGCATCAGGATCACACCATAAGCGATGTACTGGAACTTGCGATCGTTGTCTTTTGACGCGGCGCTCATCACCAATCGGATCGGCATTTCGCCTGTCACGCCGACGTCAAATTCCAGCTTATGCGATTGCAGAACATCTTCGACGGTTTGCACCAACACCGTCGTGCAATCGGCGTTGCTGCGTACGAAAAACCAATCGACTTCGATCGAAAACAGCATCGTCCGTCCGTCGTTCGATAGCAGTTGTCCGGCGATCAACGGATTGTCCAGTGCCATTTGCCGGGCGATGTCAAAACGTCGCTGCGACGCACGATGATCGGGCAGCGCCTGCTCCCGCAATCCGAACAGGTTCAGCGGCGGAGCTCGGTCCATCCACATCACACTGCGAACTTGCGGTAACGCTTCGAGCGCTTCGACCGCTTCGCGAATCGCAAGCGCCGCCTTAGGCGTAAAGAAATCATCGCCGTTGATCAGCAGCATCAGTTCGCTGCCGAACAACATCAGTGGTGTGACGTCCGGCGGTGGGCCATTGCTGCGAGCGGCGCGTTCAGGGCCGCCACGCGATCGACCGGGCGCATCGCGATTGCCGCCGCCACGACCGCTCATTCCGCCTGCTGAGGCGACTTCGCTTTCGTCCGGCGCACCCACCAACAGACTCGGGTCGCGATAGCCGATCATCGACAACGTGGTCATGATGACTACGACGGCCAGCGAAACCGAAGGTCTGCGCGCAAAGATCCCAAGCAGCGAATGTGCAGGCGCGGACTGGTCGCTCAGTTGCTCAGCGTTCGAAATGGCCAACAAAACCTCTCAGAGCCTAGTCATGCATGCAAGATAGCTGGCCAATTGTCGCTTTGTCGCCCCGTCATGATGAACGAAAATTTCGCTCGCTTCATCGGCATCGAGGCTTTGCTACGGCGGACACGCTGTTCAGTTGAGGGGGATTATCGAACGAACAGGAGCATTGAACAAGCGGGGCATTCCAATCTCATCCAAGTTTAACAATCGCCGCTTGATTGTGACCGACTACATACAGTGTGTCGGGCGCGTCACCAAAGACGAAATCGTGAACGTGGTTGCCGACTTTTTCTTGTGCGGCAAGCTTACCGTCGTCCATGCGATAAATCGTAACAAACCCAGAATTGTCACCGCCGGCCGCCGCTAGCCATGCGTCGCCAGGGCCGAATTGCAACGCTTCCACCAAGCCTTTCAACTTATTGTCTTCGATCTCATACAATCGCACATTGTCTTGCCAACGGAAAACTTCTACTCGCGACGAACCTTCTAAGTGGTCGATGTTGCCGACTTTGCCCATGCCGCCGACGGCTAACATCGCCGAATCGTTTGAAAAAGCGAGTGATCGGATACCGCCAATCGAATGCCGTCGCGCCTTGGGATCCCAGGTGTACATGACCGGCGTTTCGAGTCGCGCCGCGATCTCGCCAGTTGCTAAATCACGCACCAGCACAATCCCAGTCTTATCGCCGGTGGCCACCCAACGACCATCGGGTGAAATCGTGACGGCATACAACATCGATGGAAAACCATGCGGCGTCTTGGTTTCATAATCGCCCCAAGTCGCGACAAGATCGCCACTGGCGGCGTCCCATAATCGTGTTGTCATATCATCGGCGACACTGGCGACGCGGCTTGCATCGGGTGATACAGCCAGCATTCGAACCCATTTCGAATGCGCTGACTCGACTCGCCGAACGACTTCGCCGCTGGCCATGTTCCACCAAATCAACGCGCCGTCGTAGCCGCCGGAAATCAGTTTGTCGCCGGCGCGGACCAGACCCATGACATAACTGTTATGACGTTCTTGTGAGATCGGAACCGCTTCGATCTTTTCCGCCGCCAGATCGATGCGATGGATCGCGAAGTCAGACATGCCAGCAAACAACGTTGTCGCGGCATCGCCTTGCGTTACGCAAAAACCGATCGCAGACAGGCCGACCGTCTTTTCAACCTTCAAAGTCTGCGGCATCGAAGGGGCGGTGGCCGCTGACTCGGTAGCAGGTTCATCAATGGGCATCATGGCGAAACTCGACGTGAGGATGCGGTTGGAATGTTTGTGGGAACAGTACTAAGCCAGCACTTCGCGAATCGGGTTGGTGCCGAAATCGGCCAGCGGAATCGGTCGCGATCCGAGCATGTATTCGTGCTGGTGGTCGATCCCCAGTGCCGCCAAGATCGTTGCGAACAAGTCGCCGGCGCTCGCTTCGCCTTCGACAACTCGATGCCCTTCGTCGTCAGTTTTGCCATAAGCGACGCCGCCGCGAATGCCAGCACCCGAAAGGCTGCAGCTCCACGCACTGGCAAAGTGGTCACGACCAAGGCTGGCGTTGATATTCGGTGTGCGACCGAACTCGCCCAGCGTGATCACCAGCGTATGCTCAAGCAGCCCGCGCTCTGCCAAATCGTCAAGCAACACGGACATCGAATGGTCCAAGTCGGCACAAAGTTCTTGGTGTGTTTCGAAGTTTTGGCCGTGGCTGTCCCACCACGCGCGAGCAACTTTGACGAACGGCACGTCAGCTTCGACCAATCGTCGGGCGATCAAACACTGTTGGGCGAACTGTGACGATCCATAACGATTGCGAACGCTTTCGGGTTCACGCTCGATATCAAACAGGTCGGCACTGGCCATCAGCCCATGCACCCGCTGGTACGCCGACGCGTGGCTGTCGACCGCTTGATTGCGACGCGATGCAGTGAAGCGTTTGGCCAACACGTCGCGGAGCGCCGCGCGGTCTTGGTGGTCAATTTCCGAAATGATGTCAGGCCGCACAATGTTCGGCGGCGTCATGCTTTCACTCAGAAACATCGGCGCATAACGAGCACCCAGAAAACCGCTGGTCCCTTTGCGGCGGCCTTCGGTCGAAGTGTAAAGCGAAACATAATCAGGGACTTTGCTTTCCAGTCGCCCCAGTTCGCGAGCGACGACCGCACCGATGTCAGGATACTTGACTCCCGGATCAGCAACTCGGCCACATTCCATCAAATCGGCACCGGTGCCATGGTCAGCGATCTTAGTATTGAGCGACCGGATGATCGCCGTGTGTTGCATCCGCTGGGCCAATTCCGGCAACAATTCGCTGATATGAATCCCGGTCACGTTCGTCGGGATCGCGCGAAACGGCCCGCCGGTTTTCGCACCCGGCTTTGGGTCCCAGGTTTCAAACTGACTCGCTCCGCCGGCAAGCCACAACAAGATCACTCGCTTGTTCTGCTTTTTCAGTTCACTCGCCATTGCCGCACTTCGCAGCCCATGGATCGCGCCCATATCGGCGGCAAAACTGGCCGTGACGCCTGCTGCCGTCGCGGTCAAAAATCCTCGCCGCGACAAGCCGTGTTCTTCTGGGCGACAGCCGTTGATTTTCGATGCCATGATGTTCGGTTCTCCGCAGGTCGATGGGTGAATCAGTTAGTGGTTGGCTTAGGAGTTGTCATATTTCGCCGTAGGACGGACTTCCAGTCCGTCCAAAAAAAGACGGACTGGAAGTCCACCTTACGTTTTGAAAATCCGCATATTATTTCGGGACAATTACTTAGTGATTGAATCGCAGTTCGGGACCGGCCAGCAGTGCCCAGGTAAGCGACCGCAGCGAGTCGACTTTTTCAATGTTTTCTCTTTGCATCCAAGCGGCCGCCGTCTGCAATTCCTCATCAGACGGCTTGCGATTGAGCACCGTAACCCACAGTTGCTCG
>Ga0105045_10001608_pt1 | contig 18629 bp, 14 predicted proteins | sample MAT02_FD_78089 | JGI IMG/M metagenome (GOLD analysis project Ga0105045, IMG submission 78089) | Freshwater microbial communities from Lake Fryxell liftoff mats and glacier meltwater in Antarctica - MAT-02 (megahit assembly) | ecosystem: Environmental > Aquatic > Freshwater > Ice > Liftoff... | reverse complement strand
CGTCGTGCTAAATTATTTTACCTTAGGGAAAGAAGTGGTAAAAGAGCTCGTATTCAGGAAAAAAGAATGGCGGTTGCTCTTAAAAAGTAAGCAATTAATAAAAATATTTTTGAAGCGAAATCCTGTGGGTTTCGCTTTTTTATGTTTACGTGCGACATTTACACCAGATTGGAATGATTATTGGCATACGGCAGATAAAGCAAGAAATACAAATTGTTCAATGCTTATCTTAACTTTTAACCACTAAACGAAACCCCCTATGAAAAAATCAATGATCCCCGCAGCCATAATTTTAGCTGCAACGCTTTTAATCTCCTGCTCCAGAGGTATTACAATGGGCGAAGCTGCAAATGGCAAAGCAAAATGTGGTCGCCATCTCAGATAATTATTTACACAACGATCATTTCACAGGCTTTCACATTAACATGTAAACAACAGAAGTTTTAATGAAAAGGCTTCAAATAGTCATTATTTAATTTATCTTTGTTTTTCAATTTTAATAACTATGATAGTTTCAAATGTGTTCGCCTCCGTATTATTATTTGGAATGCCAGGTGGTTCCGAATGGATTTTTATTATCCTTGCAATTGTTTTATTGTTTGGTGGTAAAAAAATTCCCGAATTAATGAAAGGTATTGGTAAAGGAATGCGTGAATTTAAAGATGCAAAAGAAAATGTGAAAAGTGAAATTGAGGAAGGTATGAAGGAAAAGGACAAAGATCAGGAATTAAGGGAATTAAGGCAGCAACTGAACCAGGTAAAACAGGCTCAGGAATTGCCTAAATAATTTTTGCAAGCAATTAACTACGGCTGAAGTAAATGACAAATTTTGTTATGTACTTCAGCCAATTTTTTAAATATCAATTAATAAAAGTCGAATTTGTTTTTAAATATACAGACCTATCAGGAACAGTTATTAACCGGTGGGACCAATTGTGTAACAACAGTAAGCAATTATCTGGAACAAATAGACCAGTGCAAGCATTTAAACGCTTTTACCGAAGTTTTTGAACAAGAAGCTTTAGAGAGGGCGGCGTACCTGGATGCCAGCCAAAAAGCAGGGGATAAATTGGGCAGGTTGCATGGTGTAGTGATAGGCATAAAAGATGTTTTATGCTACAAGAATCATAAAGTAACCGCAGCTTCAAAAATACTGGATGGTTTTGTTTCGTTGTATAATGCAACCGCTGTTCAGCGTTTGCTGGATGAGGGTGCTATTATAATTGGCGTTTGTAATTGTGATGAATTCGCAATGGGAAGTACTAATGAAAATTCATTTTATGGCAATGTTTTAAATGCCCTGGACGAAACAAAGGTACCAGGCGGATCTTCCGGCGGAAGTGCAGTAGCCGTTCAGGCAGGCATGTGTATGGCAAGCCTCGGGAGTGATACTGGTGGATCAGTAAGACAACCGGCAGACTTTTGCGGCATTGTTGGACTGAAGCCAACTTATGGCAGGATATCGCGATATGGTTTAATTGCTTATGCGTCGTCATTCGACCAGATAGGAATTTTTAGCAATAGTATTGAAGATGTAGCATTGACGCTTGAGGTTATTTCAGGACCTGATGAATTTGATAGTACGGTTTCGTCCGCTGATTCTAAAGCTATAGCAAACATCTCTCAAATGGTATTACACGTTACTGAAAATAAAAAGTATAAAATTGCTTATTTTAAAGAAGCACTATTCCATCCATCGCTGGACGCAGAAATTAGGGAAAACATTTTATTGCTTATTAATAAATTAATAACAGACGGTCACACAGTAGAAGCGGTTGATTTTGATTTGCTGGATTATATTGTACCAGCCTATTATGTTTTGACAACAGCGGAAGCGAGCAGTAACCTAAGCAGGTTTGATGGGGTGCGGTATGGTCATAGAACAAATGAACCCGTTGCGGATCTATCAGCATTTTATAAACGTAACCGAAGTGAGGGTTTTGGTAAAGAAGTAAAACGTAGAATCTTATTGGGTACCTTTGTTTTAAGTGCAGGTTATTACGATGCTTATTTTAGTAAAGCGCAGCAGGTAAGGCGAATGCTGGTAGATAAAACAACCAGTATATTTAAGGAGTATGATGCGATTATTTTACCAACTGCTCCAACTACTGCGGTTGCAATAGGAGAGAATCAGGATGATCCGATTGCTGTTTACCTGGCTGATATTTACACAGTTTTTGCCAATCTAACCGGGCTTCCCGGGATATCCATTCCCTTGTTTAAACACAGCAATGGTATGCCATTTGGTCTGCAGGTGCTGGCGAATAAAATGGAAGAGGTAACTTTATTACAACTTTCAAATTGTTTGATGCAGCAGCGTAAAGTCGTATAGCATCTTAGTAAAATGAAAAAGCTTTTAATCATATCATTTTTATTTTTACAAATCCTGCATGTTTCAGGAAGAGAAGCTTTTTCTTCAATTAGTAAAAGTTTACAACTGCAAAATATAAAAGATACCATTGTTGAAGAGGATACTGCCAGGGAAAATGAAATAATAGAAGAGGTAGTTAAGTCAAGGGCTGTCCCAAAAAAAGAAAAGGTTCAATATTTTAACCAGATTACAAAGTATGGCTTTAAGAATTTGTTTAGCAACTACAGTTATAACTCCACGTTGCCTTACAACACCCAGATTAATCCAAATGCTGAAATTTTTGTACAGGATTATATAAAAGTTCACGGCCGTTATTTGCAAAATATGAAAGGCTGGGGACAGCCATATTTTAACCTGATTGAAAGTGTACTTCAACAGTACGGATTGCCCCGTGAATTGAAATACATTGCAGTAATTGAATCTAACCTGAGCACCAGAGCTACCAGTGTAGTTGGTGCAGGAGGACCATGGCAATTTATGCCATATACTGCAAGAGATTATGGATTGATTGTAAATGGCTACCAGGATGACCGCAGAGATTATTATAAGAGTACACACGCTGCAGCAAGGTATCTGCTGTCGCTTTACAAGCAAATGCACGACTGGTTGCTCGTTATGGCAGCTTATAATGGAGGACCGGGAAGAGTGTACAGCGCCATGAAAAGAAGTGGCAGCAAAGATTTCTGGGATCTTCAATATTATTTGCCGGCAGAATCAAGAACTTATGTAAAGCGCTTTATCGCTACGCATTATATCATGGAAGGTTCGGGTGGCGTTACTACGGCTGGAGGTTCAACACCCGGAGTAGTTAACTTGTCTTCAATTGATATTAACAGGACAAACTATTCTGGTAATACAGGGAAGCAAAATCCATACAATACAAAATCTGTCTTATCTTCCGAACAGTTAGTAGATGTTGAAATGCTTTCTATTTCTGGTAAATTTAATTCACTGATCATAGCTAAAAACCTGACAATGAACATTGCTCTGTTCAATCATTACAACCCAAATTTTGATGCCACCATGTCATCTACGGGTAGTTATGATCTTCGGTTGCCTCCAGATAAAATGCAATTGTTTGTTGTAAATAAATATTCAATACTGAATGAATCGATACAGGTATTGTTGAATGGTGTAGTTGTGCCGCCCAATAAAATGGTTTATCCCAAAACAAACCCAAAGAAAAAGTCCTGATTAATTTAGCATCCCAATACCTTTTTCATGGTGAAAGCTTTCAATAAACATTCCTTGTATTCTTCTTCTGCATCACTATAAAATGTAATGGCACTACCTGCCTGAAATGAGACATATTTTGCTTTCGCAGTATACAAAATACTTCTGATCACTACGTTGAAGTCTGCATCTCCCTCTGGAGTTACATATCCTATTGCGCCCGAAAATAGCCCCCGCTTTGTTTGCTCTAATCGTTCAATTATTTCCATCACTCTTTTTTTTGGAGCACCAGTCATACTTCCCATTGGAAAGGTGGCTTTTACCACATCTATCCAATCTGAGCCATCATCCAGCTCCCCGGTAATGGTACTGATCATCTGGTGAACCTGAGGGAAACTATAGATTCCAAATAATTCTTCTACCTCAACCGATCCCTGTTTACAGACTCTGCTTAGGTCATTCCTCACCAGATCTACCACCATTACATTTTCACTTTTTTCCTTTTCACTGTTAATGAGGTGTTGCCTGCTTTGTTCATCCAATTTAGGATTTTCTAAATTGCGTTTTGCCGTTCCCTTGATTGGTTGTGAAAAAATGGTGTTTCCTGTTTTCTTAAAATATCTTTCAGGGCTGGCGCACATACAGTAATGGTCGTCTAATTTATAGAAGGCAGCAAACGGATTGGGTGAAATGGTAATTAGCGAATTGTAAACACCCAAAGGATGAATGGCAGCATCACTGGCATAAAACTCCTGGCAAAAATTTACTTCGTAACAATCGCCTTTTAAAATATGTGCTTGTATTTCCTTTACAATAGCTATATAATCGTCGTGTGCTATTCTATTTTGAATGCTGATTGGAACACCCGCTTTTCTTTCTATGAACGCATCAGTTGCACTGATTGTTTCAAATATTATCCCTGCATCATCTTCACAAAAGATCGTAACGTTTCTTTCATTTAACTGTAATACGATTTTCGGAATAAAGAAAAAGCCATCCGGAAAATGCAGGCCATCAAAATTGCCGGAAGTTAATTGCTCGGTTTCATTTTTAAGATCATATCCCAAATGACCAAACAGCCAATCATTTCCTGTACTGCAAAAATCTTTTAAACTATCAAAGGCAGAACCTGCTGACAATGTTATTTTTCGCCTGCAACCTACGGCCAGCAGGCATTCAAATGCAGGCGTTTCAAAATGATATTGGCTGTTATCCAGTAAACAAAAAATGTTGGACGGTTGTACCCAGTTCAACATTTTATTTCTGAATTCAGTAAAATTATTTATAGGAAAAGAATTCGATTTTTTCACTTAATTATTTTTCTCTACTGGTAATTGATGCTGGATCAAAGCAGTTTAAAAATCATCGTCATCATCAAAACCCGAACCTCCACCATCAAGATCATCAAAACCCAGGTCTTTAAAATCATCATCAATTTTGAAGTCGTCTTCGTCGTCTTTGGCTGCCTTTTTGCCAACTGATTTCTTTGCTGTAGATTTTGGAACATCAAATTCATCAAAGTCAGGATCCCAATCATCGGCATCATCTCCCTTTTCCCAGTCATCCGCTTCCTCTACTTCCTCTATATCCTCTTCGTCCTCATCATCATCCTTACTTTTTTTTGCAGCCGCTTTTCCTTTTTTTACAGGTGCAGTTTCTTCGTCCAATTCGTCATCATCATCTTCCTCTTCGTCTTTTTTAGATTTTGGAGTTGCTTTTGCTGCCGATTTTTTTGAAGGAGTCTCTGCTGGAGTAGTCACTTTTTTTTCTTTATCTGATTTAGTAGCCATATATCAACTTATTAATGCTGTAAAATTTCTTATTGTTTCTTTAATAGCCAAAAAAAAAGGCATCTTTTTTTATTTTTATTATTAAGCCAGTATGATCTGGTCTCTACCCGGGCCATTGCTGATGTATTTTACCGGAACCTTTAAAAAATTATTGATGTAATCTATATAGTTTTTCATGTTCTGTGGTAAAGCATCGTACTGCGTAATGGCAGTGATATCAGTTTTCCAGCCTTCAAAAGTTTTATGTACCGGATCAATTTTTACTTTATTCATTTGAAAAGGTACATAATTTTTTTCTACATCATTTACATTATAACCATTACAAACTTTTAGCTCAGGCAACGAATCAAGTATATCTGTTTTAGTCATGATAATTTGCGTAACACCATTGATCATACAGGCAAAATTCAAAGCCACCAGGTCAATCCAGCCGCATCGGCGGGGTCGTCCGGTAGTTGCTCCGAATTCACTGCCAATTTTGCGAATTAATTCGCCGGTTTCGTCATGCAGTTCAGTCGGAAAAGGACCACTTCCTACTCTTGTACAATATGCTTTTGAAACGCCATATACTTCCTTTATTTTCTGCGGTGCTATACCAAGACCAGTGCAAACGCCGGCCGAGATCGTGTTACTACTTGTTACAAAAGGAAAGGTTCCAAAGTCAACATCCAGCATGCTTCCCTGTGCGCCTTCTGCCAACACTTTTTTGCCCTGTTGTATTTTGTCGTTGATGAAATATTCTCCATTGACAATTTTAAAATCTCTCAGTAATTCGATGGATTCAAAAAATTCATCCTCCCAGGTACTAATGTCTTCCTGAAAATTATAATTATCCAGTAAACGCTGGTGTTTCAATCTTATTTTAATGTACTGAGAAGTAAAGCTTTTATCAAGTAAATCACCCACTCTTAAGCCGTTGCGACCGGTTTTATCCATATAGGCCGGACCAATACCTTTTAAAGTAGAACCAATTTTTTCGTTTCCTTTTGCCAGTTCGCTAGCTTTGTCCAATGCCCGGTGCGTTGGCAATATCAAATGTGCCCTTTCGCTGATGTATAAATTCTTCTTGTAATCAATGCCCATGGAGGCTACTGTTTCACATTCTTTTTGTAGGGTAACTGCATCCAACACCACACCATTGCCAATCAGATTGATTTTGTTTTCGTGAAAGATACCACTTGGTATTTGGTGAAGTACTACTTTTTTTCCGTTTACGTATAGTGTGTGACCTGCATTTGGCCCACCCTGGAAACGGGCAATTATATCATAATTGGGAGCAAAATAATCTACTATTTTCCCCTTGCCTTCATCACCCCATTGAAGTCCTAAAATTACGTCTACCATTTTTTTTTGTTCGTTTATGTTTTTTATTAGAATCTATTAGCTAATGACTTCTTTACCAGAAAGGCTTATGTCACAATCCTGAAAGAAGGGGCAAAGCCAAACACCATTTAACTGTAGGCTTCGTTAGTTACTTTAATGCAAAAAATAATTCAGTCTTTCCTCCAGAAATTTTAATCCGGCGGTAAAAATAAATTGAAATATAACAACCACCTAAAATGATATTTATTTGTTTAAAAATTGGGGAAAAACTTCAATAGCCAGCCTGGAATGAAACCGGGAATTCAATACCCAATTGCATTGCGTTTCATACTAAATTGTTCGCCTGATCTTGCTGTATTTATAATTGATTTTAAAGTATTGGAATAGCAATTCGGTGATCGGCTTTATTTTTTTTCGTCAGTTTTTTATGCAGGAGTAAAATTGTTTATCTTCGAATTCTTCATGAGCCATTTTTTTTTCAGAATAGCGATTTTATTTGTTTGTGTGCTTTGGCACTTGGGAACTATAGCCCAGGTATGTACCGGATCCTTAGGGGATCCGGTGGTAAATGTAACTTTTGGAACAGGATCAAACCCTGGTAATCCCCTTCAGGCTGCTAGTACAACCTATAGTTTCACCGGTACTAGTTGTCCCAGCGATGGAAGCTACACTGTTGTGAACAGTACATCAGGTTGTTTTGGAAATAGTTGGTATAATATTCCTGAAGATCATACTACTAACGATAATAATGGTTACATGATGTTGGTAAATGCTTCCTTTAATCCGGGTGATTTTTACGTAGACACCGTTAAGGATTTGTGTTCTAATACCAAGTATGAATTTGCAGCGTGGATCGTGAATGTGTTACCTCAGACACAATGCGGTGGAAATCCAATTGCACCAAAATTAGTATTTAATATAGAAACGATTACAGGGGTGGTTTTAGGTACTTATTCAACTGGCGATATCGTTTCGCCGGGAACTCCGGAGTGGAAGCAATACGGCCTCTTTTTTACAACTCCAATAAATACCAGCAGCGTAGTAATACGGTTGACCAACACAGCTCCAGGCGGTTGTGGTAACGATTTGGCGTTGGATGACATTACCTTTCGCCCCTGTGGCCCTGCGGTAACAAGTGCATCCGGCACCAACCAAACCAATATAAACATGTGTATTGGTAGCGTAGCCAATGTTTTACTTAGTGCCACGGTCGGTAGTGGCTATATCGCACCATCTTTGCAGTGGCAGTTAAGCATTGATAACGGGATTAGCTGGACCGACATTACAGGTGCTACATCGCTTTCCTATCTGGTTAATCAAACGGCCATTGGGGTTTATCAATTCCGGCTATCAGTAGCTGAAGGAACCAATATCGGCATTGCAAATTGCAGGGTTGCGTCTAACCCCGTTACGGTTACCATTCATGATTTGCCCGTTGCAACTGTGTTGAGTAATAGTCCGGTCTGCGAAAATCGGGTAGTTAATTTAGCGGCCTCTGGTGGTGTTGGTTATTTATGGAGTGGACCAACAGGTTTTAGCGCTGCAGTGGCGGCGCCTTCATTCATTGCTCAGAATAATTCATCCGGCCAATACACGGTAACCGTTACCGACCAGTTTGGTTGTAAAAATGCAGCCGCTACTAATGTTGTGGCCAGTCCAAAACCTACTGCCGTAGTGAGTGCCACACAGCGAATTTGCGAAGGCGATTCGGTTCGATTACTGGCAAGTGGTGGCAGCGGTTATTTATGGTCGCCTGCTATTGGTTTGTCTGCTGTTGGTATTGCCAATCCAATTGCTAAACCAGTCGATTCAACTGTTTACAGGATTGTTGTTAGCAGTAATATTAATTGTACCGATACAGCCACAGTAATAGTGAATGTAGTAAAACGACCAACTGCCAATGCAGGTCCGGATAAAATTTTACTGAAGGGTCAATCGGTTGTATTAGAAGGAGCCGTTGGCGGATCTGGAGTAAGTTTTTCCTGGACACCGGTAACTTATTTGAACAATCCTTTGTTGTTACAACCAACCGCTACTCCTTTAAATGATATGTTGTATTCTCTGGAAGTAAGGACGGCAGCCAATTGTGGTGTGGCATCCGACAATGTATTTATTAAAGTGTACAATGATATTTATGTGCCATCTGCTTTTTCTCCCAACAATGATAGGCTAAACGACACCTGGCGGATTGAAGCGCTGGTAGCGGTACCCAATGCTAAACTAACTGTGTACAATCGATTTGGTACAATCATATTTGAAACCACGGGTAATAATCAGGAATGGGATGGCAGCTATAAAGGACAGGCATTACCTACCGGTTCCTACGTGTACATGATTGATCTGAAAAACGGTCGGCCGATTAAGAAAGGAACGGTGATGATTGTAAGATAATATCCACATCTTAAAATTAATTTTTTTGAAATCGTCCGGCTACGTCAACAATTGGTAACACTGGTTTGCTATCTCCAATTCTTCATTCGTGGGAATAATCAATATTTTTACGTTTGAATCAGCCGTATTGATTTCGTGAATTCCACCGTTGCGTAGTTCATTTTTTTCAGTGTCTATCTTAATTCCCAGATATTCAAGATTGGCTGTAACAAGTTTTCGGGTAAGTGAGTCATTCTCGCCAACGCCGCCGGTGAATACAATTGCATCAAGCCCATTTAGCACCGCCGTGTAAGAACCAATATATTTTCGAATGCGGTAGGCATACATCTCATAAGCTAATTTTGCTTCTTCACTTCCCTTCTCCAGTTCTTTTTTAATGGTCCTCATATCACTGAATCCGGTTAGACCCAACATACCGCTTTTCTTGTTTAGGAGCGTAACTACCTGTTCAATATCATAGCCTAACTGGCTAACAAGATGAAAAATAACAGAAGGGTCAATATTGCCGCTACGGGTTCCCATGATCAACCCGTCTAGCGGGCCGAGGCCCATGCTGGTATCTACCGAATTTCCATTTTCGATGGCTGCCATACTGCAACCATTGCCCAAATGGATGGTGATGATTTTGGAAGTTTCTTTTCCAAGATATTGAATTGCCCGCTCCGACACATATTTGTGACTGGTACCATGAAATCCGTAAACCCGTACTTTATGGGTAAAATAAAACTCAGAAGGTATAGCGTACCGAAAAGCTTTTGGAGGGAGTGTATGAAAAAAAGCGGTATCGAAAACAGCTACCTGTTTTGCCTGCGTGAATATTTTTTCGGCAACTTCTATTCCCAGATAGTGGGCGGGGTTGTGTAAGGGTGCCAATGGAAAAATTCTTTTTATTTCGTCTTTCACTTCAGGTGTAATAAAAGTAGTAACAGCAAGGTTTTCACCTCCATGAACTATCCGGTGGCCTACAACAGTGATCTCCGAAGGATCATTGATTACACCAAATGTTGGGTGTGTCAATAATCTGGTAACTTCCTCTAATCCTTTCGCATGATCAAAGATTTCAGGCGATTCCGTAATGATTTCTTCTTTTCCATTGATAAATGTTTTATGAATGATTTTTGAATTCGCCAATCCAATGCTCTCAACAATGCCGCTACAGATCACAATTTTTTCAGGCATTCTGATCAACTGGTACTTGATGGAACTACTGCCTGAATTAATGACAAAAATATTCATAGAGATTACGTTTTAAAAATTTGGAAACTATAAAAAAACGATTTGTAATAATAGTAATCTTATTGTTGTGCCTGAATCGCTGTGATTACCACCGTATTAAAAATATCATCTACAGTGCAGCCTCTGCTTAAATCATTTACCGGTTTATTTAATCCCTGCAACATGGGGCCAATGGCCAAAGCACCAGTTTCTCTTTGTACTGCTTTGTAAGTATTATTGCCTGTGTTCAAATCTGGAAAAATGAGTACACTTGCTTGTCCTGCAACAAGGGAGTCCGGCATTTTTTGTTTCCCAATAACCGGGTCAACCGCTGCATCATATTGAATCGGACCTTCTACTTTTAGATCAGGCCTCAACGCCCTTACGATATCTGTTGCCCGACGTACTTTTTCAACATCTTCACCTTGCCCGGAGGTTCCGGATGAGTAGGAAAGCATTGCAATTTTGGGCTCAATGCCGAACATAATACTACTTTCTGCGGATGAAATGGCGATATCTGCTAATTGCTCCGAAGTTGGATTTGGGTTTACAGCGCAATCTCCAAAAACGGTAACCCTGTCAGGAAGACACATGAAAAATACGGATGAAACGGTTGCAATCCCCGGCTTTGTTTTTACAAATTGTAAAGCAGGTCTAATAGTATGTTGAGTTGTATTCATTGCTCCCGAAACCATTCCGTCTGCGTGTCCTTTGTAAACCATCATGGCGCCAAAATAAGCCCCATCGGTCATCATATCTCTTGCCATTTCCATGTTCACATTCTTGGTTTTTCGCAATTCATACAAGGTTTCTACATAACCCTGAAAAAGCGGAGACGCCAGCGGGTTTACGATTTTTACATGTTCCATATCAAGGGTGATATTTAACCGGAGCAGGGCAGTTTCAATTTCATCCTGTTTACCAAGAATGGTTAGATCCACTATATCCTGTTTAATTAGTTTAGAAGCGGCAATCAGTATTCGGTCGTCTTTGCCTTCAGGTAATACGATGTGTTTTTTGAAAAGCTTTGCCCGCTTAACCAACTGGTATTGAAACATGCGGGGCGTAATGCCTTCAGGCTGGGCCGTTACGATTCTTTTAACCACCGCTTCAGCATCGATGTACTTTTCAAAAGTGGTGATAGCCAATTCTATTTTTGGTTTATTGCCGGCATAAATTCTTGACTGCACAGCGCCCACTTTATTCACCGTTTCAAACGTGCCTGATTCTACCTGGATCATTGGGATTACTGTTTCCAGGCCTTCAACTAATTTAAGGATGGGTTCCTCTGGCTCCAGTCCGCCGGAAAGGATAATGCCTGCAACCTTTGGATAATTTTTTGAAAGATTGGCCTGTAGCATTGCTACGATAATATCTGCCCGATCACCCGGTGTTACAATCAGTGTATTCTCCTTTAACCGGGTAAGGCAATTCCGCAGTTGCATAGCTCCTACAATAAAATGATCTACCTGGTTAGTTAGCAAGTTATCTCCAAACAGCAATTTGCCTTTTACCGCTTCAAATATTTCCTTCATCGTAGGATTACTTAAATCCTTGTTGAAAGGAATAACGGCATTCAATACATCCTTAGGAAGCCGGGCATCTAAAATTTGTTTAAGCCTGTCTACATTTGCTGGATTTGTTTTGTTGGCTATGATTGATAATACCGTTACATCCTTATCATTTACAACCTGGTAAGTAGATAAAATACTATTTGCAATTTCTTCAGGTGTGCTGTTATCACCCTTGGTAATTAATATTAAAGGGATACCCAGGTTTTTTGCAATGTCCACATTTGAATTAAATTCGAAGGAAGCCGCATCTCCATTAAAACTAGTGCCCTCTACCACCACAAAATCATGGCTTTCCTCCAGTTTCTTAAATTTTGAAATAATGGTGTCAATAATAAGGGAATTATTGCCTTCGCTGCGATGTTTCAATAACTCATCATAGGTATATGCAAAAGTGTCAGTGTAATCGGATTTTAACCCAAATTGAGTAAGGATGGTTTCAATGTGAATGTCTTTGATATCCTTTTCCGTTTCATTCACAATCGGTTTGAAGTAAGCGATGTTTTTAATTTTGCCGACCAACATATTCATTAGTCCTAAAGTAATAAGAGACTTACCGCTGTTGGGTTCAGATGAAGCGATGTAAATGGCCTTCGACATAAAATGGTATATTTTTTTGTGAATTCGCTAAATTTCGGTAAAAATCGTAGAAAAAATGTAAAACGCTCATGATATGAATCAGGTTCGGAACTAATATTGATATAGTGGTCATTTAATTAATTAGTTTGGAAAAAGGCGATTCCCCAAATTCAGGCTGTTCGATAGAAGCCCGTAATTGATTTCGAACGGGTTAAATTAAAAGAGCCATATCGGGTGATACAGCTCTCTAGAAAAATTAACAGTTGTAATTAGGCCACCTTCAACATACTCATCTTACTGGTGTTGAATTTACGTTGTGCGTATTCAAGGGTAACATCAAAAGATTTTACCTTTTGAGAAGGTAGTTCATACATCGCATCGGTTAATATACTTTCGCAAATACTTCGTAACCCCCTTGCACCTAGTTTGTATTCTAATGCTTTTTGTACCATGAAATCGTAAACAGCTTCGTCAAATTTCAACGCTATACCCTCTATTTCAAACAAGCGGGTAAACTGTTTGATCAATGCATTCTTTGGTTCGGTTAAAATATTGCGCAAAGTGGGTGCATCCAGCGGATTCAGAAAAGTGATTACGGGTAACCGACCCAATAATTCCGGGATTAAACCGAATTGCTTTAAATCCACTGCATTTACAAACTGCAACAGGTTTTTTTGCTGAAACTCCTGCAATTCTTTATTTACGCTAAATCCAATGGCATGTGTATTTACACGGCGGGCAATAATGCGATCAACACCATCAAAAGCACCGCCACAAATAAAGAGTATATTAGAGGTGTTAACTTTTACTAGTTTTTGTTCCGGGTGTTTGCGACCTCCCTGTGGCGGAACCAATACCTCCGTTCCTTCCAATAACTTTAATAGACCTTGTTGTACACCTTCACCGCTCACATCTCTTGTAATAGATGGGTTATCGCTCTTGCGGGCTACTTTATCAATCTCGTCTATAAATACAATTCCTTTTTCGGCTGCGGCAACATCATAATTACAGGCTTGTAATAAGCGACTTAGCATACTTTCCACGTCTTCTCCAACATAACCAGCTTCAGTAAAAACGGTTGCATCTACTATAGCGAAGGGTACGTTTAACATGCGGGCAATTGATTTTGCCAGCAAAGTTTTACCGGTTCCGGTTTCGCCCACCATGATGATATTACTCTTTTCAATTTCTACTTCATTTTCAATCTTTTGATTCAAGCGTTTGTAGTGATTGTAAACAGCTACTGCTAAAATTTTCTTAGCATCATCCTGGCCAATGACATATTCATCTAAAAATTTCTTGATTTCTATCGGCTTTTTTACCGTAAGCTTGTTGCTATTGGCTCCGCCTTGTTTGGCATCCGGATAAATCATTAATTCCTGACCAATTATTTCCTGTGCATGCTCCACACAGTTTTCGCAGATATGTCCCTCCTGACCGGCTATCAATATCTTTACCTCATCACGACTTCTGCCGCAGAAAGAACAATGTAATGTTTGTTGTTTTGCCATTATGAACCTTTTATTCGCCCGGTGTTTATTAAAAGTGGAGTGCAAAGATAAGCAACCCTTTACAGAACGCTACTTTGCAGACAATATATCAATGAAAAACGTTGCAGCATTAACAATTATAGTACAATGTGAAAACTAAGCGAGCTTTCCGCCCATTACCAGTAAGTGCTTTTGCAGTACTTGCTTCAACTGCTGCTTCACAATGGATCCCATCGTTTTGCACTTGGAAAAACGGGTGGTTTCAAAATGCTCATTCAGCTCATTGCGCAATGTATTTATTTTGTAGTTTTCGGATATATCATCCTTAATAATAGTGTTAACCAGTTGCATAAGTTGTTGGCGGTACATGATAATTCTCGCCGCCATTGAATTAAATTCAATTTGCTGGGTTTCCTCTATCTCAGCAGCCGTTAGATTTTGCAGCACCATTTCCACAAAATCTATATTTTCTTTATAAAATTGAGGCAGATAGTAATTTTTTCTGCCTTCGTAGCATTGTTGGTCAAAATCAATGGCACGCATGCGGTATTCGATATGACCATTGATGGCGATGGGGTTTACTACAAAGTTATAGCTACGCATATCGCCCAACAAACGTGCAAAACAGCTTTCGTTGAATTGAACAAAGGCTTTAGCAACGGCAATTTTATCTTTTGAGGTCAACTGCATTTCCTGTTGCAGAAAAAGATCACCCGGTATACCAACAATGTGCTCCTCAATCAGAGTGTTTTGATGGGAAAGGAAGTTGATGGGATTATGGGTGAGCAAATGTTCCAGTTCCAAGCCATAAATGCGGGAGGCATCTGCCAGTTTTACGTAAAAAAAATCATACTGGTCTTTATCCTTGTCAATAATTTTGATACGAAATGGGATGCTGTTACCATACTCACAAAAGTCAATTTGCTTGATATCGAAATTTTTTCCAAGGGCCCGGATGGACCTGTTTTTAAGAATGATATAGGTTTCTATCAGTGCTTTTTTAAGCGTTTCGTTTTGTTCGGGTTCATATACAGCATTTTCCCAATGGGTCCATTTCCCCTTTTTATCTTTTAGGGAATCAGCATAGCTATAGTTTGCTAAGTCGGTATAAAGTATTGGTATTTCGACATCTCTTTCATAATGCCGCAAATATGCCTGAAAGGAATCATTTACCGGGAACGCATCTTTCTGCATCATCGGGCTATAGGAGTCCTGACTATATTTTGCATTTATGATCTCGTGAAACTGCATGTTGCAAAGGTATTCAGTTAATTATACAAGCAATAAAAAGGCCCCAAAAGATGGAGCCAATTATAAAGTTCAGTACATATAATATTATAATTTATCCATCACCCCATCAACAATACCATAAGCCACCGATTCATTTGAATCCATCCAATAATCACGGTCAAAATCTTTCATCACTTTTTCATACGTCTGGCCGCAATTATCCGCTAAAATCTTTGCACCCATTTGTTTTATCTTCAATATTTGAACTGCCATAATTTCCAGATCGGCACTTACACCTTGTCCGCCACCGCTTGGCTGGTGAATCATTACCTGACCACTTGGGAAAATAAAACGTCTTCCTTTGGCACCGCCGCTTAATAAAATACTACCCATACTTGCTGCCATACCCATACATACTGTACTAACGGGCGAGCTAATCATTTGCATGGTATCGTAAATAACCATTCCACTGGTAACTACACCACCCGGACTGCTGATGTAAAATGTAATTTCTTTTCCCGGATCAATTGCTTCCAGATAAAGCAGGCGTGCCGTAATGTCTTTAGCACTTTTATCGTCAACAACTCCCCACAAAAATATTTTGCGCTGTTCGATAAATTTTTTGTCAAACTGCCATCCGCTCATCATTTTTTCCATCGGATTTTCCGGCAATTCTTTGGGTGTTTCCTCTTCGTCATCGAAGCGTATTCCTTTGTTATTATAATAAGTCATTGGTGTGCTTTTTTTGTAATGCTGTTATAAATTAAATGTACAGTTGAATAATGGTATGCTGTACAAGTGAGTGACACAACGATGCTACATAGCTATTCAACTGCTGGTGCAACAAGTATTCGTTAATCTTTCTTTGCTTTGCGTGGATTGATGGTCAGTACTTCATCCACAATACCATATTCTTTGGCTTCGGCTGAAGTCATCCAATAATCACGGCTGCAATCCTCTGCTACTTTTTCATAAGGCTGGCCTGTATGATGAACGATCACGTCATACAATTCTTTCTTAATCTTTTTAATTTCATTCACGGTAATTTCAATATCACTTGCTTGTCCGCCTGCGCCTGCACTTGGCTGGTGAAGCATAATACGGCTATGTTTTAGTGAAGTACGCTTGCCCGGTGAGCCGGCACACATTAAAACGGCTGCCATACTTGCTGCCATACCCGTACAAATGGTAGCGATATCAGGCGTTACAAACTGCATGGTATCATACATTCCCAATCCTGCATACACACTTCCACCCGGTGAATTGATGTACATCTGGATATCTTTGGTACGGTCGGTACTTTCCAAAAATAAAAACTGAGCGGTGATGATGTTAGCAACTTCATCAGAAACAGGATAGCCCATAAAAATAATGCGATCCATCATTAAACGGCTATACACATCCATAACGGCAACGTTCATGGGCCTTTCTTCAATAATATTGGGGGTAAGATTGGTTATTACGCCCACTTCACCTGAAAAGGGCTGTTGTGCATTGAACCTGGCTCCATTTTTATTATTGTAATCGTTTAGCAGGTTACTGCTAATGCCCTTGTGCTTTACAGCGTATTTTTCAAATTCTTTTCCAAAATCCATCTTATATAATATTTTAGGATAACAAATATAGTTGATTGAGGGAACCCAAATATTATGCTATAAAAAAAAGGGCGACAAAAAGGCGGATGAGCAGGGTTAATGTGTAATTTTTCGAAAAATTCATAAGGCCAGATATTTTTTGTTTACAAGCATATTAAAAGGGTAAAGTAAAATTTGGCAATGGTTAAGAAAAATGGAGAAAAGGGTAGACAGGTCCCAGACCTACCCGTTGGCTAGCGGGGGTTGGGGGCTAAAAAAAAGCCGAAGCAATTTGCTTCGGCGAATAAGTTCCCCGTCAATTACGGCTAATCCAATACTATTAATGATGGTGTTGCTTCATTCCGGCCAGTTCTTCTCCGGTCACCTCTTTTTCCGCTGGTTTTACCTGGCTCTCTGCAAAAGTGAATAGTTTATCCGTTATCAGGCGACGATAGCTTGCATCTACCTGTTTGTTATCTTTCATCATCCTGTCAATATAGCTATCTATCCAACTGATATCTCCGCCTGAATTCATTCCTCCCATGTAGCGCATTATTTCGCTGGACATTGATGCCCTCAGCTCTTCCTGAGTTACCTTTAAATTATTTTCCTTAATTAATTTATCGCTGATCAAAGTCCATTTTAACTGGCTGCTAAAAACAGGAAATTCTTCTTCTGCCTGTTCGGCGGTTTTGCGTTCTTCACTGCCGGTTTGTAACCAACGCTTTAAAAATTCTGCCGGAAAATCCATTTCGGTTTTATCCAGCATGTAATGATAAATCTGATCGTGCAACTGGTTGCGGCTTTGCCCTTCCCAATATTGTTCAATTTCTTCTTTTAGTTTTTGTTTGAATTTCGCTTCTGTTGCAATAGCGGCGCCAGGGAATACTTCGCCAAAGAAAGTTTCGTCCAATTCCCTTTTTTCAACCAATCCTATTTTCACAATTGTTAACTGAAAATATTTATTGGCAGCAACCTGATCGTCTTTTTCAAAACCGAGATCCTGCAACATCATTTCCAACTTGTCACCTTCAAAAGTTTCAGACAATTGTAAAACAATGGTATCATTGATCTTTTTTCCTTTCAAATGCTCCTGCAATGCTGGCGTACAATATTTAACAATCAGGGAATTTTCTTTAACTACTCCCCCTTCAACTGCAACTCCACTTTCATCACATTCAGTAAATAAGATATTCAATACATCTTCTTCAGTTGCGATCGTTTCGGGTTCCGTCATTTTGCCACCCTTGATTAGCATTCGGCTTACTTCTTCTTCCACCATTTCATCGGTAACCTTTACTTTGTTGAAAGTTAAACCAGCTTTATCCAAAGGAGCAATTTCAAATGTAGGCTTCAGGCCAATTTCAAAACCAAACTCATATTCAACAGGGTTATTCAGATCCAGTTTGCGGATATCAGCATCCAATGCAAGTGGTTGTGCAAAAATGTCTGGCCTTTCGGTATCGAGATACGTATAAAATTCTTTTTCTACTATTTTAAGAATTTCTTCGGTATAAATAGAAGGACCGTGCATTTTTTTGATCATGCCAACGGGAACCATTCCCTTTCTGAAACCCGGCATATTTACGGTCTTGCTGTACTCTTTTAACTTTTTTTCAAACGTAGGGAAATAGTCTTCTTTACTTACTTTAACGATGATCTTGTCATTCAGGAGACCGATATTCTCTCTTGCTACTGTTGCCATAATGGGAAAATGTTGTTGTGTTTAAAAATAGAAAAGTTGATAAGAGTAGGAAGAATCAGAATGCAAAATAGCTGCTAATTGATCAACCATCCAACTTATCAACTTATAAAAAATGTCCGGATGATAGGGGTCGAACCTACATGGATCACTCCGCCAGATCCTAAGTCTGGTGCGTCTGCCAATTTCGCCACATCCGGTTAAGGGGTGCAAAAGTAGG
>Ga0105045_10001607_pt1 | contig 18632 bp, 17 predicted proteins | sample MAT02_FD_78089 | JGI IMG/M metagenome (GOLD analysis project Ga0105045, IMG submission 78089) | Freshwater microbial communities from Lake Fryxell liftoff mats and glacier meltwater in Antarctica - MAT-02 (megahit assembly) | ecosystem: Environmental > Aquatic > Freshwater > Ice > Liftoff... | reverse complement strand
CGGTTCAACCAATTCTCACAGAATGTGACCAAGATGGTCGACTCGGGGCAAGGCATCGAGCAGGCCAAGCAGCAGTTGTACACTGAAGTTACAAAAAACTTTGACGATTTCTTAGCGGATCGAAAAGCGGACCAACCATTTTGTTTCTGGTTCGGACCGACCAATGTTCATCGCATGTGGGTTAAAGGATCGGGTAAGAATCTGTGGGGGTTGGAGCCAGATGAGTTGCAAGGGAAGATGCCAAAGTTTCTGCCCGATGTTCCTGAAGTTCGTGAAGACTTGGCTGATTACTTTGGTGAAGCGATGGCGTTCGACGCCGCACTCGGGTTGTTGGTCGACAAGCTGGAAGAGATTGGCGAATTGGACAATACCATCATCGTTGTCAGTGGTGATCATGGTGCCCCAGGCTTTCCCCATGGAAAATGCAACTTATATGATTTCGGTTCTTCGGTACCACTAGCGATTCGATGGGGTGCCACAGACGCGGACACAAGAGGTCGGGTCGTGAATGACTTGGCCAGTTTGACCGACTTGGCACCCACTTTTCTGGGAGCTGCTGGCGTACCGACCCATGAATTGATGACCGGGCGAAGTTTGATCCCGATTTTGACATCGAATCGATCTGGCCAGGTTGATCCCCAGCGTGACGCAGTTTTCATCGGTCGCGAGCGTCATGTGTCTAACGCAAGAGGTGGATTTCTTCCTTATCCTCAACGAGCAATTCGAACCGCCGACTTCCTTTACATCGTCAACTTCCGCCCAGACCGCTGGCCACTTGGCGAACCCTATCGCCTGGACAGCGACAATCCACCAACTGTGGATGAAATCACCAACAGTACACGATCAACGTTACCCGATGAAGATGCGGGACCGACAAAAGCTTGGCTGGTAGGCCAACGAGAGCATCCGATGTGGAAACCGTTCTTTGAACGGGCTTACGGAAAACGACCGCATGAAGAGTTGTATGATTTGAAAGCTGATCCAGACCAAATCAATAACGTGGCGAACGAAGATGATTATCAGGCAACTCGCGAGTCATTAGCGAAACGCTTGATGGATGAATTAACGCGGACTGGTGATCCGAGAGTCGTTAACGACGGAGAGTTTTTTGAAAATCCGCCGCTTGCAGGTCCACCCGGAACAACACGTGACGAAGAAAACGTGACGCCAGATCAATTACGATCTGCTGAAAAATAGAATCGCATTTTTGGCAGCGATGTTCATCGCATAAGCACACTTGTAATTTTGAGAAGCACCGATGGCAGATCGTACGGGTTTCGGTTTTCGGCTCTGCAAGAGAATCGTGACTGTCATTATACTACTGTCGCTGGCGGCCTTACAAAACGCCAGCGCACGCCAACCTAACGTTGTGGTTTTGCTGGCGGATGATGCGGGGTGGGGGGACTATGGAATCAATGGCAATCGCCAGATTTCGACACCCAATATCGATCGGATTGCTCGTGAGGGAGCGATGCTGGATCGATTTTATGTATGTCCGGTCTGTTCCCCGACTCGCGCCGAATGGCTAACCGGTCGATATCACTTACGCGGCGGTGTGGTTGGCGTTTCAACGGGACAGGAGCGTCTGGACTTGGACGAGCGAACGATCGCCGAGTCGTTCAAGGCCGCAGGGTATGCGACCGGTGCATTCGGAAAATGGCACAACGGCAGTCAGTGGCCCTATCATCCGATGGCTCGTGGGTTTGACGAATATTTTGGACACACATCCGGGCATTGGGGCGAGTACTTTGATCCCGAATTAGAACTCAACGGCAAGATGATTCGCCAGCAAGGTTACATTGTTGATATCTGCACCGACCGCGCGATCGATTTTATTGAACGTTATCACGATCAGCCATTCTTCTGTTACGTCCCCTTCACAACGCCTCATTCCCCATGGGCGGTGCCTGAAGAAGATTGGTCGCGTTTTAAAGACAAGCCGATCACACAATTTGCGACACTGAAAGACCGCGAAGTCATTGATGAGACTCGATGTGCGCTTGCGATGGTGGAGAATCAAGATCGCAATGTTGGCCGAATCCTCGATAAACTGGACCGCAGTGGTATTCTTGATGACACGATCATCTTTTACTTTTCGGACAATGGCCCCAATACCATGCGATTCAATGGTGAGATGAAAGGAAGAAAGGGGACCACGGATGAAGGCGGGCTACGTTCGGTTGGACTGATCCGATGGCCTCACAAGATTCCTGCGGGAACTGTGGTACCGCAGATCGCCGGTGCGATTGATTTGCTGCCCACTCTGCTGTCGCTGGCGCAAGTCAAAAGAGTCGGTGACAAACCGCTCGATGGCATGGATCTTTCGCCTCTGTTAACTGGGCAGATTTCGAATGCTGGTGAGGATTCATCCGAGAAATCCGCGTGGCCAGCGCGGATGATCTTTTCAACTTGGGCGGGCAAAACCAGCGTCCGCACCGATCAGTACCGATTGGATGATAGGGGTTTACTGTATGACATGATTGATGACCCAGGGCAAACGAAAGATCGAAGCGACGATTATCCCGAGGTTGCGGCGACACTGCGGCAAGCGGTCGCGCGGTGGGAAGCTGAAATGAAGGCTGAAGCCGCGAAAAAGAAAACGGTTGCGCCTGACCAGACAGATCGACAGCGATCAGGGGTCGATCCAAGGCCGATTCATGTCGGATTCAAAGAGTTTCCGATTACAATTTTGCCAGCTCGTGATGGTACACCCCGAGGCGACGTCAAACGCAGCAGCAGGGCACCGAACTCGTCGTACTTCGTTGATTGGACATCGACGGATGATTCGGTCGTGTGGTCGGTTACGGTCCAAAATGCGGGGCGTTACGACGCGACCATTGATTACACCTGTCCGATCGCCGATGCCGGGTCGGAAGTCGAACTGCGATTCGGAACTGCTGCGATTCAGTCGATTATCACGCCGGGATGGGACCCGCCGCTTTACAGCAATCAAGATACGTTACCGCGCCCGCCGGCGGAATCGAAGATGAAGCCATTTCGAACATTGGTACTGGGCCAAATCGAACTGCCGTCGGGTGCTGGCGAGTTGCAACTGCGGGCACTAAAAATTCCAGGAGCTTCGGTGATGGACCTGAGACGTCTGACGTTGACCTATATCAGCGAATGACCCTGATGGACCAGTAGGTGAGGCAGGTATTGAAAGAATTGGACGAGACGGGTGGCGCGGAACATCCGATCGTCTTGTAGAAGCAAAATGATTGGTGGCATTTTCGTTTGTGATCCTCAATCGCATCCGTTGGAACCGTCTTAAAGCAACACGCTGCTGTCTCTGTTGACTTGCCTAGCAAGTGCTAGGTCAGCTTGATTACCGACAATAGGCCGCGAACGACTAGGTCGTGGTAAGTGACCAGCCCTAAAACTTTTCCGTTTTCGATCACCGGTGCGAGGCTGAGTCCGAATCGTTGCATCATTCTTGCGCAGTAACGAATATTCATTTCTGGGCCGACGCTGAGAACCGGTTTTGCCATGATCTCATACAGGTTGACGCGTTCGGGTGATCGATCAGCAGCAAGGACTTGCTTGGCGATGTCGGCGATCAAGACGATACCGAACTCGTCATCGTCATTCCGTTTGTTAATGATCAGCGCTTTGGCATCGGGATATCGCATACCCAACAGCGCGTCCTTAACAGTCAACATGCCATCGACCAGGTCGAATTGGTCGCTCATCACGTCGCGGACGCGAACAATATTGTTATCACTCATAACTTTTCTTCCACCAATTTTGTTAGTGTTTCGATTTGATGGTTAATACCGACGGCGTCTTCGACATCGATTTGAAATGCGATCCCACTGCCGGAACTCGAATCGAATGCGGCACAGTTGCAAATCGTTTCGAGTATTTTTCGGCTGAGGTGTTGTTCGACGAGCAGGAGAACGACATCACGCTGAGATTCCAGCGACAGTCCAAAGAAAGTTTTGGCCGGATGAATCCCTTCGCCACGGGCGTTACCGATCACGGTCGCTCCTGTAGCTCCGGCAAGACGCGCCGCCTTCATCACCTCGGTCGTCTTATCGTCATCGATAAGGGCAATAATCAATTTGAAGCGCATGGTCGTTTCCACCGTTTAAGATTGCGTGGTTGATTCTTGTTGAATTTCAATTTTCTTGGCTCGCTCATTTCGATAGTGCGACAATTGTCCGTAACCCATGACGGTCATGATTGGGAACAGCGAGGCGAACGCGATTAGACCGAAACCGTCGACCAGCGGATTGGCACCTTCGATTTGTGTTGCCAGTCCGAGTCCTAATGCGGCGACGATCGGAACGGTAACGGTTGAGGTTGTGACACCTCCGGAATCATAAGCGATCGGTATGATCGATTTGGGTGCAAAATAGGTTTGAACAATTACAAAAAAGTATCCTGGCAAAATGAAGTACGGCAATGGGTACCCCGCAATAATGCGGAAGGTACCGATGGCGACGCCAACACCCACGCCTAACGCGACGACCAGTCTCAGTTCGAGCCCCTTTATGGTTCCGCCCGAAATTTCTTCGGCTTTTGTGGCGACGGCAATCAACGCTGGCTCGGCTATTGTGGTGCTGACACCGATGGTGAACGCAAAGATATAGACCCAGTAGTAATCGTACCATTTGTTCAGCGAAGGAGTTTCCTTTCCTGCGGTGCCGCCGACGAACTCCGGAGATGCCAATTGCATCGCCATCGATTCGCCGATGGGGAATAAGGCGATTTGTAGTCCGATCAAGAACGTTGCCAAGCCGAGCAATACGCAAAGAAACCCGAGAATTAAACGCCGCAGATCGTTGAAGGCGCGGCGCAGAATAACAAGCTGAAAAAAAACGACAATTACCAAGATTGGAATAACATCGCGCACAGTGCTGAGCAGTGTTCCAACAAACAAGTCGATTGCGGCCATCAGTAGACAAGCCCCAATATCAGGACGAACAAGATGGGCATGAGCGCAGCCATCGCGATCATACCGAAACCGTCATGCAGCGGGTTACGGCCTTTAATGCTTGATGCGAGGCCGACACCAAGGGCTGCGGTAAGTGGAACGGTGATGGTTGATGTCGTAACACCGCCGGAATCATAAGCGATTGCAACGATTTCTGGAGGTGCATAGAGCGTCATGATCATGATTAATAAGTAACCGATCGTGATCAAGTTTCGTATGTTCCAACCTAGCAAGATTCTTATCACGCCGATTACCAGGGCCAAACCGACCGCAAGGGCGACGGTAATGCGAAGGGTTAATGCGAACCGAGCTCGATCAGCCGCAAGCGTATCGGTTAGCGATTGCACGACGGTAAGCTCGGAGGCTTTACCGGCGACGGCGATCAGAGCAGGTTCCGCGAACGCGGTTCCGAAACCGAGAGAAAAAGCGAATGCAGTCAACCACAAGACATTTCCTTTGCGGGCGAAGTCATATGCCATCTGTTCACCCAGTGGGAACAATCCGAGTTCCAGTCCGAGAACAAACAGGGTCAACCCAATTACCACCAATAGCAGCCCAAAAAGCAATTGCCCTAAGTTTTCGACCGGACGCTGAAAGACTAATAATTGGAATAGGCCAATCACAATAATAATTGGCAGTAGATCACGAAGACTGGACCATAACAGTCCGCCAAGCCACTGGGCTCCAGAAAGCAGTTCAGATCTGGTTGGCATCGCGTAGGTTATTCCGCTGCGGTGTGATGAACGCGAACTGGTGAGACAAAACCTTTCGGTTTTATTGCGAGTACTCCGCAGGTTACTGATCCGAGGAGATGTTCGGCGGTATTGCCAACGAATAATCCGGCGAGTCCGGAACGACAAACGGTGCCCATGACGATCAATTCGGCGGATGATTGCGTGGCAACTTCGGCAATTTTTTCGGATGCGGTGCCTCGCAGCAGATGGACGCGAATCGGTGGCGAATCTTGATCGGGCCCGGTCGAATGTTTGGCGAGAAAGGCATCGAGCGATTGTTGAACTTGTATTTCGGCATCGTGAATCAGCCGATCACACTCTTGGGCACCGAGGCGACTGCGCAGCGTTCGTTCCATCGGGATATTCCAGACGCTGACCAAATGCAGCGCGGCGTTTTCATTGCGAGCGAGCGAATTGGCGAGTTCGAAAATGGTGTCATTGAGATCGATGTGCTCGGGATCATCGGCCAGCGGATCGATGGCAGCAAGAATGGTGTGATAGCTTGCCACCGTTGACGGCTTAATCGCCCAAACCGGACAAGGACAGGTCCGCATCAGGGCGCGAGTTACACTTCCGAGCAAGTGTGTGAGGCCCGTTTGAGTATTTGCGGTTTTGATCACCAAATCGTGACCCGAATCGATCACTTCGGAAACGATCTCGATTGCAGCGTTGCCGACACGAACGACGACGGCGGCTTCGATTCCGGTGGAGACATATTCGGACACGATCTGCATCAGCTCAGTGCGACGTTGTGCCACAGCATCGGCTTCGAGATGTTGCGGCAGGTACGCTTCGGCGGCGAAGAAAGATGTCGAAATCGGTGCAACAACGTCCATGATGGTTAAGCTTGCATCATTCTTCAACGCCAACGATACGGCGCGAGTCATGGTTGCGTCGTACGGTTCGCCGCCAATGACGACAAGAATGCTTGAAAATCGTTCCATGGTAGGTGACATCAGACGTATGCGGAATGGAAACGGGTTTCGGCTTCTGCGTCACCGATCACCACCAATTCGGAATCTGGCATTAACAGAAGCTTTGCATCGGGATTCATCTCGGTAACGCCGTTTTGAACCACGGCGACAACGCTGCATCCGGTGGTTTCGCGGATTCCGCTGTCGAGCAACGTCTTGCCGTGCAATCGGTCGGGGGTGGGCAAGCGAAAGACGTGCAATCCTTCGGCCAACAATAGCACATCGCTGCGGCGAAGTAAATTGAACAGCGCGTTAGCGCCGGTTGCGGCATAAGACAACACAAAGTCAGCACCGGCGCGATGCAGGGTCGAGACGTTTCGTTCGACATTGGAACGCGCTAAGATTTGCACATCGGGGCGAAGACGTCGACAATAAAGAGTCAAATAAACATTCATATCATCGTCGTGTGTGGTGATTACCACCGACGAGCAATCTTCTATACCTGCACGCACTAAAACTTCCAATTCTGCGGCGTCGCCCAATACATAATGTTCTGGGTTGCGGATTCGTTGTGATTGCCGCTCAACGATTCGATAGTCAATCCCTTGGCGGGCGAGCGATTCACCGACGGAGCGCCCGACGCGACCGCCGCCGATGATAATGACAGGCTTTTCGTTCGACTTATAAATGCAAAACAGTGCATCGTATTGATCGAGTTGTTCGCGCGACCCAGCGAAGACTAAGACACTGTGTTCGTGAACGACGGTATCGGGTGTAGAGAGTTGAAACTTTCCGCGTTGCCAGAGTCCGATCACATTTACATTCGCATGGGCGCGAAGTCCGATCTGGCGCAGCGAGCGACCGACCAGTGGTGTACCTGAAGCGGATGCATCGGCAACCAAGAGATCGCCAAACTCACCGATGACATGGCATTTCGAATCGCGACCGAGCACACGTCGTGCGATTGCATTTCCGAGCATTTCGCCCAATTGCAAGACTCGCGTGCAGCCGGCCAAATCGAGAATGTCGACCGATGCAGGGAAGGATGCGGTGGCGACAATCGGCACCTTTTCAGCGATCTCGCGAACCGTGAAGGCAATGTTAGTATTCGCTGTATCAGATCGATTGGCGACAACTAATGCCGCTCGATCGACGCCAGCTAATCGATACGTCTCGGGGTCATCGAATGGTCCGACCATGACGCGAAATCCTTGGTCGTGTAATAACAATGCGTCGGGCAATTCATCGACTAGAACGACATAGGCGACGTGCGATTGTTCCAGCATCCGAATGAGTGCCCGTTCGATCGAATCGAGTTTGGTAAGAATCACATGATCGCGAGTCAGGTTGCTGACCGACGTCGGCGCGCGAGCGGCTTCGCGTGATTCCATCCACGGTAAAAAAAAGAACTGAATGAAGGTGAACGGCAGCAGGACGAGCAGAAAGATTGTGCCCGATAGGAGAACAACGACCGAGAAGATTCGACCGAGATCGGACTGAAAGGTGATATCGCCGAACCCGAGGGTGGACATCACAACGAAAGTCCAGTAAATCGCGGTTGGCCAGGAGTGCGATTGTCCTTCGCGTTCCATCAATACATGGAACACTGTGCTGAAGCTGACCAGCAAGACAACAAAAATGGCCAGCAACCAAAACAGAACTCGAAGGTTCCGCTGTTGGAATTTATTGCCGATAAAAGCAGTGAGGATCGACGTGGTCGATTTCATGGCAGAATAGTTTCGTGGCCGGGTAGTAATTCCAAGCGGAATCTTCGCCGTTCCCGCAAATACTTACAACCGGCGACCACGTGGATCGCACCGAAACGCTTGGCCCGGATTCGCTTTAACGCGAGAATTATCCTTTGGCTGGCGAGCCGTGATCGCCGAGTTGTGCCAACACTTGCAGAACACCGTTGAGGTGTGCCATTCGTGGTCCGAATCGATCGACGAACTCGTGCAGCATGAAATCGCCGTCGATTAAATGCTCTCCGTTTTCGATCACTTCTTCGGTGATCGATTCGAGGAACTGCGTCTGAACACGACTGAGCGTTTCAGCCGCATTGCGACAGGCTCGTGAAAGCTTGGGGTTTGCGTCCTTCCATTGCTGGATTTCGGCGGCGCGTTGTTTGTGCAGTCCGGCGGTCGCCTGGGCGAGTTCAGCCAACAATTCGTTTTGGCGTTGTTGTCCAGCGACCAATTGGCGAAGCAACTCGATTTGAATGACGTCGCTGCGATCCATACTTTCAGACTGGGTGTCGGCTGAGACGTCGATCCGGAACACTGGGGAAATTGGGGAATGTTCGTGTGCCATAGTCGAATTGCATTTCCTGGAAGGTCCGGCGGATCGTGTGGTCGGTCGCAGCGTCAGAGTATAGCTAGGTAAGAGCGAACGGGTAGCAAAAACCGTCGCTTTCACTTCGTAAACGCCGCCATCACGGCTTAATTGACGATCCGCAGGTGGACCACGGCCCGTTGGGACGGTTGGGTGTCAGCGGCGTGACTCGATTCGGTCTCTCGCGAGTCTAAATCTTTTGGCACAAATGACTCAAGTACCCGCGAGCTGCTTATTCGGTAAGAGTCGGTCGCCGGGACGAACGGCCGCTAAAGTCGGTACAACCGGTTCGCCGATACACAACAAGTGACATCTCGTCGTGCGCCATCGGTTGCGATTGCGCGTCGGCAGACTGTCGTAGGCAACCCCCTTGATCGATCGAGTTACGGAGCTCAACACGTATGCCCAGCGTCGCCGAGGCAGAACCAGCAATCGGTTTTTATACCGTGGAGCAATCCGAGTTCGCAGGATGGACTGGCGGATTGTTGGTGCTCAACGCGTCAGGGCGTCCGCTGGAGTTTCAATGCACGTTGCCGATTCGTCCGTCGCGTGCCCACGAAATCCTGTATGGAGCAACTCTGCGCGAATACTTGATTGGCGACGCGATCGGATCGCTGCTGATCAGCCGATGCCGCAACATTCCGCGCATGATTTGCTGCGACCAACCCGAAGGATTGCAGCTCGATGTACATGCGGCGTGTCCGATGATGTTGGTTTGCGAGGCGGCAGAGACGGATGAGGGGCCGATCTCGGATGACATGCTGCCGGGCTACGATCGCTTGGAACTGGCCGGTTCGTCGATTCGTGTGGCGGCCGAGCGTTCCGAAGAAGCGGCTCGCCTGCTTGAGCATTTTCGCAGTTTGCCGGACGTGGTTGAACCCTTTGGACGGATTCGCGAAGCGATCGGCGAAGCACAAAAGCAAGTTGCCCGCGCCAGAAGTGCAGCGGCCTGATGCCGGTACCATCGCGAAACACACAACCTGCTAAAAATCGACACTTCGAAAACGGATGCAAATATGCTGGACGGGATCAAGGTCGAGATCGATGAAGCAATTTCGTTTGTTAGTGAAGATCTGATCGACGTTCGGATTTTCGAGCTGAGCGTCGAACCGATTGACTCCAAGGCATTTCCGATTCGCCTGAAGCCGATCGAACTGAAGTCGGTCGGATATCAGTTTCCTCGCGCTGGCGGCGGCGTGACCGTGTTTCGAAATCGAACGGTTGTCGGCCAGGCGGATGGTACGACATCGCAGAGCGGCAACCCAACAGTCGGTCCTGGGCTTGGCGTTGTTGGCGTCAAAGGCGTTGTGGGTGGTCAAATCGGCTCGATCGCGGTCGCCGGATCGGTCGGCACCGCAGCATCGAGTACTGGCGATATTGACCCGCTACCCAGCGGCGGCAACCGAACCGCGGTGCCCGATTTCAAACCGGTCAAGCCGAAGAAGTTGACGCGGATTCGACCGCCCGCCGACGTCGTCAAGCTAGAAGACCGTCTGTATTACCTGCTGCAACCGCCGCTGGAATTGTTGATCGGCAGCGAGCAACTCGATTTTCCTTTTGAACCGTTTCCCTATCAATTGGACGGAATTGCGTTCCTGTTCCCACGTTATGCGGCGATTCTGGCCGATGAGATGGGGCTTGGAAAGACGATGCAGGCGATCAGCACAATGCGTCTGCTGTTGTGCAGCGGCGAAGTTCGCAACGTGTTGTTGATCTGTCCCAAGCCGCTGGTCAGCAATTGGTTGCGAGAGTTCAGTGTGTGGGCACCGGAGATCCCGGTGGCTGCGATCGAGGGGAGCGCCGCGACGAGGCAGTTTCAATGGACCAGCCCTGATATCGCGGTCAAAATCGCCAACTACGAACTGCTGATGCGCGATCGCGAATGCGTGTTGGACCAAGACCAGCATTTTGATTTGGTCATGTTGGACGAAGCACAGCGGATCAAAAATCAGCGAAACTCGACCAGCGTGATTGTGCGCGAGATTAAGCGAACGCGGTCGTGGGCACTGACGGGAACGCCAGTCGAGAACTCGCCCGAAGACATTGTCGGGATCTTTGAGTTTCTGTCGCCGGGTCACTTGAGACCTGAGATGTCGATGGCAACTATCGCCAAAGCGACTCGCGATCACATGTTGCGGCGGACAAAGGACATGGTGCTGGAGGACATGCCGCCGAAGCTGTATCGCGATGCCGACCTGGAACTGACGTCTGAGCAAATGGCGACTTATGAGAAAGCGGAAAACGAAGGCGTTGTGCAGCTAGAGAATCTTGACCAGCAATTGACGATCCAGCACGTCTTTGAATTGGTGTTGCGATTAAAGCAGATCTGCAATTTTGATCCGGCGACCGGTGCCAGCGCGAAACTGGAACGATTGGTTGCTGATATGGAAGAGGTCGCCGCCAGTGGCCAGAAGGCGATTCTGTTCAGCCAGTGGGTCAACAGCATCGAACAGATGAAGCCGGCTTTAGCTCGGTTCGGGACGCTGGAGTACCACGGACGAATTCCTCATAAGCAGCGTGAGGGAGTGATCAAGCAGTTCAAAGAAGATCCGACGAAGCACATCATCCTGATGAGCTACGGGGCGGGCAGTGTTGGATTGAACTTACAGTTTTGTCGTTACGTGTTCTTATTCGATCGTTGGTGGAATCCGGCGATCGAGGACCAGGCGATCAATCGCGCGCATCGAATCGGCGCCGCTGGCAGCGTCACGGTCACTCGGATGCTGATGGCTGGAACGATTGAACAGCGAATCGCCGCGGTGCTGGACCAAAAACGCGAAATGTTCGATGAACTGTTTTCGGATTCGCGGACGCCGAGTTCGGCGGGATTGAGTCGCGAGGAAATCTTCGGGCTGTTTAACCTGCGAAGTCCCAAAGGGAAGATCGCAGCTTAACCCGCTTTTCCGTTATTCTGCGTTGGCCTGCAGGATCTCAAGAATGCGGACGCCGAACTTGTCGCCGATTTTGACGATTTCGCCATGCGCGATCGGCAAACCAGCGGCTTCCAGCTCCATCGGATCGGCGTAATGCTTGTTAAACGTCAGCATGGCGCCGGGAACCATTCCAAGGACTCGCGCGAGCGATATTTTCTGGCGAGCGAGCGTGACCGACAGCGTCGTGTCGATATTCAGCACGTTTTCATGGTGTGACGAGATTTTCGTTGCCAAAATCCGATTCCTCGCAAAACTTTCGGGTTTGAACGTGATTGACCGGCCTGGCCGCTGCTTTGGGTGCAGCGATCACGATGCGTCATCGTCCTTTATCGCCCTGCACGCACGTGATCGTTAAGTCACATGTGGAAAAAACGTCAAAGCCAGAAGAAGCGAGCAGGAGAGGGAATCCCACCTAAATGGCGGGGCCGTAAAACTTCACCTGAGCCAAAATGTGGACGTAATCGGGCATTGTTCATGTAAGAAACGGCAAAAGTTCTACAAAACCACCCGAAAGGGGGTGTGGTGCGGACGCTGCGGTGGATAAATTGACGCTCGTCGTAACGTCGTCAAAACGACACAGCGGCTTGATTCTGATCAAGCCGACCGCGACACCTCACTCCCCATCACTGATCTTTGAAAAGAAAGCTGCTGAGATATGTGCTTACTTGCTGTTCAGTACCGGCTCGTCCCCGAGAGTCCTATTCTGGTAGCTGCAAACCGTGAGGAGTATTTCGACAGGCCGAGTTTGGCCCCGTCGATTCAAAGTGGTAAACCACGCGTGTTGTGCGGCATCGACCAACGCGCCGGTGGCTCATGGTTAGGCGTTAATCAGGCAGGACTGTTTATTGGGCTGTGCAATCGAACGACCGCACAGCCATTATTTGGCCAGCGGTCACGTGGATTGCTTGCGTTAGATTTGATGCGATGTTCGTCGGCACGCAAAGCCGTCGACAAGGCGATCGCAGAATTGGAGCGAACCCGATACGAGGGTTGCAACATCGTCATCGCCGATTCTCGTGACGGTTTTGTGGTCCATGCGGACGAGAAAGTCACCGTGGTCGAGATGCAGCAAGGCTTGAACATCGTCGGTGCTCGTGACTTGAACGACCCGCGAGATCAACGCGTTGCGATGGCTCGGCGTTTGTTGACGCTTCAGACGCTCGATTCGCCGGTCAAGTTTTTGGCTGTCGCCAGCAAGGTCTTTGCACGCTCACCGACGGGTGATGGGCGACCGAGCATGGTCTTCCGAGGCCGCGAGCATGGGACGGTCAGCAGTTCGCTGATTGCGCTCGGGGTGAAGCCCCGAGACGCGATTTACCAGTTCAGCAGCGGGGCTCCGGATCGATCGCGATACGAAGACTACTCGCCGCTGCTTCGCGATATCCTCAGCCGTGGGCTGCGCGAGTCGCGAATCTCATCACGATCGGTTTAGCGAATCGTTTGATCAAAGACGCCTGGTGGCAACACAAACCCACCGGCTGGTGGCGTGGTCGGCGGTGCAACTGTTTGCGCCGGTGCAAATGCTGATTGCGTTGCAGGCGCGACTGCTGCGTTCCAATTCGTTGCCGCCGATGGCACGACCTGCGATGGTTGCGGAGTCGTTTGACCAGCGAATGAACTGTTGATTTGGTTGGCGGTTGACAGTATGCCCGATCCGGCTTGAGCGATCCGTGTGGCACCGCCATCGATCGTGGTCAACATGTCACGAGACCGCGAGACCGCTTGAGCCACTGCTGAATCCTGAGCGGCCGCTGGTTCGTACTTCAGCACTTCGCTTAACTGGTTTTTAGCTTCGGCGTAATTTCCAGTTTGGTACTGAAGATACGCCATGTTGAAGTGAGCAACTGCGGGTTTGTTGTGTTGCATCAACACCGCCAACGCGCCGTCTTTATCGCCAGCATCGAACCGGATGTTTGCCAAGTTGTTAGCGAATCGCGAAGTTCCCGGCGAGATCGCCAAGGCCTGGGTGATGGCTTTGTCGGCACCGGCGATATCGCCCATTTTTGCCCGTGTCATGCCATAGTCGTTCAGCAACGCCGAATCTTTGGGACTGACTTTGATCGCTTTTTCGAACGCTTCGGAAGCTTGCGGGAAATTTTGCTGCCGTAATTGCAATCGCGCGACGCTGGCCAGCGCTGCTGCATTGTTAGGCTCGGCTTGAACGGCTCGATTGTAGCTGTCCATCGCTTTGGTGAAGTCGCCCGTTGTCTCCCAGAGTGCGCCTTGAGCGACAAACACCTCGGGGCTGACCGTAGCCGGAGTCGATAAACGGGTCGGATCGTCATCGGCCAGTTTGGTGCCGTCTCCAGCGGCGGTGGTCGAAGAACCTCCGAACAAACCGGTCACGCCATTTTTAGTTTTGTTCCAGGCGCTGGACGTGGCCATGCCGACGTTGTTCGCTTGACCGGTTACGGCTTGCCGCATTGATGCGAGTCGGCCAGTCTTCGGTGGTACTTCAGCAGGCGCGGCTGCGACCGAATCCGCAGACTTGGAAAACGGATTGAGCGACGCCATGCTGAATGATTGGCTGGAACAGCCCGTCGAGCAGAGGGCGGCAATGCCTGCGATGCATGCAGAATGAGAGGCCCGAAGGGCGCTTCTTTTAACTTTCACTTCAGGGACCCTGTTAAAGCAAGGTTTTGCCGATGACTGCCCGATCGGCGATAATCTCGCGAATCGTCGAGCAGTCCGCTTATCGGCACCGGACGGGCATCAACACTTCACTTCAAATATCGACGCAATCCGCATGACCGCTCCAAGAGTTTTTTAGACCTGAATTAAGAAAAGCCTGAAAAACCGCGGCATTATGCACAGTCGGCACCACCTGGGGCCCTCAAACGGCGAAAGCCGCAGTTAGAATCTCAAAATCCGCGTTAAATTGCATCAGTTAGAAGTCGTGACGCCAGCGGTTCCCGAAGCGGTCGTCGATGGCAACTTCGGTGCAGGCAGGTTTTGCAACCACTGGCGATTGATACTCGTCGCATAACCGCCCGACGCGGCCGCCGGTTCAATGTCGGTGACCACGACTTGCGGAGCCGGTCCGCCGGTTTGGATCGACGACAATGACTGGTGAACCGAGGTCAACCGCAAATTGGTCTCGTTATCGTTCGGGCCACGCAACACATAAATCGTGCGACGGTCCTGCGGCGATTGAGTGGCGATCCATTCGACCCGACGACTGCCGGCAAGCGTCAAGGAACAATCACCCTCGCGGAACAATTCATTGCCAATCGTGTTGTGAGCACGCCAACCGTTGTGCTTCATGACCACGAACGGATCCTGAACGGCGCGGGCGTCAACGTCGACAAATGGCTGAGGCCAAACGTTGTTGCGTGCGTAGTCGACATGTACAGCGTTCCAAAAGGAATGCCAATCGGCATTGGCGGAGTGACCAAGGGTTGCACTGAGGAACGTTAATCCGAGTACCCAACGTTTTGACAAGCCAGCCAATACCATGTTCAAGTTCCTTCTTTCCGACGGCGTCGGCGATGCATGCGCACGGCCAGAATCGTTCGTTGTTTGATCGGCTTGTTCGGGGGCGGTTCGTTGGATGAACCGAATCGCGTGTTTCAATCGCCACATTCCGCAGGGTCTCGCAAGGTTGCCAGACGCCCAGGAACCGGCCGATCAAACGCAAGCGTTCCACAATCGACCCATTGCCTGACTAGAGCACGCCGGTGATCGCTGCGGTCAAACGTTGCAGGTTTCCGGGCGTGACGCCGGCCACGTTGATCCGTCCGCTGCCAACGATGTAAATGCTTTGCTTGGTGCGCAGCTCATCGCACTGCATCGGCGTCAAACCGGTGTAACTGAACATTCCCGATTGATTCAGCAGGAATGAAAAGTCTCGTTTGGCACTGGCGGCGGATAGCGACTGGACGAGCGCCTTTCGCATGTCGGCGATTCGCGTTCGCATCTCTGCCAGTTCCGATAACCAAAGTTGACGCAGTTCGCTATCGCCTAGCACCGTCGCGACCACCGAAGCGCCATGGCGAGGCGGATTGCTGTAATTGGACCTGACGGCGCGTTTCAGGTGGCTGAGCGCCGCTTTGGCTGATCCGGCGTCGGTCGCCACCAATGCCGCTGTCCCGACTCGCTCGCTGTAGAGCCCAAAGTTTTTGGAAAACGAAGTCGCGACCAGGACTTCGGTGCATCGCTCCAGCAGAGTTCGCAGGCCGATCGCGTCTTCTTCGAGTCCAACGCCAAAACCTTGGTAAGCGAAGTCGACCAGCGGCAACAATTGTCGCTCGACCAGCAGATTTGCGACGTCAGACCACTGCGCGGTCGTCAAATCAACGCCGGTCGGATTGTGGCAACAGGCATGCAGCAGCACGACGTCGCCGGGCCGAGTTTTCGATTTCAGATCGTCCATCATCGCCTCGAAATCGAGTCCGGTTTTGGACGCGTCGAGATATCGGTAGGTCTGCGTCGCCAATCCCGCAGCATTGAAGACATTGATATGATTCTCCCACGTCGGATTGGAAACCCAAACGGTCGTCGACGGGTGATGGCTGGCCAAGAAGTCGGCACCGACGCGAACGCCGCCCGTCCCGCCCGGCGTTTGCACCATCGCCACTCGTTGTGGATCGACTGCATCGCCAAAAACCAGTTGGCGGGCATGTTCGCGATAAGCTGGCAAACCATCGATGCCAAGGTAAGTTTTGGTCGACTCGGTTTCGACCAACCGCCTTTCAGCAGCCTTGACGCAAGCCAGAACGGGCGTTTGTCCGTCGGCGTCTTTGAACACGCCGACCGCCAAGTTGATCTTGGCCGGATTGGGGTCGGCGGTGAAAACTTCGGATAGTCCGAGGATGGCGTCGGGCGGTGCGGGCTTGAGCGTTTCAAACATGCTTGTAATAAGTTGTGTGCCGTCTAGATATGAACTCGCGAAATTGACGCTCAGATCGTAATCATCAACTTTACCGCTTGCGAGGCGGCAGCCCAAACCGGCCAGGTAGGTAAAACGATGTCAAACTATGACTTTCTCGTTGCCGGAGCCGGATCGGCCGGATGCGTCGTCGCCAGGGTGCTGGCCGAAGCCGGCTATCGGGTCGCGTTGATCGAAGCGGCGGATACCGGTCCGCCCAGCCGAAGACCGGCGGAATATTTGCGCACCTTTGGCACTGATCAAGACTGGCGACTCAAGACGACGCCGCAAAAATCGTTGGCCAGGCGGCAATTGATCCAGCCGCGCGGCCGTGGCCCCGGAGGTTCGACACGCATCAACGCCATGATTTGGTATCCGCCTCGATCGTGCGACATCGACATGCTGGATCGCCATGGCGGAGGGAATCTCGACCGCCAGTCGCTTCAATCCAGCCTTGCCACCGTGACGTCGTGGGTTCAGCCGCAATTGCCTCGCTGGTTGTCCGAAGCGACCGGCCGATTCTTGCGAACCAGTTTCCCAGCGATCGAAGCCCCGCACGCGTTTTTGCGAATGGGCAACCGAGGTGGTCGAGTCACCGCCGCCGATCTTTTGTTAAACAGCAAATTTCAAACCTGCGGCGCTGTTGACCTGATCATCGCCCACGTCCACCGCGTTGTTTTCGACGGTCAGCGGGCAATCGGTCTGGAAGTTCAAAATGCTGACGACTCAACTACGACATCTTTGTCGGCAGCGAAAAGCGTCATCCTCTGCGGTGGTACATTCGCTTCGCCAGCGATCTTGATGCACAGCGGAATCGGCCCGGCCGGCAAATTGGCAGAGCAGCAGATCGATGTCCGTATCGATGCGTCCGATGTGGGCAACCACTTATGCGACCATTTGATCATGCCGGTCATCTTCAGCCTGCGCGACCGAGAGCGATTTCCGACGCAGCCCTCGATGGCCGATTTGGCACGGTGGCAAATCGCGTCAACGGGACCGCTAGCAAGCAACCTGGCCGAAGCCGGCGCGATCTATCCATTGCCAATTGGTGCCACCCACCATTTGCCGGAAATGCCAATTGGTGCCACCCACCATTTGCCGGAAAGGCTTGACGAGTTCCAGGTGCATGTGACGCCGACGCATTATTTGACGCACCCCAGCGATTCGGCTGTGGCGGCGATGACAATTGGCGTCAATTTGTGCCTGCCAAGTTCACTTGGCACCGTCTCGCTCGCGCCACCGGATCAATTGGTGCCACCCACCGATTGCGGAATCCGGGTGCGAGCGTTCAGTATTGATCCCGGGTACTTGAGCGACCGACGCGACGTCGATGCGATGATTGCAGCGGTTCGCCAGGCTCGGCTCATTGCTCGCGATGCGGCGTTGCAATCTTTCGTAGCGGACGAATTGTTTCCGGGTGTCGATCGACAGACCGATGAAGAGATCGAACGAGCCATCGCGCGATTCTCCCAAACGCTTTATCATCCGGTCGGAACCTGCCGCTTGGGAACCGATGCCAGCAGCGTCGTTGACCCCACGGGGCAAGTGCGCGGACTTGACTCGCTTTACGTCATCGATGCTTCGGTATTGCCAGCGATTCCGTCGGTGAACCCGAACGCCACCGTGATGATGTTGGCTCACCGATTGGCCAGCGGACTGATTGGCTGATGCGGCGTGGCAGCCAAGCATCTGCCGGGGTCTATCGCTTGAGCATCTTAAGGGCACAATTGCCGCCCCATCCGCCACGGATCGCCAGATGAATGTAGAGCATCGCGGTGGCTTCCAGGTAACGAGCATTACGAAGTGGCCCGGCATCGACCGGCTCCATCCCGAGCTGCGAGATCAGTTCGGCGACCGCCAATTTCGCCGCATCGTCGTCGCCACAGTAAAACTGCGTCGCGGCATGACCGTCGTACT
>Ga0105045_10001606_pt1 | contig 18635 bp, 12 predicted proteins | sample MAT02_FD_78089 | JGI IMG/M metagenome (GOLD analysis project Ga0105045, IMG submission 78089) | Freshwater microbial communities from Lake Fryxell liftoff mats and glacier meltwater in Antarctica - MAT-02 (megahit assembly) | ecosystem: Environmental > Aquatic > Freshwater > Ice > Liftoff... | reverse complement strand
ACTAGGCGCTTCAAAGCCAGTCCAGATTTGGGCTGGCTACTTTCATTTGACTCCAAGGAGCTCAGACCTCTTTATGGACCTTGGTTTTCCACCGACGCGGTTGGAGGTTCCTCACTTATCTTCCACAAATGGCGTTCTCCTCGCACATACAACGCGCCGTCCGAAACTGCCGGGACTTGTTTGTACCAATTCTTCCAATGCATTCTTCGCAAGCACTTCATAGTCAGCGCTGTTGCGAATTACTGTACATAGCCCCGTGTCGTCGAAAAAATAGACTTTGCCCTGGGGCGAGGGGGAGAAAAACGCATAGGTCTCGGTAGGCAAGCGTCAGATGTCTACGGATTTCGATTGGGCTTTTGCTTGAGTTCGAGCTGTTTCAATCGGGCTTCTTGCAAGGTGATCAGCTGCTTAAGCCTTGCCACCGATTCCTCTAGTTGCTCAGCGGTCCGATACGTTTGTTCGAGCGATTGCTCGACGCTGGCAAGTGCTCGGCGGCTCTCTTCCAAATCGGATTGCGATGACTTCGAATTGGAACTCTCGGAAACTGTATTGATCAGTGGGTCGCTCTTGCCGTGCTTGCCGGGTGCGACTGAGATATCGCTTTTGGCACTTGGCTTGAACGCTGTTCGAGCCGGTGCAGATGGTGCGATTGCCGCGAACAGCCTATTGTTGTCGCTGCGTGGGAATGCAATTAGCGTCTTCGTGCTGGAGTCGGCTGTCTCTGGTGCCGCCACGGACAATCGATAAATACCACCAACCGCGTCCCCACCGATAAGTATCCCCTGATTTGAATCCGAGATACAAATCGCAATAGCTTCGTCAGGCAACTGAAACTGCCAGCTTGGCTTTGCGTCAGCAGTTGACCATTTTCGAATCCAACCGTCTCGTCCGCTTGTGATGATTTCTTTTTTCGAGTCCATCGCCATCGAAAGAACTCCTCGTTCGCTCGCAAGCCATTGTTTCTCAACTTGAAAAGTATGCATATTCCACACGCGAACCGTTCCGTCGAGACTCGACGACATCAGCTCGTTTCCATCCGGGGACCAAACCAATCCAGTGATGCCACCGGAGTGTCCTCTCAGTGCAGCAAATTCCTTGCCTGAGTCGGTCTCCCAAACATGGATTCCCCCGAATCGATCTCCAGAAGCAAGCAAAAAACTGTCGCCACTAAAGGCAACGGAGAGAACCCAATCGGTATGCTTTCGCTGAACCAAGAGTTCTTTTTGTGTTGCTCGATCAAATGTCTTAACAAGTCGCGATGTCGTTCCAATTGCAATTTGACTCCCGTCGCTGTTGCAATCGAGCGATTGGATTTGGTCGGACTCATCCCCGACTTTGGGTAGCCAGTGTTTTGTATCCCAATCCAATACGAGGACCGTTCCTGACTCGCCGATCATACCTGCTGCGATCAACAGAAGCTTGCCATCGGGCGAGAATCGCAAAGCAGAAATATCTCGCTCACCAACTTCGATGGCCTGCGCTTCGAATTGTGCCGAGTTCGCGTTCAAGATAGCGACTTGATGAAGTCCCGAAACGGCAACGATCGGCTCAGTGGGATGCGCTGCCATCGCTCGAACGGGAGACGGCTGAGGGATTGCGGCCAACGGACCGAAGACGGTTGAAGAGATGAGGGGTGTTGTTGACGGACTAACCAATTGGGTTGTGGACTTCATGGCAGGTTCGGCAGACGCGGCCTTACTCGACGATTGTGCCTCCTCCACAAGCCCCGTTTGGATCCACCTTTCGATCAGATTAAGCTCTCGCTGGGGTATGCGAGGTTTGTTGGGTGGCATTTTGGGAGTATCAAGATGTGCGGTTAGCAAGTAGAGCGGACTCTCCTCCACTTTTCCAGCGACGACTACATGCCCAGAGCTTGAACCAGCCAATATTTTGTCCAACGACGTAAGGACCAAATCGCCTCTAGGTTGGTCTTCGTTGTGGCAACGTTCGCAGTGCTTTCGAAAAATGGGCTTCACGGAATCGAAGGAAACCTTCTCTAAATTGGCATCGGATTCGTCGCCAGACATCGATTGCGCCGATGCGTTGCTTGCAACGGTCAAAAGGCTCGCTAGCGTGAGTCCAACGCAGAGATTGAATGGCGTTAAAGAGAATTGCAACATTTTCGGTTTGGATCGATACGTATCGAGGAGTTCTGGAACAGTTGGATTAACAAAGTGTGTTTATGGGCTATCGCGTTTTTATGGTAACGCGAGCGGCAGAATGAAAAGTACCGTAGGATGGAACCATTGTCCCGTCCTTTTATTCGTTCGGGACAATGGTCCCAAACGAAAACCAGTATCGCACAGCCTGCGGCTCGCCTGAGTATTGTTGTAGTGGACATTGCGAAAAACAGTTCGAAACCAGACTGCTTTTCACAACCCGAAGCGTAAACGAGAGACCCGCTATAAAACCCCTCGCTCACACTTCGGGTTATGAAAAATCCGGCTCAGCGCAAAATCTAGTGATTGAACACAAATTCGTTCGAGTTCAAAACTGCCCAGAACAAATCTTCAAGCCCATCGCGAGGTTCTTTGTAACTAGAGAGCTTGTCAACAATCGATTTGAATTCAGAATCCGTCGGCTGTCGGGTTAGACAACGAATATAGATTTCACGAGCCACTTCCTCTAGTGAGCGTCCAGAGTCGAACATGCGACCAACAACACTCCCTTCTTTGATCTTGCCACCGGTGGTTTCACCGTTCAGCAAATGCAACGCTTGGGACAACGTGGGCGATGTTTTGACTTCACAGGTGCATGGAGTTGCTCGGGTCGAGCGGCCAAAGGTCGTTAGAAAGTAGTGTGCGGCCAAACCATCGGCAACCTGAACGGCACGCGAACCTTTCGGCAAGCCAGGCAACCGGTCGGTCGTTTCGGTCGCTTGACTGATGCAATCTAGCAAAACCTCTGCTCGCATTCTTCGAATCTTTTGATGCGTGAACTCCCGTTCGTCCCATTGATTGGATTCGTTGCGGCGGGTCGACGTTTGGTACGTTCTTGACAAACAGATTTCGCGGAGCAACTTTTTGATTTCAAATTGATGATCGACCAATCGGCTACCAAGGTAGTCAAGAAGTTCCGGATTCGAAGGTGGGTTGCTGACTCGCATATCGTCGACAGGATCGACGATTCCAATTCCAAAAAAATGTGCCCAAACGATGTTGGCAATGTTCTTGGAAAAAGCCTTGTTTTCGTTGGAGGCGATCCAGTTCGCTAAGACTTTACGAAAGTCTTGGCCAGGTTCTAGCGTTGGCATATCTACACCGAGGAACTTGGGCTGAACTTTTTTGTTGCCGATAGGGTGCAACATGTCTCCCTCGGCTGCGTTGTAGATTGTGAGCTCGCGAGGGTCCTCAGCTTGCTTGTATCCAACTTGGCTAAAGAACGAGGCGAATCCGTAATAATCATCCATCGTCCAACGATCGAAGGGATGGTTGTGGCATTGAGCGCATTGGATTCGAGTCCCCATAAACACTTGCGCGACGTTTTCCGCGAGCAACTGAGGCGTGGTTTCCGTTTGATAGTAATTGGTCGGTGGATTCTCAAGTGAGCCACCACTGGCGGGGAGCACCATTTGAACGATCTTGTCGATGGTGATTCCGGAGTGAACAGCATCGCGTAGCCATCGGTCGTAGAGCCGTAAAGCTTTCTGACTAACGCCATTGCTAGTGCGGATCTGTAGCAGTTCCGCCCACTTCATGACCCAAATGTCCAGTACCTCAGGTCGTTCCAACAAACGATCGACTAGTTGCTCCCGTTTGTTTTCCGCTGCGTCTTGCATGAACGCTCGATATTCGTCTGGAGTTGGTAAGAGCCCAGTCAAGTCAATCGAAACTCGTCGCAAAAACTGTTCGTCATCCGCAAGTTCCGATGGTGCCAGATGCATGAATCGCAATCGGTCATCCACGAGCGTATCGATCATGCCAGATACGGGCATCTTTGGATATTCAAACTCCAAGTCGGGCCGAACCATAATGGATGCACCCTGGGTGAATTGATCGAAGCGAGCTAAGATAAACGCAGCACCTGGTCCACGAGCTTCGACCATTCCGTGTTCAGAAACCGAGGCAGCAGCATCGTTGTTGCTCAAAAATACTGCCTTGGTGGTAACGTCTCGTTGTGAGCCGTCGGAGTATCTCGCGGTTACGATAAGTTTTTGTTGGCCTTCAGGCTTAGAAAACACCGACTTCTTCGGAAACACTTCGATGCCGAGTGGAACGATTGCGTTTTCGGAGTCTGGCTTTGCTCCTTCGTGCAGCCATTGAACCAACGCTTCGTAAGGCTCTGACCCTTCATCCATTGGACCGCCTCCGGTATGGGGTACCGAGCCGATCGCTTTGAGAACCACAAGACTATTTTTCGGATCAGCGAGTTGAATTCGTCGACCGCTTCGTTCACGCGTGAGTCGATAGTGGTCGCCTGACGGATCGTAGCCAAACAAACTCAAACGAAATCCGTCTTTGCCCGAAGCGGAACCATGGCACTTTCCGGTGTTGCAACCAGCACGTGTTAAGCCGGTTAGAACTTCATTTCGAAAGCCGATAGGCGGTTGGACCGATGAACCGGAGACGCGAATCTCCGCGGTGCATTCGAAGTCCGAATAAGAGACAGTCGCTAGACTGGAACCGTCGGATTTGGGAATGAATGTTTCGTTGACGTATTCGACGTTCGGTGTTGTGCTCTGCTTGGAATCCAGCTTCATCGTTGCCAGATTGGTAACATCTTGGGTGCTACCGTCGGAATAATGAGCTGTGATGACGATCGCTTGTTGATCGCGTGCCGACCGCAACTCGACGATCGGTGGCGCGACTTGGAGTGAAGTAAGCGTAGCTGTTTGCTTCTTCGCGTTCACTCCAGTCGGACTTTTTTCTTTCGTGAGATCTGGATCAGTGGCATGCGAGGTGTTCAAAAGGGACAATATGGTAATCAAAGCTATTGTTGATTTAATTAGATTGGTAGCATGAGCGGCGGTTGCCTTGAAGAAAACCGGGACTAACGCCCGCCGGCTTATTTCTGAGATTGCTTGGATAACTCGCTTGTTGATTCGCATGAATGATCTTTGAGTTTGTTGGGGTGCTTGCAATGATTGAATCACGATCCACCCTTGACACTACGTCGTCGGCGAAGGGCTTCGAGTTGACTTAGAGGACGCCCTGATTCGTCTTTTTGAGAAGCACCCGGATCGGCGATAATTAACCTGGTGTCCCGAGCCACACAAAACGAAACTTGCTGGTTTCCCAAAGAGCCGCTGAGTCGGCAAACGATTTGGTCAAAGGTCCCTGTCGGCGCGTCATCCTCAATGACCACTTTGAATCGAACCACGCTGTCCGCAGAATCGATTGTGACAGGCGTACAATGGACTCGATTTGGCAGACCTTCGAGGGTCGCGATGAGAGACTTAGGAATCGATTCTCCGGATTCCAGTTTGCATACTAAATCCACTTGCGCGCCTCGCTCGGCTGAAACCGAAGCGATCGAGCCGCGAATTGGTGATTGTGCGATCATCAATGAATGGAGCGAGCTGGCAACGCTTACCGGAGAAATTGCGGCAGATCGACGCGATCGTCTTCCAGGCATCCCGGAATCAGGGGCACTCGCCGATTTCCCGTCCGACACGCCGGGGGTTGCTTCGGCAACAATCGGCCAGTCACCCGCATTAGCTCGACGGTTTGATCGAAGGAGGATCGTTACTGATTCTTGATCCGCTGCTATTCGCGTCTTCGCTTCGCAGTCAACCCATTCAGGTAGCCATGGAAAGGTGATGTCAATAGGGCCGTCGAAGCCAAACTCTCGCTTTACTTGCACTGTAACCCCAAGCGTTCCATCTGCCGCCAGCGGAACGGTTGGCTTGACCAGTTCAATCGAATAAGGAACCGAATTGGTAATCGCAACCCCCAATCGATCGACCGTGGCTGGCTGAAAAATCGCGTCGGCAGGACCGTTCACCAAGTCGACAACTTGTTCGAACCCGCCGGTCGATTCTACGCTGTTTCCTTTTTCTAGGCGTGCTAGAACAGTAACGAACGAACCTCCTGTTGCAGCAGACGCATCCGCGTTGAAGACGGCTGGTACCAAGAACTGCGAGCTTGCTGCAAGCAGGCTTTCTGTTGCCGCTCCTTGTGGCAAACCACTAAAAGCCAAGCTAACATCCCCGGCCATTCGGTCGCGATGAACACCGATGAACCCTAAGGTTCTATTGCCTCGCGGTATCGCAATCGTTTGCCCTGATTGCGAAAGTTTACTTCGTCTTGGCAGGAATGCGGTCAGTGACGCTTGCAACGGGGATATCTCGACACAATAACCATAAGCGGAACCGGAGTTTTTGCGTTTATCTCGAATAAAAGCAGTGTAGTTTTCTCCGGATTTGGCTTCAAAAACCAACCGAGAGTCATGGCTCTCGAAGTCATCGCCACTGCAGACCATGTTGCCCGATTGATTGCGAACTTCGACCACCGAATCTAACAGTGACCCGAGACGCGATGCGAAGACTTCAAGCGAAATCATTCCTGTTTGATGAACACCGAACGAGAATGAATCGACTTCCGACGTTTCGCGGATAATGCCGTGGACAGCAACTGGGACTTCCAACACGGCAGTTGAAGTAGCGGTAGAAGTGGAATCTGATTTTTGAGCAGAGAGGTTAACAAAACTAATGTCTGCATAACTTTGTTCGAATGTATTCAATCGCAATGGAATCGGTGAGGGGCAAGCAACTCCATCTACTGCGTATTCAACAAAACGGGTGCCCAACAACCCCGATCCAAAGTTCATCTTCTTGCGAATCGCATCCAAACCGTCGCCGATCGAAGAAGTAAATTCCATCTCCAGTTCCATGCCGGTCCTAGCCCCCAACGGAAACACACTATAGGGACGTGGGAAATTACCGATGTGCAGCGCATACTGACTATCTGCGTCTGCGTTGGCTCCCGCTGATGTGATCGACACTGTGTAGACTCCCGCCACTTTCACCAAAACAGAAAAGGCAGGGTCTTGGTTCAACATCGGGGTATCATCGACTCGTTGGAGTACTCGCCCGTTCGGATCGCGAAGTGTCAAAACCGTATCCAGCAAAGTCGCGCCAAGCCGAACCGCGACCGCTTCGGCTGAGATGCGATCACCCGCCTTTGTTTGAATCTGATAAACATCAACGTCATCCGCTTCGAGTGTCCCCAGAATCGTCGTGTTGCCTTCAACAGACTGCAATTCCAACTCTTTCTTTTCGAGGATGGTTTGGTAGGGACTGATGGTAAGAGTGCGTAACTCCGAAAACCCCTCATCGGTCAGTAGTCGGAACGGATGCGGCCCGAGCGTACAGCTTGCATCAACGTTGATATCGATTTTGATTTCGTCATCGTTCATTGCTTCGATCTGTTTGCAATGAAGCCCTGCGTCGTAGAAGACTACCGCGCGAGTCGCTTTTAGAGATGCACCCTTGGCGACCACCGTGAACGAAGTCCCTCGCGTTCCGACTTGCGGAGTGATGGATTCGAGCGAAGGGTTTCCTGCGATGGTTTGGCCACTAACGAAATAGGCCGTTAGGACGAAGTGAGCGAAAATTAGTTGCCAGCTCACTAGCTTGCGCGTCGTGCTAGGGTACTTAGGAATCATGCTAGTAGCCCTTGGACTACTTTGCCGTTGGTGACAATCGGTTGAGGTCGATCGCCCGGTGACATCAATGACTTCGACGCGTCGATACCGAGCAAGTGGTAGACTGTGGTGATGTAATCCTCGACGCCTAACGGGTTGTCGGCGGGTTCGGCCGCAAGCGCATCCGAAGCACCGTAGACTTGTCCGCGTTTGACACCACCGCCGGCCATCACAATGCTAAAAACGCGAGGCCAGTGATCGCGACCGCCACCAGCATTAACCTTGGGTGTTCGACCAAATTCGCTGGTAACTAAAACGAGCGTAGAGTCTAGCATGCCCCGTTGGTCCAAATCCTGAATGAGGCCAGCGAATGCTTTGTCCAAGTCAGGTAATTGGGTTTCGATTCCGCGATAGTGGAATGCGTGAGTGTCCCAGGCTCCGTAGGTTACGGTGACGCACCGAGCACCGGCTTCGACCAAGCGTCTGGCCATCAAAAATCGAGCACCGGCCGACGGACGCAAGACGGGGCCCCAAGGCTTCATCCCATACAACTCGCGAGTAGCCTCGGTCTCGCTCGTCAGACTAAACGCTTCGCGTGCTTGAGGCGATGCCAACAAATCGTAGGCTCGTTGGTAAAAAGAGTCCATTGTTGCCAGTGAGTCGTCTCGTTCCAAACTGGCGAAATGGCCGTCAACCATTTGCTTCCAGTCCTTGCGTCGTTCGAATCGCTTTTCATCAATACCTTTTGGTAAGTTCAAATCGCGAACCGAAAAATTGGATCGCGACGGATCGGACCCTAGAGCGAAGGGGCCGCAAGCGTTGCTGAGGTAACCGCTACCAAGGAACTGGCTCCCCTGATTTGGCACACAAATATACGAAGGCATCGCATCGCGTGGACCAAGCTCATGCGTGACGACCGAACCCACACTAGGGTAAACCAACGCGGGACTTGGTCGGTAGCCCGTGAACATGCTATGCTCGCCGCGGCTGTGGTCAACTTCGGTATGTGTCATGCTTCGCACCACCGTCAGCTTGTCAGCCACCTTGGCCGACTGCTGCATGTGCGAGCTGAAGTAAACGCCGGGCAACGAGGTCGCGATTGGATCGAGAATACCTCGATATTCGGATGGAGCATCTGGCTTTGGATCAAAGCTGTCCATGTGAGCGAATCCACCTTGTAAGTAGATATGAATCACCGACTTGGCTTTCGCCTCGAGCTTGCGAGCCCGGGACTCCGCAGCTTGCGATTCTAGTTGGAGCAGGTTACCGAGGGTTAAACCAGCACCACCAAGCCAGCCTGCATACAAAAAGTCTCTTCGCGAGGACCGCTGAAAATGCGAGGGGTCACTCTTCCACTGCGAGTTTCGAAACAGGCTCATCCATGTCTCCTTTTGATTTTGCTTGGGTAATTTCTTTTGACTCGTGAATTGTTTCGAACTCAACAATCAATTGCGGACGCTGCTTGATGTCATCGAATTCAGAAGCATAAAAATCCCAGCCGTTGCCACCGGTATTGATAAAAACCCAGCCATGATTCGCTTGACCGCTCGCCCACGCTTGCAATGTATCGCTCACGTCGAAAATCACGGTCGAGGAGTTGGCGGCAATTTTGCCGAACGTAAAACTATCTTTGTGCCGCGAAGCCTCACGACCGTCTGCCGAGACTCCATCGATCATAGAATTCCAAGTCGCAGAGCGAGAAAAGGGAACCAACATTCGGTGAAGATTAACGGTGGAACCTTGATCAAATGCACTGACCAACATGCGAGCAGAGATAATCCTAGCTCCCTCTGGAATCTGTTTAGCCCCGTCGCCTAGAATTTTGTCGAATCGAATGAGAACTTGGCTTTCACCCCCATCGTTATCTGCATCGGAAGAAGCATTTGGATTGCTTTCGAGAAAGGTGGTCGGAGCAAGAGCCCAGATCTCAGTGTCGACCGTGCCAGAATATTTATTGAGGCCATCCTGAAAAGTTACTTTCGTTGTGGCAGAGGAGGTCTTTGGTTTGACCGGATCGGTCCCAAAAGAAACATTGCAGGTTGAAATAAAGAAGCTTACCAAGAGTAGAACGCGAGCGTTGAAAGTTCGTATTGGAATCAGCATAAGCAGTTCGTCGAATTCTCTCGAAAAGGACCGTTTCAGATGTATGCAAATGATGTCGTACAAGCTCTGATGTTTCGCGAAGCAATTGTAAATAAATAATAAAGGCCGAATGGATTGAACAAAAAGCTGAACCGGGGATTGCAATTCAGGGCTCTACCCCTCCCCCCCCGCCCCCCTCTTTCCAAAAATTGGGCGAGGGGAGAAAAACATATTACTTTCCAACGGCAGTTGGCGTCGCAGGAATTGCAACCGCTGGCACCGCAACTGCTTCCGATTTTGGCTCTTTCGCTTGCCGTCGTCGTTCGGGAACTTCAGGAGCAACTTCGGTCATGCGATTTGGTTTGCCCGGTTGCTTTTCCAACACGAAACCGTCATACAAATCGCCGATGGCCGTTCTTGATTCGTAGATGAGCTTGTCGCCGTCTACGCGAATGACTTGATAGAGCTGGGTGTCTTCGGCTACGCGTTGCATGAAGGGACGCGATGTCAAGTTGTACATCTTTGGCCCGCTCACCGAGACAACGTATACCGTTCCTGTAAACATATCGACTTGATTTACGCCTGTCGGAACGTTGCCAACAGTTTCCAGAGTCGCCACCGGAGTATCGAGACCAGTTCGGCCGTATGAGTGGTCATGGCCTTGCAAGACTAGATCGACCCGATACTTGTCAAGGATTGGCTTCCAAAGGTTGCGAAGTTTCGCGTTGTCGCGATCTTTAGCGGTTGAAAAAATTGGGTGATGGAAATTACAAATAACCCAACGATGCTTGTTCTTACTGAGCACGACGTCTAGCCATTCCACTTGCTGCTCGAGCTTTTCGTTGCTATTCATCGAGACAATGAGTGTATCTTGGTATTCGAGGGTGTAGCAGGTTTCCTCAAGCCCTTCTGGACAGTTCTGTTGCGGCAATGTGAACTGCGGACGCCAGTGGTGGGATAATCGACTTTTGCCGTCTTCTCCCTTTTGCATTTCGTGATTCCCGACGCTTGGCACGCTCGGGATCATGGCATTGAGCCAGGCACCTGCCCCAAACCACTCTCCCCACTCGCCGTCGGATTGAGCTCTGTTGATCAAGTCGCCAGCGTGAATAATGAACTTGGCTTTAGGGGCATCGGAATGAGCTTCACGAATAACTCGCGACCACATCGAGCGAAGATCATTCTGAGCGTCGCCAAAGTAGATAAACGAGAACGGTTCGACCGTGTCTTTTTCAGTCGAAAAATGGAACCATTCGCTCCAATTCGTTTTATCGCCGACGCGATAAGCGTACTTGGTGCCTGGTTTGAGCCCTTTGAACTGAACGCTATGGAAGTGGGCCGTGTTGAGGTCCGTCTTAAGAGCAGTCGAGGTTGCGTGGTAAGTTTCGGAGAGCACGGCAAAATCCGGGCCGCCACCAGCAATTGCCAATTCAGCATAAGCATCCGAAACCTCAACGGAAGTTCGCCAAGTTACCGCTTGAGTGGTCTTTGGATCGCCGGCCCAAGTCAGAATGATTCGGTCGGGCATCGGAGTGGGCTGGTACATCTCCGCTGGCTTCACCGCTCGAACTGCGTGTGTATGCGTCTTGTCATCGTCATGTGCATTTAGCGAGTTGATCGAGGAAACACAGAAACAAAAGCTAGCGGCGCTGATCCGCACCCATTTTCTCGAGAACATGACACCACCTATTAAGACTAAATCCTTGAAATATTTTTGGAACTTTGCTTAACCTACGCATTGATTGTTAAGAATAAATGAACAAAAGATTAATTCCGGGCGGTAATCGAGTTACACTCAAACCAACCACGTCAAGACGGTCGTTTTTGGTAGGTTCCAAATACGTCCGCAATTCGTCCATCATCCGTCATCGCCATCAACTATGGCTCGCGCGCATTGACGACCGGCAACTGCGGTAGATCGATATGCTTCTCCCACTCGTTAAGCGGAATTTTCCATGGTGTCTCGCGCAGCGGCTCTGTCAACGGCAGTATCCAAGTTCGAAAACTCACATGCGTTGGTTGCGATGCCAAGTCGACGTTGGGGTCGATGAACAATTGCGGCTTTCTACCATTGAGCGATGTTAGTACCAATGCCTGTACACGAGGAACGCGCCCCGTTCGACCTCTATGCTCTCTCGCTAAATGATGTGCGAACTGCAATATCATTTCTGGATCACGCGGGAATCGATTGGCTTGATCGACACTGATGATGCCTCGCAATCCAGGGGTGTATGTCTGTTTTGTGACGTCGTCCGAGACAAAGTAACGCACAGCCGCTGTCTTGCCTCTCAACATCATGCGCCAAGAAAAAATGTGACCGCGTTCTGTCCAACTCGCGTCACCTTCACTCAGGTAATGCCGAAATGGCCATGTACACTGAAACAAGCAATAACCAAGAACCAAACCAAGTCCCCACTTGGTCCGACCCGATATATCTGCCCAACGTAGGGATTTTGCAGGACTGAAAAGCAATGGAGTTCCGCCCAAAACCCTTCTAGGCCAATCAGGCTCAAAGAACAGCGTCGTGGCGAAAATCATAAACCATGGAAAGACATGAATATTGAAGATCACCGCGTTGGTCAGGTGAAAGCCAACACAAGCCAAATAGGCGACAACTCGCGTTCGCTTGAAAAGTAGGAGAGGCACAATCCCGAGATCGAATAGCAAGCCACCCCACACAAATGCGAATACAACCCATTCCTCGTTGAACCATGGACCTACGAAAGGCAGTTGACTCTGCGAAGCGAGAATTTGACGCATCGGCTCACCAGCTAACCAATCGCCATGCAATTTCGCCAGCCCACCATAGACGTAAGGGATGCCAACATGAAATCGGAGCAACCACAAAACCCAACTCGGTGACGTTGCCTTAAAACCGGAAGGATTTCGCGAGGCGTCAAACGCAACGTTTCTCGACAAAGGTAGCCATGGCAGCCACCAGGCGATCAGAATCATCAAGTAGTAATGGTTCTGGTAGTTGGTTTTTTCCAGCAAGAATACATAGCTGAAACTCAACGCTAACAACAGCGAAGACCAGCGATAAAAAACACCAGCACAGACCAAAATCCCCAACAAGATGATCGCCAAGAAAACAGCAATCATTCCATTCGCTTGAAACGGCTGAACCCACTCGAAAGGACGATAAGTAAAGTGGAACTTTGGTTCTATATAGATTAAATGCACCAGCCCGGTCGCCAAATAATCCCAAGCCCACCAGGAAAACATCGCACCGATTCCGATGCGAAACAACGTTACACTGGCATTGTCTATGGGCAAAAAAAGTTGCGTTAAAAAGAAAAGAAACGATGCTGGGCGCTCTTTGGGCTCAGCATCGTTTAGTAATACAGCGTCTTTCTCATTCACTCCGTTGCACTTCTCGATCTGAATTACTTTGCGTTGGGCTTAGCATTGGCTTTCGCATTAGCCTTGGCTTCTAGTTCATCCTGCTTCGCTTCTAACATTGCATCTCGCTCATCGAGCGTCATGGGTTTGTTCCCAGCCTTCGCTCCGGCCTTAGGTAAGGGCAACGCTAAATCAAACTCATTCTTTCCCGACTTGACTTCGACTAGAAAGGGCTGGCTTTCCGAATCAAATATACAAGGGCACTTGAACACTGGTTCACCTTCGCTTTTCGGAGCCGTGACGTGAACTTTATGTTTTCCAATCACCGCACCGTCATTATCGTTGTAGGTCGTTATGACAAACTTCCCACTAGCATCAGCGATTGCAAAACCCTGTTTTCCCACCAGGGCAGATCCACCCTCGCTTGCCAACGGCTCAAAGTAGACCCAAGCTCCAGGAACTGCTTTGCCTTCGCAAGTAACCGTTCCACTTGCCCGTCCAACAGAATAACCCGATTCACTACTACAGCCAACTAGCGAAATCGATCCAATCAATAGCATCGCCACCGAACGACCGAAGCCATTCAAGTACTGAGCATGCATCACTGCACTCCCCTTTCTTTTAGGTTCAAGCAAAGTCATGAGTTATTCCCATTGCCCAATAGGTCGGCCATCGCTTATGTCGCTCAGGTCGCTGTATGTTTGCTGTGCAACCGATTCGCTGATGAAGTGAACGGAACCATCCGCAAATACGAACTGTGCCCCGCCCGTATGATAGCTGAATGCGGAGTCATCATTGATTGCCCTAACCATCCGGCTTGGAGATGTCAGAGCGTTGATCGGCGCACTGAAGCGACCGTTCGTTCTCACGGACTCGTCCGAGTTAGGTCCACCAAACCAAATCGGCCAATCTTCAAACCGAGTTGGCGCGAGATTCGTTGGATTACCGTTTCCAGTTACGTAGGATGATTCACAGATCATGGTCACGTTGCTAGTCCCGTCAGTGATATCCGCTATACGACGGTTTCGGGCTTCAAACAACTTGTGCAAGACGCCGAAGTCGCCACGCTGACTACCGCCCGCACCTTTGTAATCGTTGGTTGCGTAACCTGACGAAAACTGGCTTGAGTGGTGAGGCGAACTGGTCGTCGCTCCAGGGATTGTCCAAACCAATGGACAAATATCAGGCAAGTTGGACGAGGGGCATTTATACATCGACAATACCGTGTCGCCGCCTGGTACAATCGTGGTCGCTGTTGCACTCCCACCTGATCCCGAAATAGTAAAAGGACCCAACGGTCCATGCCCTGGCCAAGTACCACCTTTCGCACGTCGCATGATACCCGGCGTACCAAGCGTTCCACCCAGTGCAATCGCACCCTGCTCGAGTCTACTGTAAAGGTTTCCCTGTTCCATGTAGGGAAGAATTGCAACAGCCCAGCTTACGCCATCGTTCTCCGGAGCCGCACCCACAACCATAGCGCAACCCATTAATGCACTTGGAAATCTTTGATATGCTGACTCGTAGTTCAGCATCGCCAATCCGTGTTGCTTCAGGTTGTTCTGGCATTGCATTCTTCGTGCAGCTTCGCGGGCCGATTGCACTGCTGGCAACAACAACCCGACCAAAATGCCAATAATCGCAATCACAACCAACAATTCGACCAGGGTAAACCCTCGTCTCTTCCATTTTAAAGTAGCCATGTCAATCCATACTCCGGAAACAAATAAAAACGAATATCAAACAACGTCAGGATTGGGACGAAGAACTGTGTAACTCTTGAGGCTCATTCGATCACTTTACATCCTGCCCGAACACTGTCTGATAATGATTGCGGAAACGCTATCAGAACATCGTGAGGAAAAAGCGAAGAAAGTGTTAACGTTTTGTTAAGACGGTGTCTCTTGGCAAATAGCGTCAAAATCTTTGGCTGCTCCGAACCGATCTGCTATCCCATCATCCTCGGACGCCTTACTTTCGAGTCCCTGGGCGCGATAAGCATTCGCTCGCAAGCGGTAAGCCGGACCGAAATTAGGGGAAAGCCGAATGACTTCGTTCAGATCGATTTGCGCTTTGGAATGTTTCATGGCTTTTGACATTGCAACCGCACGCTTGAAGTAGGGAACGGGATCGTTTGGCGATCGACGAATGGCGTCGCCAAAAGCGAAAAAGGCAGCGTCATAATCACCTTTCTGAGTCAACGCTTCACCTCGACTCAGGGCATTCGAGTAGTTCAGAAAAGGTCGAACGATCACCAACCCGCTAAGAATCACTAAGCCTAAAACGATGCCTACCAAGCGACTCAAGCGCCCTTTGCGGTTCACTACTTTTGAGTTGACACAGTAAGAACCAGACATAATCCAATTTCCTCGGAATGGTTTGCGGGGCACTATGATAAGGCGAGCGGCAGAGTGAAAACTACCATTCATAACCCGAAACGTAAGTGTGGGACCTGCGAAATTGCCCCTCGCTTACGCTTCGGGTTGGGATAATGCAGTCTGCCGTTCGCCTAAAAGCGTGCGTTCGACAAAGGGCATAAAGAAGTCCATCTCAGGTATTTCCAGGTACCGTGCTACTCCACGGTCCATCCAGCTTGCGATCTTCATCGCATGGCTGTGGCAGCGGAGATTTCCAAAGGTCATTCTTTCCGATGCGGTCATAAAGCCACCATCGGACAAAACACTTTTTTGCTCCGCGGTATTCAGAAGGCTAAAGTACCGCGGAACTACGGTAGCCAAGAAACGCTTTGCAATGGGTTGCAAACGAATCGTTTCCGCGATTTCGCCACCAAAGTTTTTGACCACCCAATCATAAGTACCTGTTTCCAGGAGTGAATCGCTCGTCCAATCGCCCGCTTGAAAGGAACCGCTGGCAAGCATTTGGCATGGTCGAAAAAGCAGTGCGGCAACAACTAAGGACGTTTCTGAGTTCTCGGAAACGGCACTCGCAGCCAGTTGTCTGGCTTGAAAGAAAATGTTGGAAACGGTCAGGTCCCAATGGTTGTCCCCCGACTGCAGCAACTCAAAGAATTGGCCGACGGACAATGGGTATCGTCCTGCCTTATGAAAGCCTAAATCCCGGATCGCAATCATGTCTCTTCTCCTTAAATGAACGCGTTTGGTGTGCTAGCTTTTAGAAAATAGTATCCTAACGCTGTGTTGGAATCGTGAAGGAAAGGTTAGCAAACCATGAATTGTGCGGCCTTGAGTTTCGAGGGCTGAAACAAATAATCGATAAGCATCGGCTTCGTTGCCGTAACCCCGAACGGCTGCTAGCAGAACTCGATTAGTCACTGCTAGGTATGGCATTCACGGAGTTAATCGCGCTTCGAGCGCAGATGCCTGCTGCCGAAAAGGGAGCGATTGGTTGCCCACTATGGTCCCCGCATTCGTGTGAGGTGCCGTAGCAAGGGGTTAGATGATGCGAAACTAAAGCGGATTGAGGTCGACTATGCGCCGAAGACCTGGCTCGCTTTTCTTCGCTCAGTGGTAGACGGGCGACCGACTGACGAGGTTGCTCTTGAATTCCAGGTGACGCCAGCTGGCGTGAAACAGATTCGAAGCCGCATTCCTGCGCGATGGGCATGCTGATCGCCAAGATGCCTTGGAACCAAATTCGCACGAACCCGTAGGTCGCACTTGCCGGGTGCGACTTTTGCATTGGCATGCATTGGCAATGACTGTTCGTTGACTTAACGAAGCGGAACTCGCCAAGAGTTTCGGCTTGCCTGTCAATTCTCCAGGCATCGGTTGAAACGGCAGAGACGCCGGGCTGGGACTCAATTCAGCGAAAGACTACGCGGCTTCCGCTATGAGTTTCCCTTGCGTCCCTGCCATTCAGGATTGCGGGCCAAGCGAAGCTTCAAAAGCTACTTTTTTCGTTCGTAGTTCGCGACCATCATCGGCTCGCCAGTCGTTGTCCCCATCCACATCTTGAAAACATGCTTGTCCTTGCTGACGTATTCTGTTTCCGTCTTGTAGGTGGTTGATGTCCCGTCAGGTGCTGGCCCCTTGCCGGTCATTGTTATTTTCTTTCCATCTGGACTTCTATCCCCCTCGAGCATCATGGGTGCTGCCGACATAGAATCAATCCAAATCGAAACAAACTTTTTTTTGATCGGGTCATACGAATCAAGACCGGTCCCGGTAAATGGGCCTTCCCCCATCTTCATTTCCACTTGCGAAGTTAACCAGATTCCGTTGTGGGCCATTTTGTAAACGCACTTACCCGTCATGTCGCCACCCGGCGAAGAGATCAATACGGCCCACTCCCCTTCTGTTTCCGCCAAGAAAGCATGTTCCTTGCCGGCTTTGACGGGTTCCTGTGCGGAAAGGAGGGAACCAATCGACAAAAACAAACAAATTCCTAATGCTACCAATTTCATTTTGATACCTCATGCGATGCAATAAAAGGATGCCTACCGATATGCCAAAATGTACCAGATTTTAGACCGATGGTCTTCCTGGTCGATTCGGAATCGCCGGATTCGACATCATCGGAAGGTCTTGGGAATATTCTTCCGATGTTTAGGAGTTTCGTTTCAGAGTTCAGGTCGGCGATTCTTCGTGAATACGTAAGGAACTACATTGATTTTGTAGTTGTAGCTCGGAACAAAACAAAGGAATTCGTGTTCACGTCTATTGCGTCCGGTCTTATCCTCAATCGCCGACTTTTTTAACGTAATGCCGATAAAAGAGAACTCCAATCAGCCTTTTCTGGTCGAGCTAGCCAAACTCATTGATGATGTTTGCCAACGCGGTCAGACCGTGAATGACATCGCAGTGCGGGCTGGACTTAGTCGCGACCTAGTAAGTCGCCTGAGGAACCGAACCTACCGGTCAGCTCCCTCACTGGCCAATATTGAGGCGGTTTGCAATGCCATTGGCTATCGACTGACGTTGCAACCTCATCCAGAGGCTCGGGCCGTCGACGACAAAATTCATTCAGCCTAGCACCTCTAATGAGGCATGTGTGACGATCTTAAGCCTTTTCGCGACGGCAATGCTCAACACGCCACCGTGATAGAATACATCGACGGTTTTGGTGCTGTTAGTTTAGACCACCATTGCAAAAGCGTCTTCGCGACCGAATTTCCTGATGCAAAGAAACACCTTTTTGTTGTTGATTTTGGCCTCGGTGTTCTCTGCTGCGTCGTGTTGAAGTAGTTCAATAACGGTGCATGACCGCATGGTTGATGATTCAGCAACTGTCAGAGTAAAAGTTTTGTATTTGAGTTTCCGCGGACCAGATGGCAAGCGGTTATCAACTCGAATCTTTTAATTGGCTTGGCTAGCCAGCTAGTTGCCAATCAATTCGAAACGATAGAAAAAACAATCAGCCCGATCACAGATAGTAACCAGGCGACTAAGTTTGCGATTCCCAGCCACATTCCGAGCAGAACCAACCACTTTTCATTACCCGGAGTTTGGCCGTTTTTGATCTTTGTGAATTCAAAGGATGCGAACACAATCGCCAGGATCGCGCAAATCCATCCACCCACCACGGTAGGACAGAGCAGCCAGCTAACCAAGCCGAGCACCAGCACTACCGTGCCATTACCTGACTTCGCATAGCCGGCGGACTGAACATTTGATGTTGGCACTTCTCCAAATCGATTGGCTGTCGGT
>Ga0105045_10001605_pt1 | contig 18638 bp, 12 predicted proteins | sample MAT02_FD_78089 | JGI IMG/M metagenome (GOLD analysis project Ga0105045, IMG submission 78089) | Freshwater microbial communities from Lake Fryxell liftoff mats and glacier meltwater in Antarctica - MAT-02 (megahit assembly) | ecosystem: Environmental > Aquatic > Freshwater > Ice > Liftoff... | reverse complement strand
GCGGATGGGTTCGCGCGCAGCATTCAATCAAGATTATACCGTTCGCATCTTTAAGTGCGAGCGGTATATAACTAGACCTATGAGTAGTCCTTAAGAGCCCACACTAATCTACTGATCCTTTCTTACTAAGTCTTTCTTGTTTCTTCATTTTTTTGGCAATACGTTCAAGCTTCATTTTGGGTAAACGATCGATATATAACCCACCATTCAAATGATCAACCTCATGCTGAATGCATTTAGCCAAGTAGCCTTCTGCGGTCATATCAATCGGGTTACCATGCCTGTCTTGCGCTTTAATACGAATTTTCATATCCCGCTTCACTTTTTCATGAATATAATTAGGATAAACTGACATGCAGCCTTCATATTCAATTTGTTCGCCTTCGCGTTCGATAATTTCAGGATTCACCAAGCATAGCGGTTCATTGTTATCTTTTGAGAGATCAATCACAGTAATACACCAAGGGATTTCTAAATCAAGTTGAGTGGCAGCTAAAGCAGCACAGCTATCGGTGGCATAACGTGTTTCAAACATGTCATCGATGACTTTTTGCACACTGGCATCAAAATTTTCAACACGAACGCCAAGACGTTTTAAGCGTTTATCAGGGTATTGTAGTATTTTGATGAGTGTCATCGTAATTTTCCAACTAATAAATGGATTGACCAGCGCATAGTATAGTCTTTATCGTTCTCACCCCATGCCTTCTCTAATGCAGGAAGAACCAGAGCGACAGGATCTTGCTCATTCTTGAATTGATATTCTTTGACTGCAGACCAAGTACGAAGATAGCCAATCAATGATGAAAAGTGAAAAGTCTTTTGCGCTTCAAAAGCGGGGGTTTTACTTTTTTTAAAGGGAAAAGCAATAGTCTTATAGTCTTCATCGATATAGCGACGCTCTTTTGGCCAATAGGTATCACCCAGTATGTCGTGATAGAGTTTTTGGATCACCATATCAATAGCAGGGGTGATACTTCCCAGTGAATAGCACCAAGCAGCAATCATACCCTGGGGTTTGGCTACACGCTTAGCCTCTTCATAGAAAGAATCAAGATCAAACCAGTGTAAGGCTTGAGCTACGGTAATGAGATCAACCGAGGCGTCTTTTAATTCTGTTTGTTCTGCTGGCCAACAATGATAAGAAAGGTTATTTTTTTGCAGCGCAATATTTAAAGGTTCTTGATTGATGTCGCTTGCTACAACTGTATTAAAATAAGTTGCTAAAGCCAGGGCGGCTTGGCCATTGCCAGTGCCGCAATCCCATGCAAAATGATGATGGTCGCAAATGCTCGCTAAATACTCGAATAGCGCCACAGGGTAATCAGGGCGGTATTCGAGGTATTCGGTCGGGTTTTGTGCGAAATGTTTAATGTAATCCATAGTTAATTATGACAGGCTCTTTAAAAGCCTGCCATCTTCAAAAGCGCTTTTTGGAGATTAAAAATACGTAACCGTTGTGGTGGTCGTTGTCATAATCGGTGCATAAATTGGCTGTATATCAAAAACGGCTGTGCGCTGTTCAACATAAAGCGTATCGAACATATTCAAGGGTTTAGCCCACGATTCTGTGTCCCAACCCAAAAAGGTTTGTGTCCAACCGACGATTTCGTACCCAGGCACCATGGGAGGATAAACAGCATCCCCACCAGCGATGATAACTAATTCATTTTGAGTTAATTGACGCATCATCGTAAAGTTTCCTTATTAAGTTAACTTATTTTTATGTCACAGTAAATGCAGTCTGTGATGCGCGCCATCATACCTATTTCTTCGCAAAAAACATCGCACTTTCGTCCTAACAAAACCACCATTCGTCGCTACGATTTTTGTCATCTAGCTTTCTTTTTATGAGGATTTTCTTCTCGAAAAAGAATCCAAAGGGATAAGCGCTAGGGTAAAACACTATATTTAACAAAAACACAGGTAATCGCTATTTGTTTAAAAAAAAGTATGTTAAAAATGCGCATCATTTCTCAGTAGTAGTTTCCACTATGCACATGCGCACGTTACCCAAAATCTTTATTTTGTTTGGTTTATTGTTTTCTTATCCCCTTTTATTATTGGCAGATGAGCAAAGCCACCCATTTTTGTCCGAACAAGCAAAGCAAATTGCCAATGATTATTACCAAAAAAATATTGTCAAAAATGCAACTGCTGCAAGTACATCACTTGAACGAGTTGAACGAAAAGTAATGGCTAAACAAGCCTTTGATTCACAAGACTGGTATGGCAGCCGTTATGGCTTTGAACGCGTACTCATTGATAACGAAAAGGATTTTCAAGCATGGGTTTTCTTAGCAAAAACCTATATTGCCCTGCAAGAGTATGATACGTATCATAATTATGACACCGCCTTAAACGCTTCGTTGATCAAGGCTTACCAGTATGCCACCAGTACGTTAGATAAAGCCGCGGTAAACGGGTTAGCCTCGCAAGCCAAATTACAACTCGGTGGTTTATCACAAATGACGAGCCCCCAACTTAATCAGCCAGAAATTGAGAAGCATCTTGCTTCATTAATGAAAACGTACCCGAATGAATTTGTGGCCTATCAATTGGATATCCCTTCACGCACCGATATTGCCAGTGCCTGTGTCTCTTGGACCTATCCCTTAGTCAAAACCCGCAATTTCCACTATGAAGAGCACATTACCTTAACACCCAAGGTTAATGATCTCAGCGTGATTGCCCGAGGTAAGCAATTGTGTATTGAGGGGTTAGGCTTTGGCCAAAACTATCAGCTAACCTTTAAAGCAGGTTTCCCAAGCGACCAAGGAAAGAAGCTAAGCGAAGCACAGACACTCAATGTTTATATCCCACACCGCAAACCTGCTATCCGTTTTCGAGAAAAGGGTTACATATTGGCTAGTGGCGCTCCCCAAGTGATCCCCTTTGTTGCGGTCAACGTTTCAGAAGTCAAAGTGAAAATTATTCACGTGCCTGAACGGAACATTCAGGCAGTGGAAATGAATTGGTTTTCCAATCAATTCAGCCGTTGGGATTCAGACAACCTACAAAATGAACAAGGTCAAGTGGTTTGGCAAGGCACTTATCGTTACCCCTCTGAAACAGACAAAACAGCTATTTCAGGGCTACCGATTGAAGAAATGATGGGGAAAAAACTCTTGTCTGGCGTATATGTGATTGAAGCCAAAACCGTTGAAGACTCTTACGACGAAAACAATTTTGCCTCGCAAGCGTTGGTGATCAGTGACATTGGCCTTAGCACCTACTATGGCCCCGATGGTTTACACGTTTTTACACGCTCCTTAAGTAGTGCCAAAATCATGCCGGGTGTGACTGTCACTTTAATCGCACGCAATAATCGTGAATTGGGTAAAACCACCGCTTTGCAAAATGGCAGCACCCACTTTGCTTTGCCCCTCTTAAACGGTAAAGGCGGTAATCGCCCTGCTTTTTTAACGGCCTCTTATGAAGGTAAGCAATTTACAGTCCTCAATTTAAAAAATGAGGCCTTTGATTTAACAGATCGCGGTACCCAAGGGCGCAATCCTACCGGTGCTGTTGACGGATATATATTCACCGAGCGTGGGATCTACCGACCAGGCGAAACCGTCCGCTTAATGAGCTTATTACGAGATAACAAAGGTCAAACCACACACCAGCTCCCTTTAACGCTAAAGCTTATGCGACCTGATGGTGTTATTGCGGATGAATCTATTCTAAAAGATGCCGGCAATGGTAGCTATGTATTAGATTACCCTATTAATAGCGCCGCCCAAACCGGCCATTGGACAGCCGCTATTTATATCGATCCTAAAGGCACTGAACTCTCACATGCCACTTTTGAGGTCAACGATTTTGTACCACCACGCATTGAAGTCAAAACCCATGCAGGTTTTGCTTCCATGAAACCACAGCAAAGTAACCCCATTGAGGTGCAAGCACTCTATTACTTCGGCCCTCCTGGTGTTGATCTCAAAGTAACCGCCGAATCAACCTTAATTACCATGAAAGAACCTTTTGCAAAATGGAAAGGTTATCAATTTGGTTTAATTGAAGAACAATGGGCACAGCAGCGTTTTAAACTCCCCGATACGGTTACTGATGCCAACGGTAAAGCTGTGCTTAGCGCTAAAGTCGATTTAGAACCCCAAACAACACACCCATTGCAATTGGAAACAACTGCTACGGTTTATGAGGTAGGTGGTCGCGGGCAAACGAGTAAAAATATTTCCCTGTTTTGGCATCAACCCTATTTAATCGGGATATCACCTCGCTTTAAAGACAACCTATCGGGTAGCAATACCGAAGCTCAATTTGATGTGATAGCTCTAAATCAGCAAGGCGATTTACAGTCAACAGGTACTTTGCGTTATACCCTTTACGAAGAACATCATGATTATGTTTGGTTCCGTTCAGGGGTTAACTGGCAGTACGAAGTCACCACACGTGATAATGTGATTGCCAATGGCAACTTAACGCTCGATGGCAAAGTGCCAACGCTCTTTAAAGTACCTGTAAAATATGGTTCCTTTCGCTTAGAAGTGTTAGATGATAAAACCGGTGTTGCGACCAGTGTGCGTTTCGCCGCAGGTTGGTTTTATTCAGCCGATATGCCAGACCGACCTGATATGCTCGAAATGGCTTTATCTGAAGAAAAAGCGTCTTCACCTGACAGAGTAAAAGTGCATATCAAAAGCCCCTTCAGTGGTGAACTATTTATTGCTATCGCCGGCAATACCTTTAAACCTGTTCATAGCGGTAAAATCGGTAACGAAGGGCTAACTCTAGAATTACCTATCCATAAATCGTTAACAGCCAATGCAGGAAACTACTTGTTGGCAACCGTTTATCGAAAAGCCGATGAGCAAAGCTCACAACTGCCCAAACGCGCGATTGGAGTCGCATGGGTAGAAAACCATCAAACATTGCAGAAACATAAAATCACATTAGATTTAAAACATCCTGAGGTGGTGAATGGCGGCAAGGAAGTGACTATACATGTTAAACCCTCCAACGCAGCCAAAGATCTGCGGATTGTGGTGGCTTTAGTTGACGAAGGAACCCTCTCGTTAACCGACTTTAAAACGCCTGATCCGTTTAACTATTTCTTCTCACAACACAAACTCGCTTATGCCCTGCGTGATAGTTATGGCTTGCTGATTAATCCCTATGGAGCTCGCCCCGGTTCATTTGAAGTAGGGGGTGGTGGTTCAGTATTGTCACGCGCTTTAACACAACTGCCTGCACGCACCTATAAAATCGTGTCATTGTTCTCAGGCGTGGTTGACGGTAAAGGCTTAGAGACTATTAGCATTCCCTTCACCCTGCCTGAGTTTAGCGGTAAGCTCCGCGTGATGGCGATTGCATGGGATGAAAACGGGCTAGGTAAAGCACAAAGCTTTATGACGGTGAAAGATCCGATGGATGTGTATGCCTCATTGCCGCGTTTTTTAGCACCAAACGATAAAATCACCGTGCCTGTGATCTTAAAAAATCTCGATGCACCTAACGGCGAATACGCTGTGACGCTTACCTCTGTTAAGCAAGTAGTAACCCAAAAAGTCACCATTCAAAAAGGTGAAGAACAGCGGCTATCGATGCCATTATCTTTTAATGATAATGGTATAAAAACAGTTGAGATTAGTCTGAAAGGTCCACAAAACTTCCAAGCTAAACGTCAATGGGAACTGAGCGTGCGTCCCAAAGTGCAACCCGTATCCATGCAGCATTATGGTAAAATTGATGCAAAAGCTTCGCTCGTTTTAGACACCAAGCTATTAGAGAACTTTGCAGAGAATAACAGTCAGATTTTGCTGTCGGTGGGCTCACTACCTGAATTAGGCCGCGCGCAACTGATTAAAGATTTATTGCAATATCCTTATTATTGTCTTGAACAAACGACTAGCCGTTTATTCGCAACAGCCTTTAGTGAAAATCCCTCTGAAGAAGCCATTCAAAAAGGCTATAACCAATTAATCACCTTACAAAAAATTGATGGTTCATTCTCTTTATGGGAGCAAGGCGGTCATACCCAGACCTGGTTAACCTTGTATGCAGCCGACATGCTACACCTGATGAAAGAAAAAGGTCATGCCGTACCCACTGCCCTGACCCTGAACTTACAACAATGGGTGAAAGAAGCCTCAACACGTGCTATTTCACAGCCTTCCGATCTGGCTGTGGTCTCATATGCTCATTATTTACTGGCGAAGCAAAACCAAGGCTCGCTGCGCACTTTGCGGTTTTTTGCTGAAAATCAAATAAGTGCATTGACTGAACGCCATTCTCTTGCCTTTGTTGCCGCTGCTTTTGCTTATTATGGCGATGCTGTGAATGCCACGATATGGTTTGATAAAGCGCTACAAGCAAAATACACCCCGAGCACGACAGACTATAGTGGGTTTGGATCAGATCTACGTGATAGTGCCATTTTGGTCACTCTGTTAGCAGAAACCACACACGATAAAGCCAAGCTCTACCCACAAGTGCAAGCGCTGGTTGATAAGGCACGCTTATCACAATATCTGAGTACCCAAGAAAAAGCCTGGTTAGTCAGAGCCGATATTGCCTTAAAAGATGCAAGAAAAAACTACCAAATCAAGGTTGATGGCAAAGTGCATGAAGGGTTACAGCCAACTTCCTTCACCTTTGCGTATGATGCTTTGAAAAAAGCGCCTGTGTTGCAAAATGTCGGTAATGAGTCTGTGTATTATGCATTGTCTCAAATGGGTGAACCTATCGATGTGAAAAAGTTGGCACAAAAGGGTTTTGCGATTCAACGTAGCGTTTACACCCGTGATGGCAACTTGGCCGATTTGAGTAACATTCAATCGGGTGAACTGTATGTGGTCAAGCTCAAAGGTCAACGCTTCGAGTCGAAGTTACATCATGTGATCTTGGTCGATCTATTGCCTGCAGGTTTTGAAATTGAACGTACGACAATGAGCAGTTTGTCAGAAGCGCTTTCCTGGTTAGGTACTTTAAGTAACCCAAGTCGTACAGAAAGCCGTGACGATCGCTTCATGGCCGCTTTTGAACTAGCAGAACAAAATGACTTTACCGTGGCCTATATGGTTCGCGCTATTACAACCGGCAGTTATGCTTACCCACCTGCCTTCGTAGAAGCTATGTATCAGCCTGAGTACTTTGCTTATGGCGAGGAACAAAAACTGGTTGTACATGCAAAGTAGATTGAAGCGTTTTAGCAAGGTTGCCGCCTCCCTCGTAGGGTTGTGCGGCTTACTATTTAGTAGTTTCTATTTGGCGGATAAACGCTATCCGCTCAAGCTAGATCGCTTTCGGGATCTTTCCACCATTATTTATGCTGATCAACAGCCTGTGCATGTATTTCATACCCGTGACGAAAAGTGGCGCATTCTCACCAAAGTCGAAGAAGTTGATCCACTTTATACTAAAACACTTATTACCAAAGAGGATAAACACTTTCGCTTGCACCCGGGCATCAACCCTTTTGCGTTGGTGCGCGCCGCCTACCAGTGGATGCGCTATGGACAAGTCGTTTCGGGTGGCTCTACGATTACCATGCAAACTGCCAGATTATTAGAGCCTCGTTCACGCAATATTTCGGCTAAATTCATTGAATGCTTTCGAGCCTTACAATTGGAATGGCATTATTCAAAAGATGATATTTTAAGTATCTATATGACCCTTGCGCCTTTTGGTGGCAACATTGAAGGGATCAATGCCGCGTCTTTAAGCTATTTTCAAAAAACACCAGCACGTCTTAGTCCCAGCGAAGTGGCCTTATTAGTGGCCTTGGTACAGTCCCCTACGCGTTTACACCCTTTTCATTATCCAATGCGCGCTACCAAAGCACGCGAACGACTGTTGTCATTTATGGCTAAACAACATTTGATTACACAAGAATCGGCAACACTTTATAAGCTTGCAGCGCTTCCTGCCACAAAGACTAAATTTCCACGTGAGATCCCCCATTTAGCCTGGCGATTGAAAAATCAGTTTCCCAAGCAAACCAAAATCTATACAACTATTGATCTTGACTTGCAAAAGCGCGTTGAATTTCTGTTAAAAAGCTATGAATCCTATTTGCCAGAGCGATCAAATAGTGCCATTTTCATTCTAGATCATAAACTGAATAAGCCGGTTGCCTACATTGCCTCACGAGATTTTTATGCAGTCGAAGATAACGGCTTTGTGGATTACATCACGGCTTATCGATCACCGGGTTCGACTTTAAAACCTTTTATTTTTGGCTTGGGTTTTGATTTAGGATTACTCAAACCCGACACCTATTTATTAGATGAAAGACGACGTTTTGGTGCTTATTACCCGCGTAATTTTGATAAGGATATTCATGGCGTAGTGAAAGCCGAAGAAGCCTTAGCTATGTCATTGAACATTCCGGTAGTGGCTTTGCTAAACCAAATTGGTGTCATGCGCTTTTTAGGACTTTTAAAAGAAGCCGGTATCAACCCACAACTTCCCCGTTCATTTGAAAGTCCAAGCCTGGCTATTGCCCTGGGTGGATTGGGCATGTCGTTAGAACAACTTGTCACGCTGTATGGCGGACTAGCTAGAGAAGGTATGGTCATGCCTTTATCCTACCTTGATGTTGATCATCAGGAAGCGGGGCATGCACTTTTTTCACCGCAAGCGGCAAATCAAGTCACCACTATTTTGGCAACCGATTTAGATGGTAATCACCCTATTTCCTTGAAAACCGGTACCTCGTATGGCTATCGAGATGCGTGGGTACTGGGTTATGACAACCGTTATGTGATTGGTATTTGGACGGGGATCCCAGATGGCACGCCAATGAATGCCGTCTCAGCCAGAAACTTAGTCGTACCCCTATTACAAAAGGTGTTAACCGTGTTACCTAAAGACTCCTCTGCTACAGCAGCCAAGCATTTAGTACCGATGTTGTCGTTAAAAAAATTATCGTCCTCGAATCAAGAACACATCGTGCACAAAACCCTGCCAACACTTATTTTTCCGGTTGATGATACGGCAGTCGAATTAGAAAAAATGGCAGATACCTACAAATCCATGCCATTATCAGTGACCGGCGGCAAAAGACCTTATACCTGGTTAATTGATGGTAAACCACAGCCGCCCACTTGGCAGCAAAAGCATTTTTGGGCACCAGAAAACCCCGGGTTCTACACCATCGCTGTTGTTGATGCGAATGGCCAGGTTGACAGAGCAAACATAGAAATAAAGTAGAAATGACTGACTTACTATTTCTCAACGATATACTACTAAATCGATGAGGGACTGCAATATGTTAACGACGCACGTCTGTTATCAACACAACAAGAACTGCTACACAATCTTTCTCTTGATAACTGTACTGGTTTCAATATAATAGACCCGTTGCCACCAAAATGAAGGATAAACAATGAAAAAGGTCCCTACTTATAAAGCTGCTATCCAATTAGTTGGCTTAACGGTTCGCACTAATAATGCCAATGAGCAAAATCCAGCAACCGGTAAAATTGGACCCTTAGTTTCTGATTATTTCAGCCAAGCCACATCCAGCTCTATCCTTCATCGTGTCAATCCCGGTATCACCTTCTCTGTTTACACTGATTATGAAAGTGATCATCACTGTGACTATACCTATTTTATTGGCGAAGAAGTTTCCTCTTTCGACGATATTCCCGTTGGTTTATACCGCATTACTATTCCGGGAAGCGATTACCAGCGCTTTACCACCCATTCAGGCCAAATGCCATTAGTGGTTATCAATGCGTGGCGAGCCATTTGGCAAATGGATACAAAAGCCTTAGGTGGCGAGCGATCTTTCATTGCAGATTTTGAAATTTATGATGAACGTGCCATGGATCCCAATAAAGCAGTCGTTGATGTTTACATTGGGACTAAGGCAGTTTAAATCGATTTTGGCCAGGGATGTCTTTAGCGATATTTATCCCTGGCACCCAAAAATCAGGTGCGAAGACTAAACCGGAGGGGTGCCGAAACGATTAGGCCCAGGCGTCCCTTTCGCAAAAAGTAGGTAAATGTAAAAAATAAGCCCAACAATGGGTATCATGCTCAAAAGCGTGAACCATCCACTCATATCTAAATCATGCAGCCGTTTTATCATCATAACAATTGAGCAATAAACTATCACAATCAAAAGCACAATATAAACCAATGCAAAAACCATCAGTAGCACATCAGCAGGGCTACCCGCATTTGCACTGGATGAATGTTCTTCCATGAACTTGAATGCTATAGCAAAAACCGCCCCTACCACGCCCAAAATTAGACCATAAAGAAAATAAGATAAGCGTGCTATACGCCCGTTGGATGAGAAATAAACCCACTTTAAATCAGCCATAACTTCCTCTGTAGCACGGTTGAGTACTGAATGAATCATAGCTTTTATTAAAAGATTTATGGTGTAAATAAACTCTACACCCAGGGAACAACCTTATTGTGCTGCAAAAATTTTCCCGAGAGGACAGCCATTTACAAAGAACCGCATTTACAAAGGACAGCCATTTACAAACGCATTTACAATTACCGCATTTACAAATGACAGCCATTTACAAAGTCTAGGATTTTAGTTTATTGACTGTAAAACTCTACTCTTTATACTGGCTAGGTATAGGGGGACAGCTTTATGTTAACAGCTTTCTGTGACTTCATTTCTTTTCGTCGTCAGCAGCCGCTGCCACAGCAGCAGCCTGCAATGCCTCGAGGCACTACGGTCGCCTATCGCAGTGGCGCTGGCTTGCTATTTGTGACTAATGTAATCGGCGGACCTGGTGGAATCCTCGAATTAACCGATCAAGAATCAAGCGACCTCATCAAAGACATTAGCTTGGATATGTATATCGGCAGGATCTCCTGCGAGCTCAGTCCAGATCAAATCACGAACTCAAATGTGTATAAAACAATCTTGCAAACACGAGCAAGAGAACACGTTAGCATGCAGATATCTTCAAGATCTTCGCCTGTTTAAGAGGTATCGCATAAAAAATCACTTTGTCCGAAGAACAGCTATTCCAAATATTGAAATATGTAACAATTTATATTAAATTACACATATTGCAGTACAGGAAGTTTCCTATGACAATTCCCCGCTCTAACTTAATAGATTTACACGCAACACCTTATTACCATTGCATGGCACGTTGCGTCCGCCGTTCTTACTTATGTGGACATGATGAGGATACTGGTCGAGATTATTCTCATCGAAAACTATGGATTGTCAATCGACTCAAACATTTAGCTTCTGTATTTGCCCTCCATGTTTGCGCTTATGCTGTTATGAGCAATCATTACCATCTTGTATTATTTGTCAATGAGCCTGAGGCTAACGCTTGGGATGATGATGATGTTATTAAACGCTGGGAAAAAGTCTTTCCTACCGATGCCAAATCCTTTAAATATCTCCCTGCGAAAGAAGCTGAATATAAAATAGCCTTGTGGCGACATCGTCTAATGGATATCAGTTGGTTTATGCGTTGTTTAAATGAATCCATCGCACGTGTTTCTAATAAAGAAGAGGACAAAAAAGGGCGTTTTTGGGAAGGGCGCTTTAAATCGCAAGCGTTGCTAGACGAAGGCGCTGTATTAAGTGCAATGGTCTATGTTGATTTAAATCCAATTAGGGCCAAAATTGCTGAAACACCGGAAACTTCTAACTTTACTTCAATACAAGACAGACTTAACTTGTTGGCGAAAAAATTAAAAACAAAAGTGTCACAGAAACTAACTGAAACGATGTGCGATAACGTCAAGCAACCAGCACATCTCATGCCTTTTTCCACAAAAAAGCAGGCTAGCAAAAAAATTGATTTACCTATGATTGATTTTAAGCTAACGGATTACTTGCTATTAGTCCACTCCACTGGCAGAGTCATTCGAGATAATAAACCTGGAGCCATACCAGATGATCTTGCGCCGATTTTGGATCGACTATGTTTAAACCCACGGACCTGGTTAAATATGGTTAAAAACCTACAATCATATTTCTCATATGCAATTGGGCATACCGCTGTATTACTAGAGTTTGGCAGACATTATCATTGCCAAACTCCTAAAGGACTGAATACAGCAAAAAAGTTGTACATTATAGCGGCTTAACTGAGAAATTAAATCGATTGATTTTTCGCCTCCTCAATGCTTTTAATTTATATACCCATTACACTTCAAGATGCGAAGCATAGAAGAAGTGCAGCCTTACGCGATGGGGGTTATCAGGGGGGAAAACGCGATTTTCCCCCCTGATTGCAAGTGCGAATGAATTCGCGCGCAGCATTCAATCAAGATTATACCGTTCGCACCTTCAAGTGCGATCGGTATATACATCTAAAAGGCGTTTTATTCTCTGCCCTTTGAGACTCTGGGCGACAAAAAAAACTAAAGGCTGACCTAATAACCAAGATAGCTTAGTTAGGCACTATGGCTGTCCTACCGGCTGGTCCTAACGGCTGGCTACTGCTAGCCCCATTAGATCCAGCCCTTTTTCTTGAAGAACTTATAAGGAACGAACGTCGAAGCAACCATGAACAATATCGCCATAGGATACCCAAATACTGAATTCAACTCTGGCATGAATTTAAAGTTCATCCCATAAATGCTGGCGATTAAGGTTGGTGGTAAAAAGACCATGGCAAGTACGGTAAACATTTTAACGATTTGCGTTTGCTCGATGTTGATTAACCCTAAGGTTGATTGCAAATGGAACCCGAGCTTTTGCGATAGGTATTCGCCATGTTTTAACAGCGAGTGAACGTCTTTTTTTACAATGTCGATATTTTGAATAACATAATTTTCTTGATGCTCATCATCATTTTGCTCATAAAACCCAACCAACAAATTGATGCTTGCTAAACTTTGATAGCCTTTAGATAATAAATTTTCAAGGCTGTTAATTTCACGTAACACTTTAGTTAATGCTTCACTATGATTTTTATTCAATTTGTTATTAATCGACTTTACCAGCATGGTTACGACTTGATCACTTCTCTCACCTACTAACTCAAAAATATCAGCCACTTTGCCGACAAATGACTCTAACAAAATCACTAAAACATATAAATAATTTTTAATTTCAAATCGTTTCTGATCAATTTGATCAATGAGTGACTGAATTGGATTAGGGTTAGAATAACGAACCGTTAAAATGGCTTTAGGCGTGACAATAATCGTCACCATATGTGTCTCAGGCATAGGGCTCACTTTGGTGATCAGATTCACCGACATAAAGATGCAGCCATCTTCCATGTAGAATCGATTAGAGAACTCAATCTGTAATAACTCAGAGCGCTGCGGCAAGGTGATACACCTTTCACTTTCAATTTCATTACGCTCTTGCGGCGTTGGATTCAAAATATCAACCCAGGCCAGAGTCGCGCTATGTTCAGCACTTTGGGTTAGCACACCACTGGGACTAATATAAATGTTTGTTATCATACTATTGCCCTAATTGATTGATATTACACGCTTCAAACTTATTGATAATGGTATAAATTCACTATCTGTTTAAAAAGCAAGTTTGTCCTTTAGCTATTGTGCCTATGGCACGCTTATGCTAATTTTTAGCTATTATGAAAAATGTATCATATCCAGCTCAAAATATAGTCGCCCAAGTCATTGGAGTCATTATTATTACTCCTTGGGGGCTATTTACTTAACTATAAAGTAAAGCAAAAGACCCCCGCGAGAAATCCCGGGGGTCTTTTTTTTTGTGTAAAGGAGTTCGTTGTGCAGAAGTTACTACCCTGGTTCATGTGGGTATTTCCATTGGCTTTTTTCGCCTTTCAATTCATTTTGCGGCTTTTTCCAGGGCTAGTGATTTCAGAATTTTTTGCTAAGTACCACATTGGCGCCACAGATTATGGCCTCTTTGCCTCACTGTATTATCTTGGCTATGCCAGCATGCAGATCCCAGTGGCATTATTGCTCGATAAAATTGGCCCACGAATTGTGATTTCATTAAGCGCACTACTGTGTGCATTTTCAACCTGGCTTCTGGTGGTGAGTCCTTCTTGGGAACTGGCTTTACTGAGTCGCTTCTTAATTGGGGTTGGATCCGTCGTTGGCTTTTTAGGGACCTCCAAAATTATTTCTCAATGGTTCCCACAAAATCGCTATGCACAATTAGTCGGTCTTTCCTTCAGTTTCGGTTTATTAGGCGCCGTCTACGGCGGCAGACCGGTCAGCTTTATGATTGACCAGCTCGGCTGGCAAGAAGTGGCCCAATTGCTAAGCATTACGGCCTTAGCGCTTGGGGTGCTGACCTTTCTGTTTTTAAGAGGCAAAAGCACCCCTCAAGAAGAACAATATCCCGTTGTGAAGTCCTTAAGGCAATTATTCTCTTATAAACCACTCATCATTCTAGCCTTTGCCAATCTCTTAATGGTTGGTGCGCTTGAAGGTTTTGCGGATGTTTGGGGTGTTTCGTACCTGATCAATGCCAAGCAAATTACCAAAGGTGAAGCGGCTGGCATTACTTCCTACATATTTATCGGCATGCTTTTTGGTGGCCCGATTCTTGGCTTTTTTGCTGAAAAATTTAAAGCACATCACAATGTAATTTTAATCGCTGGCCTCGGTATGTCATTGTTACTGATGCTTGTTTTGGCATTTCATGCGCATTTATCTACCTATGCACTCATGGTGGTCATGTTTTTGACCGGCATTTTGTGTTGCTACCAAGTGGTGGTTTTCGCTACGGGTGCACAATTAGTTCCTATCCATTTAATGGGGATCACTATTGCTTTGCTCAACTGCATCAACATGTTTGGAGGGTCCTTCTTCCACTGGTCAATTGGCCTTATCATGGATTATTGCGATCCAAACACACTCGTTAATGGTGTTCGCACCTATTCCCTTGATGCGTATACTTACGCACTTTGCTTGATCCCAGTCTGCTCAATGCTGGGTGCAGGTTTAGTTTATTGCAGCAAAAGAGCTCAAGCGAATTTTGTCGTAAAAGTCGCCACTTAATCCCCTCCAGCACCCTTGTCGTTAAGACAAGGGTGCAATCATTTTTAATCTGACCTATTACAGCACTTGCTTTTACTACCTCTTTGCAAACTCTATAATAGTAATATTAACTGTTGTGATAAGTGGTATGAGGTGCAAAATGGAATGTTCATCAACGGTATGCTCGACGTCACGATTAAGTGCATGTGCATTAGGTATTTCACTTGGACTTCTCGGCGCTTTATGGATGGTTATTTTAGGTGTTGCCGCTACATACTTTAATTTTGGCCATGAATTTGTCAAATTAGCCGGAACCCTTTATGTCGGTTTTGCCGCAACCTTAAAAGGGATCGCTTTTGGCGTTTTGTGGGGTTTTCTGGAAGGATTTGTTTGTGGGTGGTTAATTGCCGTCTTTTACAATTGCTGTGCTAGATGTTGCCATCGCAACTGCAGCTGTTGCAAAAAAGATGTCAAAACTGTTGACTAAACGCCACAGCAATCCCAAATGGATCATTTTGATGAGTAGTGGTATTTTTGTGTTTCTTTTTATCTTTACACAAAGACAGCGGCGAAGCTAAATCCCCCGCTGACTGCTTGCACGCGCTCGCCGCCCACTTTAGAAAGCGGGCGGTGGGCCATTTGCGCTTCGCGTTAGGAACCTACCTCGACTGATTTTAATGCTTGAACTGTTCTAGTCAGCGGCTTACTAAACATCGTTCGCACCAACACGTAGAACACCGGCGTTAAGAATAAACCAAAGAAAGTCACACCTAACATACCCGAGAACACAGCTATCCCCATGGCATGGCGCATTTCGGCACCTGCACCGGTTGAGAACACGAGCGGCATCACACCCATAATGAACGCGAATGAGGTCATTAAAATTGGTCGTAAACGCAATCTGGCTGATTCTAATGCTGCCTGTAAGGGCGTTCTGCCTTCAAACTCCAATTCTCTTGCGAATTCCACAATCAAAATGGCGTTTTTACAAGCAAGTCCAATCAAGACAAATAAGCCGATTTGCGTAAAGATGTTATTGTCCCCTCCTGTTACCCATACCCCTAGAATCGCGGAGAGTATGCAAAGCGGTACAATCAATATCACCACCAGCGGCAGAGTTAAACTTTCATATTGCGCAGCTAACACTAAAAAAACTAACAAAACGCATAAAGGGAAAACATACATCGACGAATTACCTGTCAAAATTTGTTGATAGGTTAATTCCGTCCATTCATAAGTCATGCCTTTAGGGAGCGTTTCTTGAACAATTTTTTCAATAGCCGTTTGTGCTTGTCCTGAAGAAAAGCCAAAACCGGGTCCGCCATTTATATCGGCTGCACGATAACCGTTATAGCGCATCGATTGTTCGGGACCATAGCTTTGGGTTACTTTTAAGATGCTTCCTAAAGGAACCATTTCGCCTTTACTATTGCGAACTTTGAGTTTGGCAATATCTTCTGCATTAGCACGAAATGGGGCATCCGCTTGAGCAATTACCTGATACAAACGTCCAAACTTATTAAAATCGTTAATGTATAGTGATCCTAAATAAATTTGTAAGGTTTCGAAAACACTGGTGACGGGTATGCCAAGTTGCTTGACCTTGGTTCTATCAATGTCCACAAATAATTGCGGGACGTTAATTTGGTAACCGCTATAGACTTGCGACAGCGCAGGTGTTTGCCAGGCTTTGCCTTGAATCGCTTGCACCGCACCAAATAAGGCTTCGTCGCCCAAGTCTGCACGGTCTTGAACTTGTAGCTTAAAGCCACCCGTTGTACCCAAACCTATAATCGGCGGTGGCGGTAATACCATCATAAACGCATCTTTAATGGCGCCAAATTGTTGGTTTAAGGATTGTGCAATCGCTTCAGCCGACATGCCTTTACGATCTTTATAAGGCTTGAGGGTCACAAACACGATCCCGGCACTTGATGAAACCGTAAAGCCGTTAATCGATAATCCCGCAAACTCAACCGCATGTTCAACACCCGGCGTTTTGAGGATAATGTCAGACATACGACGGATCACATCATCGGTACGTTCTAACGAAGCAGCATCGGGCAATTGTGCAAAACCAATTAAATATTGCTTATCTTGCTGTGGAATATACCCAGATGGGACCTGTTTAAAGATCACGACCGTTAAACCTATTAACAGAAAATAGATCACCATCATGGCGGCTTTACGATTCATTGCCTTAGATACTTTGCCGTGATAGTTATCGGATCCTCTTTTAAAGAAGCCATTAAACCAAGTAAAAAACCAACCCAACTTCGCATCCATCCAACGTGTTAAGCCGTCTTTGGGTGCATCGTGGCTCTTTAACAATAAGGCTGCCATGGCAGGACTCAACGTTAAGGAGTTGATAGCTGAAATAACCGTTGAGATAGCAATGGTCAGCGCGAATTGACGGTAGAATTCACCGTTTAAACCACTAATGAAGGCAATGGGTACAAAAACCGCTACCAACGTTAAGCTGATGGCGATAATGGGACCACTGACTTCTTGCATGGCTCGGTAAGTTGCCGCCTTGGGTGTTAAACCTGAAGCAATATTTCGTTCAACGTTTTCAACGACCACAATGGCGTCATCAACCACAATACCAATCGCTAATACCAAGCCAAACAATGACAAGGCATTAATTGAGAAGCCGAACCCTAGCATGAGTGCAAAGGTACCCACAATGGATACCGGCACAGCCAGTAAGGGGATAATCGATGCACGCCAGGTTTGTAAAAACACGATGACCACTAAAACGACTAAAGCAACCGCCTCTAACAAGGTATAGATCACGGCTTTAATCGAGTCTTTCACGAAGGTGGTTGGATCATAAACGATGTTGTAATCGACATCTTGAGGGAAATTCTGCTTAAGCTCTTGCATGGTACGTCGAATATCATTCGACACCTCAATGGTGTTAGAACCCGGCGCTTGAAATATCCCCAAGGCTACTGCAGGCTGATTATCTAACATCGAATGTAACGAGTAATGTGAGGCACCAAGCTCAATGCGCGCAACATCTTTTAAGCGCGTAATGTTACCTTCATCGCCCGTTTTGATAATGATATTGCCAAACTCTTCTTCGTTTTGAAGACGACCTCTGGCAGTCACATTTAATTGTAAATCTTGACCCGGTAACGAAGGTGAAGCACCTATCACACCCGCTGCAACTTGCATATTTTGTTCGCGAATGGCATTCACCACGTCTGTCGCTAACAAACCACGCGCCGCAATCTTATCGGGATCTAACCACAGTCGCATCGCATAATCGCTGCCACCAAAGATCTGCACTTGGCCAACGCCCGGTAAACGACTCAAACGGTCTTTAATATTTAGCGCAGCATAGTTACCTAAGTACAACATATCGTACCGTTCGTTAGGTGACAGTAAATGCACAACCATGGTGAGGTTAGCAGAACTTTTTAAAGTCGTTACCCCAAATTGACGCACAATATCCGGCAACCGGGGTATGGCCTGATTCACCCGATTTTGCACTAATTGTTGTGCTTTATCCGGATCGGTGCCAATTTTAAAAGTGACCGTTAAGGTCAGTTGGCCATCAGAGGTTGATTGCGAAAACATATACAGCATGTCTTCGACACCATTGATTTGCTCTTCTAAAGGAGCGGCAACAGTTTGTGCAATTGTGCCAGGGTTGGCACCTGGGTACATGGCATGGACCACGACAGAAGGTGGGACAACTTCTGGATATTCTGAAACAGGTAATTGCCACATCG
>Ga0105045_10001603_pt1 | contig 18640 bp, 16 predicted proteins | sample MAT02_FD_78089 | JGI IMG/M metagenome (GOLD analysis project Ga0105045, IMG submission 78089) | Freshwater microbial communities from Lake Fryxell liftoff mats and glacier meltwater in Antarctica - MAT-02 (megahit assembly) | ecosystem: Environmental > Aquatic > Freshwater > Ice > Liftoff... | reverse complement strand
GCAGCGGGCGGTGGTACCCGCATGCGCAAAGGCTTAGACAAGCGGGAAGTAGAATCGCTAGCAAAAACGATGGAGGTGAAGTTTACCGTTTCGGGCCCTGCCATTGGCGGTGCCAAGAGCGGTATTAATTTCGACCCAGCCGATCCGCGAAAGCGCGCTGTACTGGAGCGCTGGTATAAAGCAGTAACACCATTACTGAAAAGCTACTATGGTACAGGCGGAGATTTAAATGTGGACGAAATTCACGAAGTGATTCCGATAACCGAAGAATTTGGCCTTTGGCACCCGCAAGAAGGAGTAGTCAACGGCCATTTCAATCCACGCGACAATGAAAAAATCCAACAAATAGGGCAGCTCCGATTTGGTGTTTCCAAGGTGGTTGAAGATCGGAAATATTCGCCCGACCCAGCGCGAAAATATGTAATCGCCGATTTAATAACAGGCTTCGGCTTGGCTAAAAGTGTAATGCATTTTTACGACCTGAGTAAGAAAGAGATCGCCGGAAAGCGGGTGATCGTGCAGGGTTGGGGCAATGTAGGAGCCGCTGCAGCTTACTACCTCTCGGAAGCTGGCGCCAAAGTGGTCGGTATAATCGACCGTGCTGGCGGCCTGATACGCCCTGATGGCTTGAGCTGCGATGAAATAAAACAGCTCTTTATCGCTAAAAACGGCAACGAACTTATTGGTGCAGACCTACTGTCATTTGAAAAAACCAACGAAGTAATTTGGGATTTGCCCGCCGATATTTTTCTTCCGTGTGCGGCTTCGCGACTTATCTCTCGCGACCATACCGACCGATTGATCGAAGCTGGCGTGGAAGTATTGGCCAGCGGTGCCAATGTGCCGTTTGCCGACCCCGAAATATTCTTTGGTCCTATTATGGAATACGCCGATCAGCGCATTGCCATCGTACCCGATTTTATAGCTAATTGCGGTATGGCGCGCGTTTTCGCGTATTGCATGGAGAAAGGTGTTGAACTGAGCGACGAAGCCATATTTGAAGATACCAGCACTGTAATACGAAGTGCTATAGAGGAGATTTTTAACCGCAATCCAACCGGGGTAAATTTGGCTGCCACCAGTTTCGAAATTGCATTGTCACAACTCATTTAGATCATGGAAATAGTAGTCATTGTTGTCTTTGTTTTGGGCTATTTATGCATTGCCCTGGAGCATCCGTTGCATGTCGATAAGGCGGCTTCTGCCCTTATTACAGGTATTGTTTGCTGGGCTATTTATGCTTTGTCTCCTGAATTGCTCGCGCAAAGCATTCCCAATGGTGGAGAAGCAGGCCATGGTATTGAGCAAAACGTACTTCACCACATCAGCGAAATATCCTCTATACTATTCTTTCTGATGGGCGCTATGGCTATCGTAGAGACGGTAGATGCGCACGAAGGCTTCAAAGTAATTACAGACCGTATCACCACTACAAACAAAGTAAAATTGATGTGGATCGTTTGTACCCTCACTTTCTTTTTAAGTGCCGTACTCGATAATCTTACCACTACTATAGTATTGGTGTCCTTGCTGCGCAAGCTGATTGAAGATAAACAGACACGCTGGTTCTTTGTGGGCTTAGTAGTGATTTCAGCCAATGCCGGTGGAGCCTGGTCGCCTATTGGGGATGTGACCACCACGATGCTCTGGATTAAGAAACAGCTTCCAGATGTGGGCCAAATGGTAAGTGCGTTGATACTTCCAAGCCTCGTTACGATGGTTGCCCCGTTGAGCATTTTAAGTTTCACCATGAAGGGAAATGTTAACAGACCCGCACTTATACCCACCGACGAGCATACTTTGGAAGCTACAGACCGCGAGCGGGCTATCATTTTCGCCTTGGGTATCGGGGGTTTGCTGTTTGTACCCGTGTTCAAGACGACTACGCACCTTCCACCCTTTATGGGGATGATGCTCAGCCTCGGAGTAATATGGGTGGTTACCGACATTATGCACCGCCATAAAGATATTCCCCTCCGAAGAAAACTTACTGTGGTAGGTGTGCTTCGCAAAATTGACACCGCTTCGGTACTATTCTTCCTTGGTATTCTGCTAGCCGTGGCCGCTTTGCAAGATATAGGAATACTTGGCGAAGTAGCGCTGTATTTGAGCGAAACCGTAGGAAACATTTATGCCATTGACCTCATTATTGGGCTACTTTCCGCTATCGTAGATAACGTACCGTTGGTAGCAGCAGCGCAAGGGATGTTTGAAATTGAAGCATCGGGACCATTTGCCGCAAGCGGCGATTTTTGGATGTTTTTGGCCTATTGCGCCGGTACCGGTGGAAGTGCTCTGATCATTGGTTCTGCGGCTGGCGTCGCTGCCATGGGATTGGAGCGCATAGACTTCATATGGTATTTGAAGAAAATATCCTGGTTGGCCATTATCGGATACTTTGCCGGAGCCGCGCTATTCATACTGATGCGTGCATAATTTCTTTTCAGCGATAGCGTTATAGGGCTATTCCTGCGTAATCTTGTTCTATGAAATCACTCATTCTGCTGCAAATCAGTAACGGCGTTCAAGCAGCCGAAACTTTGGAAACTTCAGCGCCCACAGAAGAAAACATCTCCATAATCCAGCTCATTATAGATGGCGGTTGGTACATTATGGGTCCCTTGGCCATTCTGTCCGTGGTGGCCGTATATATTTTTGCCGAGCGATGGATGGCAATTTCAAAAGCTTCCAAAGAAGACAAAGACTTTATGAATCGTATAAAGGATTATGTAAGCGATGGAAAACTGGAATCGGCCCGAAACCTTTGCGGCTCCACTAATACACCCATAGCACGCATGCTCGACAAAGGCATAGCGCGTATAGGCAAACCCATGGACGACTTAAGCGCTTCAATCGAAAACGTGGGCAAGCTTGAAGTTTACAAGCTCGAAAAAGGTCTTCCTGTGCTCGCAACAGTGGCGGGTGCTGCGCCGATGATCGGTTTCTTGGGAACGGTTATTGGTATGATCATGACCTTTCACGCGATGAAGATTTCAGGCAATGGAGTGGAGATATCAGCGCTTTCGGGTGGAATTATGCAAGCTATGGTTACCACTGTAGCCGGCTTGGTAATTGGTATCATCGCTTATATAGCTTACAATACATTGGTAGTGAAAGTAGATAAAGTGATACACCGCATGGAAGCTCAGAGTATTGAGTTTATTGACTTGCTCGAAGAACCAGCCAAATAGATGAACCTACGGTCACGAAATAAGGTAGATGCGAGTTTCTCGATGTCGTCGATGACCGACCTGGTCTTCCTTTTATTGATTTTCTTCATTATTGTTTCAACGATGGTAAGTCCATACGCCCTACCTGTAGATCTTCCGGTGAGCAACAATAAGTCGAAAGACAAGCAAAATATATCACTCCGGATCGATAAAGACTTGGTTTTTTCTGTGAATAACAAGATTGTAAACAGCGAGAACCTCGAGCCGGAACTCATGGCTGTTGCGGGCGATAAAGTAGAGCCAAGCATCGTATTCCATGTAGATCAGCAGGTGCCCACTGGCGAAACGGTGAAAGTGCTGGATATTGCCAAGCGCAATAAGTGGAAAATTGTACTCGCTACTAAACCGAAATAAAGATGGATACGGCCGAAGAACGCAAACGAAAACGAACTGCCGCGGGAATCACCATTGGTTTCCATGTTTTGGCTTTGATCCTGTTTTTCATCTTTGGGTTAACCCAGCCCGACCCGCTTCCGGAAGATGCGGGTGCCTCTATCGAGTTTGGATGGGATGCCGCTGCTGGCGGCGATGCGGTGGCCGATATTGCGGATGCACCGGCAAATACCACCCCTAGCAATCCGGAGCCAACACCGGAAGAAACGGTTACCGAAACGCCATCGGATGAAGTAACAGCACAAGATGAAAGTGAAATAGCCGTACCCACCAAGCCAGCGGTAAAGCCCAAAAAACCAGTTGAAAAACCAACCGAAAAACCGGCTGAAAAGCCCGCAGTGCCGGTAGAAGAACCAAAGCCAACCCTGAGCAATAAGCTAAGCGACGCACTCAATAACATCAATCAATCGGGTGGTGGTGGAAGCCAGGGCAATACCACGGGAACAGGTGATGAAGGAAATCCAAATGGAACCACAGGGCGCGGTGCTTTAGGTGGTGGTAGTGGTAGCTGGCAGCTCGATGGGCGGAGTATGATGCCCGGGTTTGGGACTAAAATCAAGGACACGAAAGAGGAAGGAGTTTTGGTAATGAAGATTGTCGTAGATCGAAATGGAAGAGTTGTAAAAGCAGACCCCGATCTCGGGCTTTCGACAACCACATCTCAATATTTGGTCAACCTGGCCACAAAGGATCTACTTGAGAATTTCCGGTTCAATGGAGATCCTGCGGCACAAGTAGAGCAGCGCGGGAAGGTGCGCTACGTATTTCAACTTAAATAGCTGTGGAATATTCCGCAGCAGTAGAATACCTTTTCAGCCAACTACCCATGTTTCAGCGGGTTGGAGCTGCCGCTTACAAAGCCGATCTATCCACAACGATTAAACTGTGCGAACTATTGGGTAATCCCCAGCATGGGTTCAAATCCATACATGTGGCTGGTACAAACGGAAAAGGATCAGTATCTAGCGCATTGGCATCCATTTTTCAGGCATGCGGCTACAAGACAGGCCTGTTTACCTCCCCGCATTTAAAGGATTTCCGAGAAAGAATTCGGATTAACGGAGATATGATTTCCAAAGAGAAAGTGGCGAAATTCGTAGCGCGGTATCAAGAAATAGCTCCAGACCTTGAGCCATCTTTCTTCGAAATGACGTGCGTCATGGCATTCGAGCATTTTAAAGAAGAAAAAGTCGATATCGCTATTCTCGAAACTGGAATGGGCGGAAGGCTTGACTCAACCAATGTCGTAAGTCCCGAATTCAGCATTATAACATCCATCGGCCTTGACCATCAGCAGTTCTTAGGCGATACCAAGGAGAAAATAGCGCGCGAAAAGGCCGGAATAATCAAAGAGAACCGACCAATCCTTCTCGGGAAAAACAACCGCGAAGTGCAAAGCGTCATCACGGAAATGGCAGCCGTAAAGAACGCTCCTTACGTGTATGCAGAATACGGCTTTCAGCCATTAGCGACCGATTTACCGGGTAGTTACCAATTCGAAAACATGCAAACCGTGCGGGCTGCCGTAGAAATAGCTCGCTCCATAGGTTGGAATCTATTAGAAAGCAGCGTTTTGCTAGGTGCCACGCAAGTTTTGAAAACAACTGGTTTACGCGGAAGGTGGGAGCAAATCCAAGAACTACCCAAAGTTATACTCGATGTTGGCCATAATGAAGACGGAGTAAAATGGGTGGTGGATATGCTGCGCCAAGAGACGTATGTGCGGCTTCACATTGTTTGGGGTATGGTAGCCGATAAGGATGCTAAAACCATTTTGATGCAGCTCCCAATCTCTGCGACGTATTACTGGTGCAGAGCCGATATTCCGCGTGCCAAAGATGCCCAGCAACTGAGCGACGAAGCACTCAAATTTTCGCTTGAAGGTAAGGTATATCCAAGTGTAATGCAGGCTTTTGAAGCCGCCAAAGCCGAGGCACAGTTGAGTGATTTAATTTTTGTGGGGGGAAGTATTTTTACGGTAGCGGAAGTACTATAACCAACAATTACGCGTGCGAACCGTACGTATTAATGCGAAAAGCAAAAGATTAATGGGTTCGCAATTGGACAAAAAAAAGACTCCGAATTAGGAGTCTCATTTTTTTGTGGGCGATGACGGGTTCGAACCGCCGACCCTCTGCTTGTAAGGCAGATGCTCTGAACCAGCTGAGCTAATCGCCCGATTTGGGTGTGCAAATATAGCTGATTTTTCAAAGTATCAAACTCTGAGATTATTTTTTCGGAATTGAACCTAAATAATCGACCGGGTATAATTCTGCCGCTCCCATTCCAACGCCATGAGCGATCCATTTACAACGTCTTCTTCCCGTTCAAAAAGGTTTTTTCCAGAACCATTGTGCTTAGTACTCTTCAGGTTTCGCCATTCGACGGCTTACCTTTCTGCCTTCCGCATCCGCTGACCAAGTATCAAAGCCATTCATCGCTCGTATTCGCCTTCTTGCATTTTGGAGATTTCAAACCAAGGCATTCAGCCTAAATTTGCGCCAATGGGCATTATAACCTCTTACATCACTTATCGTGGCAAAGCCAAAACACGCCACGGCGTTCACCCTCCCTTTGTATATCGCTTCATCGATGAAGTGCTTTATGCCAAAGGAGCCCGACTGAGCGATGAAATAGAATCGCTTCGAAAAAAAGCAGAAGCCAATGCTACCAAACTCCAGCTGGAGGATTACGGAGCGGGCTCGCGCCTTGCGATGCCCGGCTCACCAACAATTAGTCAGATCGCCAAGCGGAGCGCAAGCCCCATAGCACTTTCACAGCTTCTACAGCGCATCGTGGACTATTACCATTACCAGAATATTTTGGAATTCGGCACCAATCTCGGCCTTACCACAGCTTATTTAGCGGCCGCAGATACGCAGCCGAAGCTCATTTCTATGGAAGCCGACCACACCTTGCACAGCATAGCAGAAGACCACCTTCGCACACTCGGGCTCAGCGCCGATCTTCGTTTGGGGGTTTTCGATCATTTGTTGAACCCGGCTTTGGAGGAACTAACGTCTCTCGACATGGCTTATATTGATGGCAATCATCAGTTTGAGCCGACTATTAAGTACACGCAAGCCTGCTTAAAACGTCTTCAAACCCACGGAGTAATTGTGGTGGGCGATATTCACTGGTCGCCTCAAATGGAAGCGGCATGGCAAGCGATCAAAACAATGCCGGAAGTGCGCACAACTATTGACATTTTCCATGCCGGTTTAATTTGGATTAATCCCGACCTTACACCCGAACATTTTACCATTAAATTTCCATGAGCAAAGCACTTCTTCAAGTGGTCGATTTGGCCAAAATTTATCAAATAGGAACCCAAGAAGTTCAGGCTTTGAAGAAAGTCGATCTCACCATTGAAAAGAACGAATACGTTGCCTTAATGGGCCCTTCCGGAAGCGGGAAATCGACACTTATGAATATTTTGGGATGTCTGGACACGCCCAGTCGCGGACAGTACTACCTCAACGGCAGCGATGTGAGCAAAATGCTCGACGACGATCTCGCCGAAGTCCGCAACCGTGAAATCGGTTTTGTATTCCAAACCTTTAACCTCCTGCCCCGCTATTCATCGCTAGAGAACGTAGCGCTTCCGTTGATCTACAAAGGAGTGGGTAAAACTGAGCGCCTGGCCAGAGCTCGTGAGGTTCTGGAGCAAGTTGGGCTTGGCGATCGGGTTGACCACAAATCAAACGAACTTTCGGGCGGCCAACGCCAACGGGTGGCAGTGGCTCGTGCATTGGTAAACCGTCCTTCCATTATTCTGGCCGATGAGCCGACTGGAAATCTCGATACCAAAACATCTCTGGAGATCATGGCGCTCTTTGACGAAATTCATCGCCAAGGCAATACAATAATATTGGTCACGCACGAAGAAGAGATTGCCTTGAGCGCCCACCGCATCGTACGCCTTCGCGATGGTTTGGTAGAAAGCGATGAGCTCAATAATGCACGCGTAGCGGCTGGCGTATAACTAAGCCTTGCATATCTTTGTACTATGAAAATTTACACCAAAACCGGCGACTCAGGCACTACATCGCTATTTGGCGGAAGCCGCGTGCCAAAATACCATATGCGCATAGAATCTTACGGAACTATTGATGAGCTGAATAGCCATATCGGGCTGTTGGCAGCCTATTCGATTCCCAAAACCGCGGCCGCCGAACTAAAGGAAATTCAAGAAACACTTTTTACCATTGGAGCAGAGCTCGCTTCGGAGCCCGAAAAGAAGAGTCCGAGTATTCCCATTATTACACTCGAACATAGCACAGCGCTTGAGCGGCAGATAGATTTGATGGAAGAGCAATTGGAGCCCTTGCGCAATTTCATTCTTCCCGGCGGCCATATCGCAGTTGCACAGGCACATGTGTGTCGCTGCGTTTGTCGAAGAGCAGAGCGTATGGCCTTGGCCTTAAAAGCCGAAAGTGAAGTATCGGACACCGTATTGATTTACCTCAATCGCTTATCTGATTATTTATTTGTCCTCAGCCGGTTTATAGGACACAAATTAGGCGCACCGGAAATAGCATGGACACCAAATAAGATTTAAAAAACTCATTTTCAAATCATTAACAGGATAAAAAAAAGGGCAGTTTTAGAAAACAAAAACGATAGTTTTGCGTCATTCTTAAATCAGCAAAAAACTACTCATAATATGTATTGGACTTTGGAATTAGCCTCCTATTTGGAAGATGCACCTTGGCCTGCCTCGAAGGACGAACTTATTGACTTTGCCATGCGCGCCGGAGCTCCACTCGAGGTGGTTGAAAACCTTCAGGAGATCGAGGATATAGGGGAAATCTATGAAACTATTGAAGACATTTGGCCAGATTATCCTACCAAGGAAGACTTCTTCTTTAACGAGGATGAATACTAAATCCTAACGCAACTTCAAAAGCCGCCGACTGGTGGCTTTTTTTTTCGGCCAATATGGCAGCAATGCGGTATTGGTATCATTTATGCCAAAACGGGCATGGATAACGGGCTTTTCCGCTCCATTTCAATAACTTTGCTTCCCTTTACGGGACAGAAGAAACACAAGATTATGCTGGGTTCGATTACACAGACACTTAAGAAAATGTTCGGCGATAAGTCGTCAAAGGATATAAAAGAGATTCAACCGCTGGTTGATAAAATCAACAAGGAGTATGCATCTCTCCAAGCCCTTAGCGGCGACGAGCTTCGAGCCAAAACTACGGAGCTAAAAGCCGAAATAAAAGAGGCAGTTAAACAAACGGAGTCGGAGATCGCAGCAATCAATGCGGAAGTAGAAGCAAGCGCCGAAATGGCCTTAGAAGAAAAAGATCGCCGCTTTAAACAAGTCGATGAGCTCAAAAAGAAAGTGAATGAGCAAATCGAAAAAGTGCTGATGGAGATCCTACCAACCGCCTTTGCAGTAGTTAAAGAAACAGCCCGCAGATTTAAGGAAAACGGGCAAATAGCAGTCACAGCAAACGATTTTGATCGAAATATCGCCACAAAAAGAAGCGGTGTAGAAATAGAAGGCGAAAAAGCTATTTGGAAAAACACCTGGATGGCTGCCGGAAATGAAATAGTCTGGGACATGCTCCACTACGATGTGCAGCTTATCGGCGGTATAGCCCTCCACCAGGGTAAAGTTGCAGAGATGCAAACAGGAGAAGGAAAAACGCTGGTAGCTACCCTGCCTGTTTATCTCAATGCCTTGGCCGAAAAAGGGGTTCACCTGGTGACAGTAAACGATTATCTCGCTCGCCGCGATAGTGAATGGATGGGTCCACTCTACGAGTTTCACGGCATGGAAGTAGAATGTATCGATCGCCATCAGCCCAATAGCGATGGCCGACGCAGAGCCTACACCGCCGATATTACTTTCGGTACCAACAATGAATTTGGCTTCGACTATCTCCGCGATAATATGGCAACATCGCCCGAACGTTTGGTGCAGCGAAAGCACCACTACGCCATAGTCGATGAGGTCGATTCTGTGTTGATTGACGACGCGCGTACACCCCTTATCATATCGGGGCCTACCCCGCGAGGCGACCAGCAACTCTTTGACGATCTAAAGCCTAAGGTCGAAAAACTCTATGCTGTACAGCGCGACTTAGTGACCCAATTAATTACCGAAGCCAAGAGAAAGCTTGGTAACCTCGATGAGCAAAAACCAGGCAAGGAAGATATGACCGAAGGGAGCCTTGCACTATTCCGTGCCTTTCGCGGGTTGCCGAAGAACAAGGCACTCATAAAATTCATGAGTGAGCCCGGCATCAAGCAGCAAATGCTGAAGACGGAAGCATACTATCTCCAAGATCAGGAAAAGGAGATGCACAAAGCCGATTCGGAGCTTTACTTCACGATAGATGAAAAATCGAATGCTATTGAACTCACCGAGAAAGGCTTAGAATTGGTATCCAAAAACGTGGACGACCCCCAATTCTTCGTTCTCCCCGATATGAGCATGCTCCTCGTGGAAATCGAGAAGAGTGACAAGAGCGACAGCGATAAAATTTTAGAAAAAGATGAGCTTTTGCGCAATTACAGCGTAAAGACAGAGCGTATTCACACTATAAATCAATTACTTAAAGCCTATTGTCTATTCGAGAAAGACGTAGATTATGTAGTAATGGACAACAAAGTGAAGATCGTCGACGAGCAGACGGGCCGTATTATGGAAGGCCGCCGCTACAGCGATGGATTACACCAAGCCATAGAGTCGAAGGAGCGTGTGAAAGTAGAAGCAGCCACTCAGACCTACGCCACCGTTACCCTTCAAAATTACTTCCGAATGTACCATAAGCTTTCGGGAATGACCGGTACTGCCGAAACAGAAGCATCGGAGCTTTGGGATATTTACAAGCTAGACGTGATGATGATTCCCACCAATAAACCGGTGACGCGAAAAGATCAGGAAGACAAAGTTTATAAGACAAAACGCGAGAAGTACAACGCCGCTATCGACGAAATCGTAGAGCTTTCGAAAGCCGGTCGCCCGGTGTTGGTTGGTACCACATCGGTAGAGGTTTCCGAATTGCTGAGCCGCATGCTCCAATTGCGCAATATCAATCACAAGGTACTCAACGCGAAGCTTCACGCTCAGGAGGCCGATGTGGTGGCTCAGGCAGGTAAGCCTGGCGCAGTTACCATTGCCACAAACATGGCCGGTCGGGGAACAGACATCAAGCTCGGAGCGGGTGTGAAAGAAGCCGGCGGATTAGCTATTATTGGCACCGAGAAGCACGATTCGCGCCGCGTAGATCGGCAGCTTCGCGGACGTTCCGGACGACAAGGAGACCCCGGATCATCGCAGTTTTACATTTCGCTCGAAGACAACTTAATGCGTCTTTTCGGAAGCGACCGTATTTCCAAAATGATGGACCGACTTGGACTCAAGGAAGGAGAAGTAATTCAGCATTCCATGATCACCAAGTCGATCGAGCGCGCCCAACGCAAGGTAGAAGAGAACAACTTCGGCATACGAAAACGACTATTGGAGTACGATGACGTAATGAACTCGCAGCGTGAAGTAATTTACAAGCGCCGCCGCCACGCCCTTTTCGGCGATCGACTACAGCTCGATGTAGAGAACATGTTTCAGGATTTGGCGGAAGCTGTAGTCAACAATAATCATGATGCTAAAGACTTCCAGCAATTTAAACTGGAGCTTATCCAGTATTTAGGCATGGATTCTCCCATTGGGGAAACAGAATTTTTAAATGCAAAAAGCAATGAAATTGTAAGTAAGGTATATCGGGCCGGAAAAACGCGTTACAGCGAGCATATACAAGCCATTGCTCAGCGCGCACTTCCGATAATCCGGAATATCCGCGAAACGCAGACCCAATTTGAGAATATCGCTATTCCACTTGGCGATGGTAAGAAGGCGCTGCAAGTAGTGGTGAATATTGATAAAACCCTGGAGTCTGGTGGTCAGGAGTTGGCCCGTGCTATGGAGAAGAACGTGACCTTGGCCATTATCGACAACGAGTGGAAGGAACACTTGCGCGAAATGGACGACCTTCGTCAATCGGTTCAAAATGCCCGTTTCGAGCAGAAAGATCCGCTCCTAATTTACAAGTTCGAGTCGTTTGAGCTGTTTAAGAAAATGATAGACCGCGTAAGTTTCGAAGTAGTTCCCTTCTTAATGAAAGCGGCTCTGCCGAGCGGCAACGAAAACGTACGCACCACCCAGCGCACCACAGGTTTACCAGAGCCGCAAGTAAAATTACAAACAAGCAGATCGGGGCCCGAGACCCCTCCAACTGGAAACCCCGTAAGAAATCCGCAGCCTCAACAGCGTCCCGTTCAAAAGGTAGAACCCGTGCGCGTGGAAGCCAAAGTAGGCCGCAATGACCCTTGCCCCTGCGGGAGCGGAAAAAAGTATAAACAATGCCACGGAAACCCTGTGAATCAGGCAGTTTAATCGAAATAAAAAAGCCCGCTTAGCGGGCTTTTTGGTTTCAAACAAGCAATAGTTGTAGCTTTTACTCTGCGGTGATGGCATCCATCATTTGCTGAGAAGTATAAATTTTATTCGTCCGAACGGTACCCGTGGAATCAAATCGCTGCCAAATGCCAAATTTCGATCCATCGGCGTATTCGCCCATCGACTCTATCTGACCATTCTTATGGTAAAAAGTGAATACCCCGTTTGGCTGGAGCATCGTTTCATCGGCATAATAGCCTTCCATCTTTAACTCCCCCGAGAGATAGTGCACTTTGAAAAAGAATCCATCGGCTGCTTGATTCACCATGGTAGCCGTATAAAAAGCTTCTTTCTTCTTCTTCGTAATGTGGAATCGCTCATCGAGCATAATCGCCCGATTGCCAGTGTCTGTTGGCGAAGCGATTACAGATGTAAATTTTAAAAAAGCGAATAAAATTAGAAGGTAGTTGCGCATAACACGAAGTTGATACTCCCGTGTACGCGAGTAGTCCGCCTGTGGTTGCGCAACAAATCAAAGAAATCTCATTTAACCCATCCAGCCTTCCCTGTCGAGAGACCGGTATTGTATGGCTTCCGCCAAATGAGCAGCCGAAATGCCTGACTCTCCTTCGAGATCGGCAATGGTGCGAGCAACTTTTAAAATCCGGGCATACGATCGGGCGGAGAATCCAAGTCGATCTACTGCGTTCTTGAGGAGCAGCTCACCGGGTCCATCGATTTCACAATAAACTTTCATCAGCTTCGGGCTGAGTTGGGCATTATTGTGAATGCCATCAACATCCTTATAGCGCTCGGTTTGAATATCGCGAGCCTTCACCACCCGGGCGCGTATTTCCTGAGAGCTTTCGCCCGATTTTCGATTCCGAAGCTCTTCATAAGGCACCGGGTTAACCTCTATGTGTAAATCGATTCGGTCGAGCAACGGGCCCGAAATCTTGGCTAGATAACGCTTCACTGCAAACTCGCTATCGGCCGATTCGCCGGGCTTGAAGAAATCGCCACTTGGAGAAGGATTCATCGACGCAACCAGCATGAAAGACGAAGGATAATCGACCGACATTTTCGCACGCGAGATGGTCACTATGCGATCTTCGAGCGGCTGGCGCAGCACTTCCAATGCGGATCGTTTGAATTCAGGCAGCTCATCCAAAAAGAGAATTCCATTGTGAGCCAGCGAAATTTCACCCGGTTTCGGATTACTTCCTCCTCCCACCAAGGCTACATCCGAAACGGTGTGATGTGGGTTCCGAAAGGGTCGCTGCGTGACCAATGAAATGTTTGCGGAAAGCAAACCACTCACCGAGTGTATTTTAGTGGTTTCAAGGGCTTCATCGAGCGTAAGCGGGGGCAAAATGGTGGGGATTCGCTTCGCCAACATTGTTTTTCCAACCCCCGGAGGGCCGATTAAAATAACATTGTGCCCGCCGGCAGCGGCAATTTCAAGCGCGCGCTTTACATTTTCCTGGCCTTTTACGTCTGCAAAATCAATCAGCTGATCTTCTCCATGCTGGGCGAAAGCTTCGGCAATATCGACCTTGATAGGCTGGATATCGCTGCCATTTCCCAAAACGGCGATAGCATCGGTTATGGATTCTACGCCGTAAACGTCAATCCCTTCTACAATGGCAGCTTCTCGCGCATTGGCCATAGGTAAAATAAAGCCTTTGAATCCCGAGTCGCGCGCCTTGATGGCCATGGGCAGAGCGCCTCTTATCGGTTGTAGACCGCCGTCGAGCGAAAGCTCACCCATTATTAAGTAAGACTCAATATCGGGTGCTTCAATCTGATTGCTCGCCGCCAAAATACCCAGCGCCAGCGGCAAGTCATAAGCCGAGCCTTCTTTTCGGATATCGGCCGGTGCCATATTAATTGTAATTTTCTTGCCTGGAAGGCGGTAGCCCGTATTGCCAAGTGCAGCCTCAATCCGTTGTTGGCTCTCTTTTACAGCGCTATCGGGCAAACCGACGAGGAAGAAATTGACTCCCGCGTCCATGTTTACTTCTACCGTAATGGGTATGGCATCGACTCCATAAACGGCGCTTCCATAGGTTTTTACCAGCATCCTAAAAAGTTTAGCTTGGGCTAATGCTCAAAGAAAAGAAACTATTTGAATCATTCGCGTTTCTGCGGGCAATCAGAAGAGATGATGCTCAATATGATCGATGAGCGAATGAATGACCTTAATATGTATCTCTTGGGTTCGATCGGCATAGCCAAAGTGGGGCACTCGGATTTCAACATCGGCTAAGGGAGCAAGTTTTCCGCCGTCTTTACCACTGAGAATGATAACCTTCATGCCTTTCGAGCGAGCTGCTTCCGCACCCAAAATAACATTGGCCGAATTGCCCGAAGTTGAAATACCCAGAAATACGTCTCCACTTCGACCCATCCCTTCTACAAAGCGCGAAAAAACCTTGTCGTAGCCGTAATCATTGCCAGCGCAGCTTAAATACGAAGGGTCGGAAATGGCAATAGCTGCAATACCCGGACGATTATCGCGGTAACGCCCAGTAAGCTCTTCGGCAAAATGCATGGCATCGCACATCGAGCCTCCGTTTCCACAGGAGATGATCTTCCCACCTGCTTTTAACGATTCGACCAAAACATCGCCAGCTTGGCGCACACGGTTAAAAAATTCAGGGTCGGCGAGAATGCTTTCCAGTAAGGAGTGCGCTTCTGCGAAATGGGATTTTATAGTTTCTGACATAAAGGGCTTGGTTTGAAGTCAAATGTAAAAACTCCCTGATGCCTAAGGGCCCTTTCCGTTGCAAAATTTTTAGGATAATGAAAATTCGGGTGCCGAGCGCACCCCCTTTTTAGATTTCAAAATGTTCGTACTATTCTTGATAAGTTGAAATATTTTCAAGCCACATAGTATGCGCGCATACCTTTTTTACCTACCTTGTGGTTCGAAATGAAACCCGAAGAAAGTATCGATTTCCAGATTCGCTGGCTATGGCTCAAGCTTACAAGGCTTTACAATGTAGAAGCGGCGAAGTTTGGTGGCACCATGTCGGTAGGTTATATCCTGCTCAATATTGATCGTGAAGGCACGCCGAGTACCAAGCTCGGCCCAAAAATGGGTATCGAATCGCGAAGCCTTACCCGCACCTTAAAAAGCATGGAAGAAAATGGCCTGATACGCCGCACTACTAAAGAGCGCGACGGAAGATTGGTATTAATTCACCTTACCGAAGATGGTAAAAAATACCGCGACACTTCCCGCGAAGTGGTACTTCGTTTTAACGAATTTCTGCGCAACAATCTAGAACCTGCCAAGCTTCAGGTATTCTTTGAAGTATCAAGAGAGATTAACCACCTGCTCAATTCACCCGCAATTTTCGCCGAAGTGGCGCCCAAATAAAACAATCACTCCCCACATGAAAACTAAAAGAACAATTGAAAAAGTAGCCGTACTTGGATCTGGAGTTATGGGTTCGCGCATTGCTTGCCATTTTGCCAACGTCGGTCTGGAAGTGCTGCTCCTTGATATTGTGCCCCGCGAATTAAATGAAAAAGTACCCAACAGCGGCATCGACATGCAATCGCTCGTTTTGCGCAATCGAATAGTGAATGAGTCGCTGCAATTTGCACTCAAAAGCAATCCTTCACCCATTTATCATCCATCTTTCGCCAAGCGCATTTCTACCGGAAATTTCGACGATGATATGGAAAAAATCGCCGATGCTGACTGGATTATCGAAGTGGTAGTAGAGCGACTCGACATAAAGCAACAGGTCTTCGAAAAAGTCGAAAAATACCGCAAGCCGGGCACACTTATTACTTCAAATACTTCCGGTATCCCCATTCATATGATGAGTGATGGCCGGAGTGCTGATTTTAAAAAACATTTCTGTGGGACACACTTTTTCAATCCCCCGCGTTATCTGCGCCTGCTCGAAATAATTCCTGGCCCAGAAACTGATCCAGCCGTGATCGATTTCTTAATGCAATACGGCTCCCGATTTCTCGGAAAAGAGACTGTTCTATGCAAAGATACCCCGGCATTCATCGCCAACCGTGTAGGCGTTTACTCGATCATGGAGCTCTTTCACATTGTGAGCGAAATGGGCTTATCGCCCGAAGAAGTTGACAAACTCACAGGCCCTGTAATTGGACATGCAAAGTCGGCAACCTTCCGAACAGCAGACGTAGTGGGTCTCGATACCTTGGTTTTAGTGGCCAACGGAGTTCGAAATAATTGTCCAAACGACGAGCGCTCTGCCGTATTCGCCATTCCAGATTACGTCCAGAAAATGGTCGATAATAATTGGCTCGGCAGCAAATCGGGACAGGGATTTTTCAAGAAAGTGCGCGGAGCCAGCGGCGAGTCCGAAATTCTTTCGCTCGACCTAAATACTATGGAATACGTAGCACAGAAAAAGGTGAGTTTCCCAACGCTCGAAATGACCAAGCCAATCGATAACCTCGTTCAGCGGTTACCAATGTTGTATGGCGGGATGGATAAAGCCGGGGAGTTTTACCGCAAATCCTTCCAAGGTCTATTCAGCTACGTTTCCTTCCGGATTCCCGAAATCAGCGACGAACTCTATAAAATTGATGCCGCTCTCCGTGCGGGTTTTGGCTGGAAGCTTGGTCCATTCGAAAAATGGGATGCCATAGGCGTAGCCAAGGTTGTGGCCGATATGGAAAAAGCAGGAGTAAAGGTGAATGATTGGGTTAAGGAAATGTTGGCCGCAGGCCATTCAAGTTTCTACAAGATAGAAAAAGGCCAAAGACTCTTTTACCATCAAAAATCTAAAGCTTACGAGGTTGTTCCAACACTCGAAGGTCAGATTTTCCTTGACACCATAGGCGATGACAAGGTAATTTGGAAAAATTCAGGCACGACGATTAAGGATTTGGGCGATGGCATTCTCAATATTGAATTCCACACCAAAATGAATACCATCGGCGGCGAAGTTTTAGCCGGCTTAAATAAAGCACTTGATTTGGCAGAAGCCGAATATAAAGGATTGGTAGTCTCAAATAGCGGCGATAATTTTAGCGCTGGAGCAAATGTGGGCATGATCTTTATGATGGCTGCCGAGCAAGAGTTCGACGAACTTGAATTTGCTGTAAAGGCCTTCCAAAATACCATGATGCGCATGCGCTACTCGAGCATACCTGTAGTGGCCGCGCCTCATAACCTAGCCTTAGGCGGTGGCTGTGAGCTATGCCTCCATGTAGATAAGGTGGTAGCTCATGCCGAGCTTTATATGGGATTGGTAGAGTTTGGCGTGGGAGTAATTCCCGGTGGTGGCGGCACTAAAGAGTTTGCACTCCGCGCAGCCGATGAAATGCACGATGGGGATATTCGAATCAACACCTTCCGAAATAGGTTTTTGACCATCGGCCAGGCGAAAGTTTCGACTTCCGCCTATGAAGCATTCGAGCTTGGCTATCTGCGTAAAGGAATTGATGAAGTAATTGTAAACCGCGACGATCAACTGTCTTACGCCAAGCAAAGCGCCCTTCTGATGCACAGCCGTGGCTATACCAAACCAGTGAAACGAAAGGACGTAAAAGTTCTGGGCAAAGAAGCACTAGGTATAGTTTACGTCGGTGCCAACAGTATGATGGCCGGAAACTATATCTCCGAGCATGATCAATTGATTAGTGAAAAACTCGGCTTTGCATTGGCCGGCGGCGACCTCTCCGAAATCAGCGAAGTGAGCGAAGATTATTTACTTGAGCTCGAGCGAAAAGCCTTTATATCACTGTGTAAAGAGCGAAAAACGCTGGAAAGGCTCCAGAGCATGGTGCAAAAAGGGAAAATATTGAGGAATTGAGCAGTCGGTGGAGAGGGTTTTTAGTTCTTAGTTTTTAGTTCTTAGTTCTTAGTCCGTTGAATCATTGTTACATCAATCAGAAATCAAATGTTGCCCCCCACATCATCTAAAAACTAAAAACCTTCTCCACAATAAGCTCATCTAAAAACTAAAAACCCTTCTTTACAATAAGCTCATCTAAAAACTAAAAACCCTCTCCACAATAAGCTCATCTAAAAACTAAAAACCCTCTCCACAATAAGCTCATCTAAAAACTAAAAACCCCTCTCCACAATAAGCTCATCTAAAAACTAAAAACCCTCTCCACAATAAGCTCAACTAAAAACTAACAAAATGAACAACTACCGTGATTTAAAAGTATGGCAGGCGGCTGTGAATCTGGTCGTGGAAGTATATCGCGCTATTGAATCTATGCCCATCACGGAGCGTTTTGCCTTAGCTGACCAAATCAGGAGATCGTCAGTATCAGTAGCGAGTAACATAGCCGAGGGAGCAGGGAGGAATAGCCAACGCGAATTCCATTACTTTCTAAGTATTGCAAGCGGCTCAGCCAGTGAATTATCAACCCAGATCGAAATTGCTGAGAAACTAAATTATATCTCACATCAGGTCTCTGAACCGCTGATAGAAAGCATTGCAGAAGTGCACAAGATGATTTATGGCCTTCAAGCCGCTGTTCGCCGAAACATAAAACCAAAACCACCCCGCTCCAAAAACTAAAAACTAAAAACCCTCTCCACAATAAGCTCATCTAAAAACTAAAAACCCTCTCCACAATAAGCTCATCT
>Ga0105045_10001602_pt1 | contig 18645 bp, 21 predicted proteins | sample MAT02_FD_78089 | JGI IMG/M metagenome (GOLD analysis project Ga0105045, IMG submission 78089) | Freshwater microbial communities from Lake Fryxell liftoff mats and glacier meltwater in Antarctica - MAT-02 (megahit assembly) | ecosystem: Environmental > Aquatic > Freshwater > Ice > Liftoff... | reverse complement strand
TTCGCTACAAGGAAAAGCGGTGCGTCGGGCAGGTCGTCGACGCCATCGGCCCAGCAGACCCTGGCGCCGGACCGCGCAAGCGTTTCTGCCTGCACCTGTCGCAGGTGGTGAGACGCCTCAACCAGCACCACCTGTGCGGCGCGATGAAAGCCGGGCACGGCTTTCGTTGCCCGAAGTATATCGGCCATCAGCGTGCCCCGCCCCGGGCCAAGCTCTGCCAGGGTAAAGGGACAAAGCGCACCCTGATCCAGCCAGGCCTGCGCCAGGGCCAGCCCCAGAAGTTCGCCGAACATCTGGCTGATCTCGGGCGCCGTGGTGAAATCGCCCGCAGCACCAAAGGGGTCGCGTGTGGTGTAATAGCCATGGGTGGGATGCAGCAGGCAGTCGGCCATGTACTTGGCCACCGTGATCGGCCCGTCCTCGCGGATGCGTTCGACCAGCAGGGCGGCCAGCGGGGTCACCTGGCCCGGGCGCGCAGCACGAACCAGACCCCGGCCGCGATCATCGGAACCGACAGGATCTGACCCATTGTCAGCCCGTAGCCGCCGAACTGCACGGCCCAGCCGATCGGGTTGCCGGGGCTGACGAACTGCGCGTCGGGCTGGCGCACGAATTCCACGAGGAACCGTGCGAGGCCATAGCCCAGGAGGAACACGCCCATCACCGCGCCCGGACATTTGAACCAGCCTTGGCGGAAGGCCAGCCACAACACGAGCAGCGCCAGCAAGAGCCCCTCCAGCGCCGCTTGATACAGCTGGCTTGGGTGGCGCGCACAAAGGCCCAAGACGCCTGCACAGGTTTGGGCGGCCTCGCCCGGGAAGATCACGCCCCAGGGCAGCGTGGTCGGGCGCCCCCAAAGCTCGGCGTTGATGAAGTTGGCCAGACGGCCCAGCATCAGCGCAGGCGGTACCGCCATGGCCATCAGGTCGCCGACCGACAGCATTGAAATCCGCTCGCGCCAGCAGAACCAGATACCCGCGATCATCACGCCTGCAAAGCCGCCGTGAAAGGCCATCCCGCCCTCCCAGACCTGGGGGATTTTCCACGGATCGGCCAGATAGGTGGCGGGATCGTAGAAGATGACATAGCCCAGCCGCCCGCCGAGAATCACGCCAAAGACCACCCAGGTCAGCAGGCGTTCCACCTGTTCCACCGTCATCGGCGCCGGGCCGGACCAGAGGCCGGGCGTCCGCACCGCCTTTGCCACCAGCCACCAGCCGATCAGGATGCCCGCGATATAGGCCAGCGCATACCAGCGCAGCGCCAAGGTCAAGCCGAAGACCTGAACCTCGAAGATCGTGGGCGACAGGTCGGGGAAGGGGATCATGGCACGCTTTCCGGCAGGGTTTTCCCGCTTGTCGCGGGGCGGTTGTGGCTTGTCAACCGGCGGCTATCAGTCGCCTTTCACACGCTTGTGTCGGGACGGATGCAGCCCATATATGATGCAGACCCACAAAGGAGAGGCCCATGCAGACCCGCAACAAGTTTTTTGACGACATGAGTCAGCTGATGACCAACGCGATGGGCGTGGCTCAGGGCGCCAAGACCGAGGCTGAGACGGCGTTCCGCAGCATGGTGGATCGCTGGATGGCAGACCGTGATTTCGTGACGCGCGAGGAATTTGACGCAGCCCGTGCGATGGCCCAGAAAGCGCGTGAGGAAAACGCAACCCTGGAAGCGCGGATCGTGGCGCTTGAGGCAGGGCTGTCGAAAAAGAAGGGCTGAGGCTTTCGCCCCGGTGTCTCAGGCCCGCACCAGCCGGAACAGGGCCGAGGCGCCCCAACCTGCGATGCCCGCCAGCACCAGCGAGATCAGCCCGTAGATCAGCGGTTGCTCTTGCGCGAGGTTGAATATGAACCGCTCCAGCCCTTCCTTGCGCACGCCGATAAGCCGCTCTTGAACCGCGATCACTTGCTTGTCGCGCAGCAGGAACAGCCGCACCTTGTATTCGCCTTCGGTCAGGTTCGCGGGCAGGACCACATCGGTGCGAAACAGCGTGTCCTCCGTCAGCTCCACCCTGCCTTCGAGGATCCGGTAGCGATCCTCGTTGGTGCGCACGCGCAAGAGCGCCAGCAGGAATTCGCCTGACTGCTCAGCCTCTGCGGTGATGCCCACAGCGCGGATCACCCGTTCTATCGTGATGCCATGGCGCAGGTTTTCGGTGTCGGACAGGATGTAGTTCAGCGGGCCGGTCGTGGCGACTGCATAGAAGCTGGGGGCGCTGTCGACCTGCACTTCGGCATTGTTGACCCAGATGCCTACCACGCGGTCCTTGCGGCGCACGGTGACCGGGGTGGCGGGGCCTTCGACAGTGATGATCACCTCCAGGGGGCCGCCCTCGGGGGGCGGCGTGTCACGCTTGACCGCGCCATAGATCAGGATCTCGGACCCGTCGAAATCGGCGGTGATCGAGACGCGATTCTGGCTGAGGCCCGATACGATGGTTTCCTGCGCCAAGGCCGGGGCGGCTAGCGCACAAAGCAGGATCAGCGCGCGGATCATGGCAGCACCCCGGGCGCGACCGAATAAAGCTCTCCCGGTTTCAGCAGCAGGTCGGCGGCGATGCGCACTGATACAGCCAGCACAAGAAGGGACAAAAGGATGCGCAGCTGTTCGGCCTTCAGCCGCACGCCGACCCGGGTGCCGATCTGCGCGCCAACGACGCCGCCCAGAATCAGGATCAGCGCCAGCAGCATGTCGACGGTCTGGCTGGTGACGGCATGCATGACAGTGGTGAAGGCGGTGACGAAGATGATCTGGAACAGTGAGGTGCCGATCACGACCTTGGTCGGCATCCCCAGCAGGTAGATCATCGCGGGCACCATGATGAAGCCGCCGCCCACCCCCATGATCGCCGCCAGAAAACCCACCAGCGCGCCTACCAGAATCGGAGGGATCACGCTGATGTAAAGCCCGCTGGCGCGGAATTTCATCTTCAGGGGCAATCCGTGCACCCACGAATGCACATGGCTGCGCCGGATCGGCGCCCCGGGTTTGCGGGCGCGCAACAAGCTGCGCAGGCTTTCCTGCAGCATCAACGCCCCGATCAGCCCCAGAAAGACCACATAGGACAGTTGCACGAACAGATCGACTTGCCCGGCCTCGGTCATCAGGCGGAATACCCAGATTCCCACGGCCGAACCCAGCAATCCCCCTACCAGCAGGACCCAGCCCATGGTGAAATCCACCCCCTTGCGCCGGAGCTGCGCCAGAACGCCCGAGATGGAGGAAGCCACCACCTGATTGGCCCCGGTGGCCACCGCTACGGCAGGGGGAACACCGATGAAGAACAAAAGTGGCGTGATCAGAAAACCGCCGCCCACGCCGAACATGCCCGACAGAAACCCCACGATTCCACCCAGCCCCAGAATGAGGAAAGCGTTGACCGAAATCTCGGCTATGGGGAGGTAAAGCTGCATCGAAGCGGCCCAATCGGGAGCAGAAGCGGCGGGATCATCAAAGGGTTGCGCGCCTTTGACAGTGAAGTCAAACGTCGAAGCGCCTCATCGGAGGGTGCGGAGGAATTCCCTCAGGATGCGTTCCAGTTTTGCCGCACCCAAGGGGGCCATGGCCTTGGTGTGCTCGTGGCTGATCTTTTCGTCGCTCATCCCGGCGGCCATATTCGTGATGGTCGAGACGGCGGCGACCCTCAGGCCAAGGAAACGCGCCAGGATCACCTCAGGGACGGTGGACATGCCTACCGCGTCACCACCAAGCGTCTTCAGCATGCGAATTTCGGCGGGCGTTTCAAAGGACGGGCCGGAATACCAGCAATAGACGCCATGGGGCAGCGGCAGGCCTTCCCGCGCCGCAGCGGCCGTTAGCGCCGCGCGCAACGCGGGGTCATGCGCGTCGGTCATCGGCACAAAGCGCGCGTCGGTCTTTTCGCCGATCAGGGGGTTCAGGCCGTTGTAATTGATATGGTCGGACAGCAGCATCAGATCACCCGGCGCGATGTCGGCCCGCAATGACCCGGCGGCGTTGGTCAGGATCAGATCACTTGCCCCGAGTGCCTTCAGCACCTGCAGGGGCAGAAGCATCGCCCTTGGATTGCCGTTCTCATAGTAATGTTCACGCGCTCCGAAGACCGCTACGCGGACACCCTCAAGCGTGCCGATGTGAAGATTTGGGTTGTGCCCCGACACGCCGACATGCGGAAAGCCGGGCAGGTCGGAATAGGGGATCGCCACGCCGTCAACCGTATGGGCAAGGTGACCAAGGCCGGAGCCGAGGATCAGCCCTAGCCGGACGGGTGCATCGCCTGCGCGGGCACGGATCATGTGGGCCAGGGTCGCGGCATCGGTCATCGCTAACGCTCCTTGACGTAGGGCTCACCCCCCGCGCGGGGCGGGATTGCCTTGCCGATGAAGCCGGCCAGCACGATGACGGTCAGGATGTAGGGCAACGCGTCAAGGAACGGAACCGGGACCTTGACCTGCACCACTGCCTGCACCACGTCTGGCCGCAGCGCCAGAGCCTGGAAGAACCCGAACAGAAGGCAGGCCCAAAGTGCCGCCACCGGGCGCCACTTGGCGAAGATGAGGGCGGCCAGCGCGATGTAACCGCGGCCTGCCGTCATCTCGCGCCCAAAGCCTGCTTGCAGGGCGGTGGCCATGTAGGCGCCCGCAAGGCCGCAGAGGACGCCGGTGATCGCCACGGCGGCGAAGCGCATGCCGACGACGGAGACGCCTGCCGTGTCGACGGCGGCAGGGTTCTCACCCACGGCGCGGAGGCGAAGGCCGAATCGGGTGCGGTTCAGAACCCACCACGACAGGGGCACCATCGCAATTGCAACATAGACCAGCAGCGAATGGCCCGATATTACCTCGAAATACAGCGGGCCAAGGATCGGCACTTCCTTCAGCGCCTCGGCAAAAGGCAAGGTGACCGGGTTGAACCGCGCATCCCCCGACAGGGGCGGTGTCCGCCCGCCCTGTCCGAACATCCGTTGCGCGACCAGCACGGTGATCCCCGAGGCAAGGAAGTTCAGCGCCACGCCCGAAATCAGCTGGTTGCCGCGGAAGGTGATGGATGCCACCCCGTGAATCAGCGCGAAGATCAGCGATGCGCCAATCCCTGCCAGCAGCCCAAGCCAGACTGATCCCGTCAGGAACGCCACCGCGCCTGACGCCATGGCGGCGGCCAGCATCTTGCCCTCGAGCCCGATGTCGAAGATGCCGGAGCGTTCCGAAAACAGCCCCGCCAGGCAGGCCAGCAGCAAGGGTGTCGCAAGCCGCAGGGTAGAGTCGAGAAGTTGCAGCAGCGTTGCGTATTCCATCACGCGGCCCCCAGTTTCTGGCTGCGGAACAGGCCGAAGATCCGGGTCAGCAGCATCCGCACCATCACGTCCAGCGCCCCGGTGAACAGGATCACCAGCCCCTGCACCACGATCCGCATTTCAATCGGGATGCTGGTCCAGAGGCCCAGTTCGGCCCCGCCCTGATACAGGAACCCGAAAAGAAGCGCCGCCAGCACCACGCCTAGCGGGTGGTTTCTACCCATCAGCGCCACCGCGATGCCGATGAATCCTGCGCCTTCGGAGGAGTTCTGCAAAAGTCTCTCCGCCTCGCCCATCACGTTGTTGACGCTCATCATTCCGGCAAGACCCCCTGACATCAGCATGGCTACCATGATGATAAAGACCGGGTTGATCCCGGCATAGCGGGCGGCGGATTCGGATTTTCCGAAGGCGCGAATTTGATAACCAAGGCGGGTGCGCCAGAGGATCGCCCAGACGACGACAGCCATGCCAAGCGCGATGATCAGGGTGACGTTGGCGGGAACAGGCTTGGTGAAGATCAGGTTTACCAGCGGAATCTCGTTCAGCGCTGGCAGGTGCGCGCCTTCAGGGAAGCGGGCCGAGGCAGGGTCCATCTGGCCTGTGGGGCGCAGGACGTCGACCAGGAGGTAAACCAGCAAGGCTGCCGCGATGTAGTTGAACATGATCGTGGTGATCACGATATGGCTGCCGCGCTTGGCCTGAAGATACGCAGGCAGCGCCGCCCAGGCTGCGCCGAAGACCGCCGCGCCCACCGTCGCTGCCGCAAGCGCCAAGGTCCAGTGCGGCCAATCCAGCGACAGGCAGACCAGCGCCACGCCCAAGGCGCCTAGCTGTGCCTGCCCCTCGCCGCCGATGTTGAAAAGGCCGGCGTGGAAGGCCACCGTCACTGCAAGCCCGGTGAAGATGAAGCTGGTGGTGTAATAGAGCGTGTAGCCCCAGCCATAAGCCGACCCAAGCGCGCCTTCGACCATCACATTGAACGCTTCGACGGGGCTTTGGCCGATGGCCAGCAACACGAGCGCCGAGATGATCGCGGCAAGCAGCAGAGAGATCACCGGGACAAGGACCACATCGGCCCAGCGGGGTAGGCGGTCCATCAGGCGGCCTCCCCGTTTTCGGCCATCCCGGCCATCATCATCCCCAATTCGCGCTCATTGGTCTTTTCGGGGTCGCGGAAACCCATCAGCTGTCCGTCGAACATCACGGCAATGCGGTCCGACAGCGACATGATCTCGTCCAGCTCGACGCTGACCAGCAAGATCGCCTTGCCCGCGTCCCGCAGCGCGACGATCTGCTTGTGGATGAACTCGATCGCGCCGATATCCACGCCCCGGGTGGGCTGGCCGATCAACAAAAGCTCGGGGTTCTGTTCGATCTCGCGCGCGACGACGAGCTTTTGCTGGTTGCCGCCGGAAAAGCTTTTGGCGGGCAGCCAGCAATCCGGGGGCCGCACGTCAAACTTTTCCATCTTCTTGCGGGTGTCGTTCCGCAACGCGTCATTGTCCATGAAGAGGGCGTTCTTCTGGTATTCCGGTCTGTTGAAATAGCCGAAGGCCACGTTTTCCCAGGCCGAGAAATCGAGGATCAGGCCATAGTGATGACGGTCCTCCGGCACATGGGCGATGCCCGCGCGGCGGCGGCTTTGGCCGTCGGACCCGGCGCCCGACAACGGCAGGTCGGCACCGTTCAGCGTGACCTTTCCGGTGGCGCGCATCATGCCGCCCAAGGCTGCCAGCAGTTCCGACTGCCCGTTGCCGGCGACCCCGGCTATACCCAGAATCTCGCCTGCGCAAATCTCGAAGCTCAGGCCTTTCAGCCGTTCCACCTTGTGTTCATCTCGTACCCGCAGGTCTTCGACCTTCAAGACAACTTCCCCCGGTGTGGCGGGCTTTTTTTCCACCTCCAGCAGGACCTTGCGGCCGACCATCAGCTCGGCCAGCTGCTCGGGCGAGGTTTCAGCGGTCTTGACAGTGGCGACCATCGTGCCGCGCCGCATGACGCTGACATTGTCGGTCGCCTCCATGATCTCGCGCAGTTTGTGTGTGATCAAGATGATGGTTTTCCCTTGGTCCTTCAGGCCCTTGAGGATGCGGAACAGATGATCGGCCTCGGCCGGGGTCAGCACCCCGGTGGGCTCGTCCAGAATCAGAATGTCGGCCTGGCGATAGAGCGCCTTCAGGATCTCGACCCTCTGCTGGTGGCCGACAGACAGGTCCTCGATCAAGGCGTCGGGGTCCACGTCTAGCTCATAGTCGCGCGACAGCCCCTCCAGCACTTTGCGCGCCTTCGAAAGGCTGGTGTTCAAAAGCGCCCCGTCCTCGGCCCCCAGAACGACATTTTCCAGCACGGTGAAGTTCTGGACCAGCTTGAAATGCTGAAACACCATGCCGATTCCGGCGCGGATCGCGCTTTGGCTGTCGGGAATGGTGGTCAGTTGGCCGCCGACAAAGATCTGTCCGGCATCAGCCTTGTAGAACCCGTAAAGGATCGACATCAGCGTCGATTTCCCGGCACCGTTTTCACCGATGATCCCATGGATCGTGCCGCGCGGCACGGCGATGTTGATATCCTTGTTCGCCTGTACCGGACCGAAGGCCTTGGAGATGCCTTTCAGTTCAATGGCTAGTGCGCTTTCCGCCACGTACCACCCCCCTGTCACCCCGTTTGCTCGGGGAGATCGCCGCTCATACCCACGGCCTTTGGTCGTTTTGCAAAAGTGCCGCGCCAGAGACTGGCGCGGCACCGCTGTTCAGCCCTACTGGCTCAGAATTCGGCTGCCGGGCAGGTGTTGTCGGACATGTAGTCATGCACGACCAACTCACCCGACTTGATCTTCTCGGCCGCTGCATCGACAGCCGCTTGCATTTCCGGGGTCACCAGGGCTGCGTTGTTGTCGTCCATGGCATACCCCACGCCTTCAGACTTCAGGTCGAGCACGTTGATGCCGGGAACGAGGTCGGCGCCTTCCATGAAGGCGTTGTAGACGGCGACGTCCACCCGCTTCATCATCGAGGTCAGGATCTTGCCCGGGTGCATCCCGTTCTGGTTGCTGTCGACGCCGATGCCAAGAATGCCTTCATCCGCCGCCGCCTGCAGGACACCCACACCGGTCCCGCCCGCCGCTGCATAAATCACGTCTGCACCTTGCGCCTTCTGGCCCTTGGCCAGCTCGGCACCCTTTACCGGGTCGTTCCAGGCCGCCGGGGTGGGGCCGGTCATGTTAAGCACGACCTTTGCTTCGGGATTTGCCGCTACGACGCCCTGGGCATAACCGCAGCCGAAGCGGCGGATCAGCGGGATGTCCATGCCGCCGATAAAGCCGACGGTGCCGGTTTTCGAGGCAAGGCCAGCCATCATGCCGACAAGGTAGGACCCTTCATGCTCGGTGAAGACCACCGATTTCACGTTCGGCTGATCGACAACCATGTCGATGATTGCGAACTTTGTGTCGGGGAAGTCCGGGGCGACCGTGTTCAGCACGTCGCCGAAGGCAAAGCCTGTCATGACAACCGGGTTGGCCCCCGACTCGGCAAGCCGGCGCAGCGCCTGTTCGCGCTGGGCTTCGGACTGCATTTCAAGTTCCTTGAACGTGCCGCCGGTTTCGGTTGCCCATTTGGTGGCGCCATTGAAGGCGGCTTCGTTAAAGGATTTGTCGAACTTGCCACCCAGATCGAAGATGATCGCAGGTTCCGCTAGTGCTGCACCAGCGGTCAGGGCCATGGCAGTGGCGCCCATCAGGGATTTCATGAAGGTCATCGGATGCTCCCGGTCGGTTGTTGTTATGCGTCGTGCCAGCATACCGCGTGTCAGGCCCCTTAGAGGGGCCAGAGTTGGCACGGGCACTCCATGCGAAGTTGGGGGCAGTCGCTTGTGGTGGTCAAGGGATATTCGCGGGGGAAGCGATGGAATTTTGACCGTCCGGTCAGGTTAAGGCGCCCTCTGCCCCATCCGTCAGCACCCTTTGCAGCAGCAGCGCGTCCACAGCCCGGCCTCCGGGCATCCGGTAATAGCCGCGCCGCCGCCCGGATTCGGCAAATCCCGCCCCGGCATAGACCGCGCGGGCCGGGGCATTGTCTTCGGCCACCTCCAGAAATGCCACCTTGGCCCCGCGCAGCCGCGCCTGATACACAAAACGTGACACAAGGCGCCGCCCCAAACCACGCCCTCGCGCCTCTGGCGCGACCGCAAGGGTGAGGAGTTCGGCCTCGCCCGCGACCGCCCGGCCCAAAAGGAACCCGGCGTCGCCCTCGACCAACAAGAGGGCAAGGGGGTCAGCGATCCAGCTGGCAAATTCCTCCGCGCTCCACGGGCGGGGCGTGGTGAAGGCGCGTGCATGCAAGTTAGCAAGGGCGTCGGGCGTCATCCCAGCCCCCTGATCATATCTTCCTCAAATATCCTGGGAGAGTCGCCCGGGCAGGGCGACGGAGGCAGCGCCCCCTGCTGCGGCTCAGGCATCGAGGATCACCGGCGGCGGGTCGGACGGCGGGGCGGCATCGGCCCCGCGCAGGTAGAACGGGGCGGGGCGCGGTTGCGGGGTCAGGGCCCGCACGGCGCCGATCCGGGCGATGGCTTCGACCAATGGGTAGCGGGGCAGAAGCGGCTTTGTGTTCCACGCTTGCGCCATTGCACCAGATGCGGAACCCACAAAACTTGTTCCGTGATCGAGTATGATGTCCACCACTTCCGTCAGTTCCGCGTCTTCGGGGCCGCGTTCCCGGAATTCCTGGGCATAGACCTCGCCACGCCGGGCATCTTCCACGACCAGCACCGGGCGCGGCAATCCGAAGGCAAGCGCCTCCAGCCGCGTCACCCCCACAGCTGGGATGCCAAGGCCCAAGGCCAGCCCGCGCGCGGCGGCCACAGCAATCCTTACGCCGGTAAAGTTTCCCGGCCCCGTGCCAACCGCAATCGCCTTCAGGTCGCCCCAGACCAGACCACTCTCTGCCAGCACCTCTTCCAACAGCGGCATCAGCCGTTCGGCCTGCCCCTTCTCCATCGCTTCATGGCGCAGGATCACCCGGTCAGCGAGCAGCAAAGCGGCCGCGCAATGCGCGGCCGATGTGTCGAAGGCCAGAATCGGCGCCCGCATGTCAGGCGGCGACGGGCCGCACTTCCAGAACTTCCGGAATGTAATGCCGCAACAGGTTCTCGATTCCCATCTTCAGCGTCAGCGTGCTGGACGGACAACCGGCACAGGCGCCCTGCATGTGGAGATAGACCACGCCGCGGTCAAACCCGTGGAAGGTGATATCGCCACCATCCTGCGCCACGGCAGGGCGGACGCGGGTATCCAGCAACTCTTTGATCTGGCGCACAATGTCGCCGTCTTCGCCCGTATGTTCGGCATGGCCGCCGCCCGTGGGCGCGTCGCCGTCCATCACGGCGGCGCCGGACTGGTAATGTTCCATTATAGCGCCAAGGATCGCGGGCTTTATGTGCTGCCAATCCACGGCTTCTGCCTTGGTCACGGTCACGAAATCAGTCCCAAAGAACACGCCGGTGACACCCTCGGCCGCAAAGATGCGGCGCGCGAGAGGCGACTTTGCTGCCGCCTCGGCGTTGGGGAAATCGGCTGTGCCAAGCTCGAGCACGGATTGACCGGGCAGGAACTTCAGCGTGGCGGGGTTTGGCGTAGATTCGGTCTGGATGAACATTTGCGGTCTCCGACAGCTCTACTCGGATATGCGCTTTGCACCCCGATATGTCAAGTTTGGAACGCTTCTAAATCGTCAGGAGGGCTGATCCCGGTCTGACCCCCAATAGGCATACATCTGGTCCGACACCGTCATGGTCCGCAGATCCGGGGCAGGCGGTATCGGCCATTCAGCACTGTAATAAACCGCCCCAAACGGCAGTGCCGGGACAAGCTGGCGCGAATGTGGCTGGACGGACATGGTCAGTTTCCTTCTTGCAATGGCCCCTCCCTGCGCAAAACATAGGCTGGGCCGTCGCCGCCCGTAACCCGACTCTGCGCATGGCCGCCCTGCACGCCGGACATGGCAAAGGGGTCTAAAGGAACACCACCCAAGCCGCGTAGAGCCCGGTTGCAGCCAGCATGCACATCACCGCGAAAGACCCCATATCCTTGGCGTTCTTCGCAAACACTGACCAGCCGGGTGAGGCATTGTCGACCAGTTCTTCAATCGCCGTGTTCAACGCTTCGACAGCCAGCACTATCAGCGACAGGATCAGCAGGCCAAGGAACTCTGCCACACTCGCCCCGATGATTCCGAACAGGACCACCAGCCCCGCCAGCGCCAGCACCTCTTGCCGAAACGCGGACTCGCGCAGCAGCCGTCGTGCCCCGCCAAGGGAATAGCCCGCCGCCGCGAAGAAATGCGCTACCCCCGTCTTGCGCGAAGGTTTCTGCCGGTCCATCGATCAGGATGCGTGGGCGCGGCAGGTGGCCGCAAGGTTCAGGTCACCGTTCAGTGCCTCGGTCGTCACGTCAAGAAGGCCCAGCACTGTCGAGAACATATGGTCATGCGTAACTTCGTCCCCCAGCCGAATTGCCATGCAACCCTGATCAAGGTCCATGCTGGCAGCGAACCGTTCCGACATCCAGATCACCATCGGCACATGGGTCTGGGTTTCGGGGGCCATGAACCGAGGCGTGCCGTGCAGGTAAATCCCCCCCTCGCCTAGACTCTCGCCATGGTCCGAGACGTAATACATCGCCGGAATCACCCGATCCTGCGCGTCAAGCTGGTCGATGACCTGCGCAAGGAAGTAGTCGGTATAGGCAATGGTGTTGTCGTAGGCGTTCGCAATCTCTTGGGATGAACACTTAGACAGTTCCGGGGTCTTGCAGGCGGGGGAAAATATCTCGCGATCGGTCGGATAGCGCAGCCAGTAGCTTGGCCCGTGGCTGCCGATCTGGTGCAGCACGATCACCGTGTTTTCCGTGATCGTCGCAGCCTTGTCGTTGAGGTGCTTCAGGAACACCCCGTCAATGCATTCCGGCTGGCAGAATTCTGCCCCATCCTCGGCGGTCATGAAACGCGAGGGCACCCGCGCGGCAACGTCCTTGTCACCGGTGTTGTTGTCCCACCATTCGACCTTGAATCCGGCATGCACCAGAACATCCAGCAAGTTCTCGTTTGAAAGCCCGCCTTCGTACGAATATTCCTCTCGCTGCAGGGGTGAGAACATGCAGGGCAAGGATGTTGCGGTGGCCGTTCCGCAACTGCTTGCATTCCTGAAATAAAGGATGTCACGCTTGGTCAGTCCGGGGTTCGTCTCGCGCTCGTATCCGTTCAGCGACCAGTTGGCCGCCCGCGCCGTCTCGCCCGCCACGATCACCATCAGCACTGGTTTTTCCGCCGCCGCCAGAAAGCGGCCGGGGTGGGCATCGGTTCCGGTGGGCTGCAATTCCGCCTGCGCCGATTTCAGCATCATCTTGGCATAGCGCAGTGCCCCGCTCATCGGGGCCAGAGGCTGAACCGAACCCATCAGCTCCTTGTCGGCGCGCAGCACTGTCGAGAAGCTTTTCATGTCGGTGAACAAAAGCCCCACGACCAGCGCCGCCGAGCCTGCAGTCACCAGCGTCCAAGCCCCCAGCGCCCGCCAGACGGTCCGCCGCCGCACCCTTACCCACAGCACCAAAGCCGCTGGGAGGATGCCGAAAAGCCCGACCTGGATCAGGAACTGAGGTGTGATTAGGTGCTTGGATTCCGTCATTGTCGTGGTCAATGCGTTCTGGATCATGTCGCGGTCGATCATCACGCCCAACCGATCCATGTAGAACGAGGTCACGGCTGCAATCACGATCAGCGCCGCCAGTACAGGCTTCTGCGCCCGCCGCACCGCCAGAAGCGTTATCACCAGCAGCATCAGCGCCCAGACCGCCCCGGCAAAGACCCAACCTGCAATGGGCTGGTCGCTGAAGATCCGGGTCAAGTGTTCCCAGAACGTGGCATTGCACAGGGCAAGCAGATAGGTGGCGACAAGGGCATTCAGCATAAACGGGCTCAGCTCCGGGCGCTGGCCTTGAGACGAGATGGTCGGGGATTGCATGGAAGTGGCCTTCGTGAAGACTTCCGCGTGACATTACATGCTTGCATCCGGGCGACAAGAAGCAGCCTCTTGCGCGTCAGGGGCTTGGGCAGGTCTCCGCCAGCCAGCGTGACGGCCAGCGTTACGGTCAGCCTCGCGATCAGCTTCGCGGGCGGCCGTACGCCGCCCCGGCGCGCAGCCGATCAGGTGATTTCCTCAAGCCGTTCTTTCGACATGTCGCCCGGCACGATGGTGATCGGGATCGGAAGGTTGCCAGCGTTGCGGGTCATCGCGGTGACCAGCGGCCCGGGACCGGACTTTTCAGTCCCGGCACCAAGGACCAGAATGCCGATCGCCGGGTCTTCGGTGACCTGTGCCAGGATCTCGGCCACCGGATCACCCTCGCGGATGATGAGTTCCGGGTTGACCCCCTGCTTGTCGCGCATCCACTTGGCGAACACCTCGAAATGCGCTTCGATGCGTTCGCGGGCCTCGGCGCGCATCAGGTCGGCAACACCCATCCAGGTTTGAAACTCTTCCGGCGGGACAATCGACAGGATCGTCACCCCTCCGCCGGTATGCGCGGCCCGTAACGCGGCAAAGCGCATCGCGTTCAGGCATTCGCGGCTGTCGTCCAGCACAACCAGAAACTTCCGCATGGCGTCCCCCGTTTTGGCGCGGCGATCATGGCCCCGGGCATGGGCGGAAGGCAAGTCTTACCCGCGCGCCGCCAGCGCCAGAACTTTCGGATAGCGGCGCCACAGGGTGTAAGTCCTTACCGCGTTCAGCACCATGAGCCCCGCCCAAAGCCCGTGATTTCCACCCAAGGGCACCAGTATTGCCAGTGCCCCGACATAGATGGCAACCGACAGAAGCATCGCCCGCAACATGTCGCCCGTAAGCATCGCACCGATGAAGATGCCGTCGTAGATCCAGGCTGCAACCCCGATCAGGGGTGCTGCCACCAGCCAGGGAAGGTAAGACCGCGCCTCGGCCCGCACTTGGGCAGATGTGGTCATCAGGTCGATAAGCGCAGGCCCCGCCAACGCAAAGACCAGTGCCAGGCCCGCCGCACCCCCGATCCCCCATTGCATGCAGATCCGGCCTGCCGCCCGGGTTTCCCCCTTGGCCCGTGCACCGATGGCTTGGCCCACCAGCGCCTCGGCGGCAAAGGCGAAGCCGTCCAGCGCAAAGGCGGTGATTTCCAGAAACTGCATCAAGACCTGATTTGCCGCCAAAGTCACATCGCCGAACCGCGCGCCAAGAAAGACAAAGCTGGTGAACGACAGCTGCAGCAGCACCGTCCGTCCCATGATATCGCGGCTGGCAGTGAACATCCGGCGCAGCGCCACCCGGTCCCACAGCCGTGCCAAAGCTGACCGCAACGCAGGCCCGAAGGCATCGCGCGTTAGCCACAGGGCCAGCAAAAGGCCGGTCCATTCCGCAATCAGAGTGGCGTAGGCCACCCCCGGCACGCCCCAACCCAGCCCCAGCACGAACCACAGGTCCAGCCCGATGTTCAGCCCGTTCTGCCACAGTTGCAGGATCAGGACCCCCCGCGTCCGCTCCAGCCCCACCAGCCAGCCGGTCAGCGCGTAAAGTGCAATCGTCGCCGGTGCGCCCCAGATGCGAATTGCAAGGTATTGGCCCGCCAAGCCCTCGACCTGCGGGCTGGCCGGGGCAACCCAGAACGCCCCGGCGAACAGCGCCACTTGCGTCACCACCAGCGCCAGCCCCGCCACCACGCCAACGATCAGCGCGCGTAGCAATACTGCCGACCGCTCGGCCATGTCCCCTGCCCCTTGCGCTTGCGCGGCAAGGCCCGACGTGGACATGCGCAGGAACCCGAAGGCCCAATACAGCGTTGCGAGGATCACTGCCCCGATTCCGACTGCCCCTAGGCTTGCGGGATCGCCCAACTGGCCGATGACGGCGGTGTCGACAGCCCCCAGCAAGGGCACCGTGGCATTCGAAAGGACAATCGGGCCGGCAATCCGCAGGACGCGGCTGTGGGTGATTGTCGTCATCCCTCCGGCCCGGCAGGCATCAAGAAATGCCCTGTGGCTTGGGCAAACAGCCGGGCGCGGTTGTCTTGCCAGGCCTCCACATGAACGGATGCATAGCGCCGCCCCGACCGGTTCACCCGAGCCCTTGCATAAGCATCACGCGGCAAACCTGCGCGAAGGTAATCAATCGTGAAGTCGATCGTCTTTGGCAGTGGCAGCGGGCCTTCAGGCATACCCTTCTCGGCCTCGACCCCATCCCACAATGTGCTCCATGCCAGTTCGACGATCGCCGCCACCTCCAGAAACGCAGCTGTCGCCCCGCCGTGCAGGGCGGGCAGCATCGGGTTGCCGATCAGGCTGTCACGGTAGGGCAGGATTGCGGTCAGCTCATCCCCCCGCCGGTCGAACTGGATGCCAAGAAAGCCGATGAATGGCACCCCGTCCACCAGCGACCGCAACAGCCCCTCGCGCCGCCGCTTGATGACCTGTACCGGTTCGGGCCGCTTCATCCTGCCCCCCTGTCCACGGTGAATGCCCCTGTCGCCATGGCGACAGGGCGGCTTTCATCGTCATCGGTCGCCACCGCGCGCACGAAGGCGACGCTGCGGGTGACATGGTGGCATTCGGCCCGGGCGCGGATGGTCTGGCTGGGGCTGGCCGGGCGCATGTAGTCGATCCGCAGGTCGAGCGTTGCGGTGGAAATCCCGGCTTCGGGGTGGCTCATCACTGCCGCTCCCGCCGCCGTGTCCATCAGTGCGCTGACCGCGCCGCCATGAATGACCCCCGTCGCCGGATCGCCGATGAACCTTGAATCATAGGGCATCGAGATCACCGCCACACCCTCGCGGATGTCCTCCAGATGCATCCCCAGCGCCTGGCTGTGCGGCAGGGCGGCGATGAACTGGCGGGCGATGGTCAAGGTGTCGGGCATGTTGCCTCCGGCGCTGCGGCGCATCAAACCCGCGGGCCGGGTGAAGTGCAAGGCCCCGCAACCGTTGCGTGACCCCGGCCCCGCGCGCTAGGCTTTGGTCCTGGGGAGGACTGCGCATGACCGACACCCGTCTCAGCTTCAAGGAGATGTGCGCCAGATTTGACGTGACGCCGCGGACGCTGCGCTATTACGAATATATCGAGCTTCTGGCCCCCGAAAAGGAGGGCCGTGCCCGGTTTTATGGGGCACGGGAGCAGGCACGGATGAAGCTGATCCTGCGCGGTCGCCGCTTTGGCTTCAGCCTTGAGGAAATCCGCCAGTGGCTGCTCATTTACGGCAAGACGGGCGAACGCCCGCAGCTTGAGGCATGGATTCGGCTGGCCGACCGGCAATTGCTGGAACTTGATCGGCAGCGGGCCGAACTGGAGATCTCGCTTGCGGACCTCGAGGCCCTGCGGAGGACGGCGGTAGCGGAACTGGAAAAGCTGTCCGAAATCTAGGCGTTCAGGGCCCAGACCTTTCCGGCGGCGCTGACTTCACGTCAGGCAAATTCATGACGTGACGTTACGCTGACGTTAACGTCAACCAGTCTGGTAAACTGCTTTCATGGTGCGCATCTGCCTTGGCAGACAGCCCTAATGTACGAGTTCAAGATGACCACGACCCCAAGAACCGATCCGGAAACCGATCTGATGACGATCCGCAACATGTGCTCTGCCTTTGACGTGACCCCGCGCACCTTGCGGTTTTACGAGGCGAAGGAACTGCTGGCCCCGATCCGGCAGGGCACCAGGCGATTGTTTACCCGGCGCGACCGGGCGCGATTGACGCTGATCCTTCGCGGCAAGAGGTTCGGGTTCAGTCTGGAGGATATCCGCCAGACACTGGACCTATACGACCGCGATGGGTCCGATACGGCCCAGCGCCAACGGGCATGCGAAATTGCCCGCGAACGTCTTGCCGTAATGCAGGCGCAGAGGGCCGAGTTGGACGTCGCGATTGCCGAGTTGAAGGCCGAGCTGGCCGCCAGCCAAGCCTGCAACCTTGTAATGGATGGCGCCGCCGAGTGACCTGTTGAACGAGAGTGAAGGATAGACCAGATGCCCAGCTACACAGCCCCCGTGAAAGACATGCAGTTCCTGCTACATGACGTGCTCAAGATCAGCCAGGCCGACATTCCCGGTTATACCGATCTTGATCAAGGCTTTACCGGGGCTGTGCTGGAAGAGGCGGCCAAGGTGGCGGCCAACATCCTTGCGCCCCTTAACGCCGTGGGCGACCGTGAAGGTTGCGTGCTGGAAAACGGCATTGTCCGCACGCCCACCGGGTTCAGGGCGGCATTTGACGCAGTTCGGGAAGGCGGCTGGACGGCATTGGACGCGGCCCCGGAATATGGCGGACAAGGCCTGCCCTATCTGATGCACACAGCGGTAAACGAGGTCTTTGTGTCGGCCAACATGGCCTTCAACATGTATCAGGGCCTGACGCATGGTGCGGTTTCGGCGATCCTTGCGCATGGCACGGATGACCAGAAAGCCCGCTGGCTGCCCAAGATGGTGTCCTGCGAATGGACCGGCACGATGAACCTGACGGAACCGCATTGCGGCACTGATCTGGGGATGATGCGGACCAAGGCGGAACCGCAGTCGGACGGGTCTTATAAAATCACCGGGCAGAAGATATTCATTTCGGCCGGGGATCATGATCTGGCGGCAAACATCGTGCATCTGGTCTTGGCCAAGGCCCCCGGCGGGGGGGAGGGGACGAAGGGCATCAGCCTGTTCATCGTGCCGAAGGTGCTGGTCAACGACGATGGCAGCCTCGGTGCGCGTAACGCCGTGACCTGCGGCAAGATCGAAGAAAAGATGGGCATTCACGGCAATGCCACATGCGTGATGAACTATGATGCGGCGACCGGCTGGCTGCTCGGCGACCTGCACAAAGGCATGCGCGCGATGTTCACCATGATGAACGAGGCGCGGCTGGGCGTGGGTCTGCAAGGCTATGCCCAGGCCGAGGCGGCATATCAGAACGCGCTGGCCTATGCCAAGGACCGCCTGCAGGGCCGCGCCGTGACCGGGGTGGAAAACCCCTCGGGTCCCGCCGATCCCCTGATCGTTCACCCCGACATCCGCCGCAACCTGATGGAGCAGAAAAGCTTTGTCGAAGGTGCGCGCGCCTTCACCTTCTGGGGGGCTACGCTGATTGACCGCCACATGCGGATGCAGGACGCAGCGGCAGACGGGCTGATCGGACTGCTGACCCCGGTGATCAAGGGGTTCCAGACCGACAAGGGTTTCGACATGGCGGTGCAGGCCCAGCAGGTCCTTGGCGGGCATGGTTATATCGAGGAATGGGGCATGTCCCAGTTCGCCCGCGATGCCCGGATTGCGATGATCTACGAAGGCGCCAACGGTGTGCAGGCGCTGGAT
>Ga0105045_10001601_pt1 | contig 18661 bp, 18 predicted proteins | sample MAT02_FD_78089 | JGI IMG/M metagenome (GOLD analysis project Ga0105045, IMG submission 78089) | Freshwater microbial communities from Lake Fryxell liftoff mats and glacier meltwater in Antarctica - MAT-02 (megahit assembly) | ecosystem: Environmental > Aquatic > Freshwater > Ice > Liftoff... | reverse complement strand
ACTTTTCCTGTCTTTGGTTGACTAACTAATCTACATTTAAAGAATTTCTTTTATCAAGTCTTTTTTATGAAATCGCCCTGGGTAAATTTGCAAGACATTAAAACGATCCGTGCAAACCATGAGGAATTATTAGCTCGTGAGTTGTCCCCTTTGGTGGATTTGAATATCGATGGGTTAATCCGCTCAGTCAAAGAGACCATTCGTTTCTTCGAAGGCGCGGGTTCATTAAGTAGCATAAACATTTCGTTAAATGCTGGTTTGATTGTAAAGATTGATACCATCCTTCTGCTGGCCAAGCTATTCGCCGAAGTAAGCAAGTTCGGCAAAATTACTCAACAAGAAGAATACGTCTCTATTGTGACCTTATGCAGCACTTACATAAAAAAAGGATTGGTAAATTCCGTCATTAATGCGATCAATCAATTCAATCTACCGGACATGGCTGAGAAAAGCCTTCGCAATTTTAAATATTTAACTTGCTCAACGCTTTTTGATGAGTGCACAATCAATAAAGAATTGCCTGGCATCGAAGATCAATTTAAAGACGCACTTAAATTACTTGCTAACCTAGCAAAATTGGCAGAAAACGAGCCTGTTACAAAGAAAAAAGAGAAACGTTTGAAGAAGACCGTTGAACAATTTGAAGATCTTCACAAAAATCTTATCGATCAAAACCGATTAGAGGACGCCGGCAAAGTCATCGACAAAATGAAAAGTCTATTTAAAAATGAAAAGTCTATTTAAAAATGAAAAGTCTATTTAAAATAGACGGCTGTGTGCAGTTCACACGTTGACCAGTATCAGGAAAAAATGAACCCTTTCGTGCTTAAATGGATGCCTTCTTTAGAAGAGGTTGTAAAAGATGAATTGCTGAGAGCGGAAATGAGGATGCCTCACACGATCTAGGGCACCTTCAGCGAGTAAGCAGTCTGTGTCTCCGATTTGCCAAGCAAGAGAACGCGGATGAGTTGGTCGCTTATACCGCCGGAATGCTCCACGATATCGTTAAGCTTCCTAAAAATCATCCTGACATAAAAAAATGTTCTTTTTACGCTTCACAGCGGGGTGAGGTGCTGCCAAAAGAATTGCATTTTCCGCAAGGGCTGCTCTCGAACGCGTGTCACGCAACTCATACCCATAGTTTTTCCGCAAATGTAGAGACAAAAACCCCGGAAGCACGATGCGTGCAAGATGCTGACAGAATGGAAGCCTTAGGGGCATTTGGATTGATGAGAGCCTTTTATACTTCCGGGAAATTTGCTTCCGAAATTATCCATGAAGAGGATCCTGAAGGTTGTCATCGAGATCATCAGGATATTGACGAATAGAGAAAAACACTCATCGATTAATTATGCAGTGTAGCGATTCAACTTTGGCATGAGAGAAAAAGTGCAAAGTAGGCAAAAAGCCTACTCTGCCAGTCCATTAACTTCCATATCGTGGCTATTTTATAGCGCGTTTAACCGCATGACGTTTGCTGCTTAAAGCGTTGGCGGCTTTTTGCGTAGGAAGATGCCCGTTATCGCTAATAAAGTGAATCGTTTCACTAGTGATATCCGCAATATCATTGTAGCTCTCTTTCAGGTCTTTTCTCATTTGTCTTCCTGTTTTTGGTGCTAGCAAAAGAGCAGCACCAACGCCAAATAAAAGACCTGCAACAGCACCTAAAGTGAAGTGGTTTTTAGCGCGATCGCTACTACTTTCTGCGCCAAACTTTTGTACGTTCGCACGCACTCCCTTTAAAATTTCTGCAGCTTCTTCTTTTGCAAGAACAGTGAATTTTCCGGCTGTATCTTTAGAACCAAAAAGAGCTAAAGCTGAGGCTAAGAGAGAGCCGGCTAAAGCGCCCGCCATCAAACCTGTAATTTTACTCATACTTATCTCCTTTTTTTGATCTCTTGCCATATATTGAAACCCGTAGAAGCCCAATCCATTATGCTGTGGATAGGATCGCTAGTGGTTTTTTTGTGAGCATCGTCCGAAAGCTTACTTGAGACTGTATTAATAAAAACTTTGCCAATGTCGCTAAATTTGTCAAAATTTTTCTTAAGGGTACCATTTAGACCCTCTGGTTCACTCTGGCTCAAATAATAAGCTGCAGAAGCACCCAACAACGTTGTGCCAATGACTCCTAAAACAATATTGCGTCGGGATTTATCTTCAGTGGCAAAAAGATCTGAAGCAACGTCGGTGATATTCTCAAGAATATCTTTAGCACTCCCATACGCATCCTCACCTTTTTCGTAGGCATCATGTGCGTAGTCGCCAACGGTCTCTGTTAAATTATTGTAAGCTGTTTCCAGGCGACTAGTTTTGCGGTTTTTAGTCACGAAAAAAGTCACAGCAGCTGCAGCGCCTAGTAAACAAATTGCAGAAGCGCCAATAGCTAAGTTTTGTAGTTGTGAGTCATCTTGTAGCTCGTGTAAAAAGTCTTTTTTTCTGTGAAGTGTTTTTCTTGGTTTTGGTTTTAATTTTGTTTTTGTTACCATAATTACTCTCCCCTTTTTTTGATTTTTTTCCATGCTGAGACACCTACCATAGCTAACTCTACTAAATCTCCTAAACTATCTTGCCAATCGCGTCTTTTCTCTTTTTGAAAAAACTTAAGTTTAGGATTACCATCTGAAAAAGAATTTGTGACATTATGCAAAGCAGATCCTACGTCGGAAATCGAATCCATCAGTGGGTCTAGATCGACGAGTTTATCTTGTACGGATTCTGCAAGGCTATTGTGATTTTCCAATAACTTGACAACTTCATCAACGATCGGATCAATTTTATCATCCATTTTCAACATCGTTGCATTAAAATTCCGAAGAGCTTTTATTGTCGCAATCAATGTTTTAACTAAAAAAAATCCAATGACTAAAAAAATCACTGTGGCGACTACCGCGCATATTGCGTAAACATATGATGATTCCATCGTAATAATCCTCAATCAAAAATAAATGAAAAAAATATTTGTCACCTTAATTTTAACATAATTGATTAATCTTACCTTTGCAATTTATTTCTACTAGATTGGCGATCAGATATTAAATTTATTTATACAGCTCTTACGTATTTAATGTATAACCACTAACTTTGCGTCGGGGTATAAATTCGCCGAGAGCTTGCCTTATATAGCATGAACGACATCATTTTCTCATCTTTTTATGCCCGCACAGCATAAACAATGTTGAATACGATGTCGTTTGTGATGTAGTAAGGACATGAGGTGGTCTATGAAATCGTATTCAATTTCGGAAAAGCTTCTTCTTGAAGAGGTTATGCAAACCCCCAGAAAACAAGAGTTGCGGTAAGAGGGCTTTCTATTGGATCTCTTATCAAGTCTATTCGTTTACGGTCGGGAATGTCTCAGACGGTATTAGCAAACCAAGCAGGGGTTCCACAAGCTACAATTTCCCGCATCGAGCACAAAGGTAGAGATGCAAACATCTCTACCGTAAACAAAATTTTAGCTGCAATTTCATGCGATCTTGTGATTGTCCCCCTCCTACAAGATTCGATAGATGCGATTCGTCGCAAGCAAGCACGGAAAACGGCTGAAAAGCAAGTCACTTACCTAAAAAGAACGGTGAATTTAGAAGATCAACAACCCGATTCACGATTTATTGCAGAGCTCATAAAACAGGAAGAAGAACGTCTTTTGCAAGCACCAAATTCTAAACTGCGGGAAGACAATGCTTGAACGTTTTGAATTTCCAGAAGAAGCTACTCCTCTAGATGCTTGCATTGGCCTCATTCCGCCTTGGATTCATCACTTAAATGATCTTAAGATGGCAGAACCTAAAGATTATCTTTAAAAAAAAGCAGCAATTTTATTTACCGCAGCATTCTCAGACATCATTTCGCTTGTTCGGATTGTATATTGTACACCAACACAATCATAGGGACCGGAAAAATATTCAAACTCAGAAATTTTACGTTTACCGTTTAGATGATATTCTGAAGCAAGAATTGCACTTTGATAAGCAGTTTCACCATAATAATCTTCTCTCCATATCTTATTGCGCGCGCTTTGCTCGGCAAAGTTTTCTTTGATGAGTTTGACAAATTGATGGGAAGGAAGCTGTTTTCCAACATAACGGTTAACGGTGATGATTTCTGGCACTTATCAACATTTTCACCCTTAGGCATGAATTCAATAATTGTTGAGCTTTGAGTTTCAAAAAGGGGTTTAACAATTTTAAAATTTGTAGGTAGCGAAAAAGCCAAACTATATTTGACGACATCTGCATGATTGATAGGCAGCAAAAACGCGATGGCTTGCGCCTCAAGATTCACCATTGATTCCGCTGCTTCTGCATAAACACGTGATTGGAAAGACAGAATAGCTAACACCATAACGATAGCAATGATTCAATGATAAGTAACTTCTCAATAACTTCGGTTAAATCTTCGCGATTTTGAAATTTCTGCTCTTCGGAATGGGTTTTAGGGGATACGTCATTTCTAGTTACCCCGACTTTTTGGGAAGTTACTCAATGATTTTAATATAACATCCTTGGATTTTATTTTTCATTAATTATGCTTAGATAGTAGCGTAATCCAATAAAAATTTAACTTAAAGAAAAAATTTAAATTCAATTGCAACGGGATATTTTTTCTGCTATGATAAACCCATGGCGATTTTTCTCAAAAATGTTTCTAAATGTTTCAAAGAGCATGAGGCATTAGAACCCACCACTTTGACAATTGAAGATGGAAAGACAACCGTTCTGATTGGTCCAAGTGGCTGTGGAAAATCTACACTACTCAGGCTTATTGTCGGATTAATCTCCCCGACGGAGGGCCAAATCTTTTTTGACGATAAAGAAGTTAATAATCACCATATCCATGATTTGCGTAAGAAAATTGGCTATGTCATCCAGGATGGAGGATTATTTCCCCATTTAAATGTTAGAGATAATGTTTCGCTTTTTGCGCGTTTTTTAGGATACCCCTCTCATTTTATTGAAGAGCGGATCACTTTTTTGTGTGCGCTCGTTAAACTTCCATCAACCATTTTGAATTCTTACCCTTTAAAGATATCGGGCGGAGAGCGCCAGCGAGTGAGTATAATACGTGCTCTCATGCTAGACCCTGAATATATCTTTTTAGACGAACCCCTTGCAGCTCTTGACCCCATTATACGCTTTGAATTGCAAAAACAACTGAAACAGATTTTTTCTTATCTTCAAAAAACTGTTATTTTAGTCACACATGATATGCGAGAGGCAGCGTTTCTAGGAAATGAGATTATTTTGATGTGTCAGGGAAAGATTATTCAAAAAGGATCTTTTCAAGATTTGACCCAATCGCCAACAGAGCCCTTTGTCACCGACTTCATTCAAGCTCAACAGTACGCGAGCGAGTTGGCATGATCAAATACATTTTTGTCCTCCACTTTTTCATTTTCAATCTTCTTTGCGCAGAAGGAACGCTTATTATCGGCTCTAAACGCTTTACAGAATCTTATATTTTGGGTGAAATCATCAAAGAGGTAGCCGAGAATACGGGTGAAGCAAATATTGTTTTTAAACCTGGCCTTGGTAATACAGGAATTATCTTTGCAGCTTTACAAGATGGGGCGATTGATCTTTATCCTGAATACACAGGAACAATTGCTCAAGAGTTTCTCAAGCTACCGCTCGATCACAAAGTCGATTTAGAGACTTTAAATAGCAAACTTCACCCCTTAGGAATTGGGGCAGATATTCTCTTTGGATTTAACAATAATTATGCTTTAGCGATGCATGAAGACCAAGCACGCAAGCTCAATATTCATCGTATTTCTGATCTCATTCTTTATCCTGACCTGACATTAGGATTTTCTCCAGAATTTTTAAAACGAGCAGATGGTTGGGAGGAACTTAAAAAGGCTTACCACCTTCCTCAAACAGACATAACAAGCATCGATCACAGCTTAGGCTATGAAGCGTTAAAGAGTAAACAAATTGATCTGTTAGACATTTATAGTACAGATCCCAAAATTGAGAAATACAACCTTGTCATGCTTGAAGATGATCTCAACTTTTTTCCCGTCTATGATGCTATCTTGCTTTACCGCCTGGATGTACCGCAAAAATTTCCAAAGACATGGAAAGCGCTGCAGTCATTAGCGGGTAGTGTATCTAATGACGATATGATAATCATGAATGTAAAAGCTGAGCTTGTAGGCGAAAATTTCAAGCGGATAGCTCACCATTTTTTGTCAAAATCATTAAATTCTTTCCCTAAAGAAGTTCCTTTTTGGGAGCACTTAAAAGAATTAGGTCTTTGGAACTTAATAGCACAACACTTATTCCTTGTGTTTGGATCCTTGATTCCTGCTATTTTAGTGGGGATTCCTTTGGGAATTTTAGCTACCCTTTCCTTTTCTGCACGCCATTTCATTTTAAATTTTGTGGGCGTGATTCATACCATTCCCTCTTTAGCCTTCTTTGCTGTTTTGATTCCTTTACTACACAAAATTGGGGTAGTTCCAGCCCTCATTGCGCTATTTTTTTACGCCCTATACCCGATCGTGCGCAATACCTATACAGGCTTAAGCGACATTCAAAAGCCCTTGAGAGAGTCAGCCATCGTTCTAGGGCTACCCTTGCTGTCACGCTTAAAGTTGGTTGAGATTCCTCTCGCTTCGCGAACAATTTTAGCAGGCATTAAGACAGCGGCCGTCATGAATGTCGGCATGGCTACGATTGCCGCTCTTATTGGTGCGGGAGGCTTAGGCGAGCTTATTGTGACAGGCCTTGCGCTCAATAACAATGAACTCCTTTTATACGGAGCAATTCCAGCCTGCTTGCTCGCTATTTTAGTGCAGCTAGGATTCGACCTCTTAGATTACTGGCTCGTTCCAAAAGGGTTGAAGTAATGGAGAAGAAAAACAAATACGCAACTTCTTTAGTTAGAGACTCTGTGGCCTTACTCCATTTCGATGCTTCCGCGAGATATTCTTCTAGGGGTATTGTAGCTATTTTCACATGCTAAAATCATGCAAAAAAGCACTACAAATTTCAAGAGAAAATTGAGAGAAAAACACATTTTACATAGCCTTAAAGCGCTTTTATATCCGCTTTGGAGCCCTCAGTAACGTCGTCCCTCAAGTCAGAAAGTCACATGAATTTTTTTGGTAGAACAAAATTTATTTATCAAAGACGGCAGCCTCGCCCAACTGATCGCGGTAGCGTTGATCAAACTCTTGCGTGCATACACATCTTTTTCTTGACAACTATTTAAGGTGTTTATTTTTTTTATGAAAACTCAAAGTATGCTCTCCAACCCGTTGCTAGCCTATATAAATCCTGAAGACCTCGCCAAATAACTACCATTTCAGCTGGACCACCATTTTTACGACCTTGATGCCCGCCTAAAGTTGCTAGCATTTTCATAAATTCTCCCAAAGTCGGTGGCTCTTTAGGCAGCTTTCTTCGCATTACTACGGCACATACAGATTGCCATTCATCTATTTCAAAAAGTATAGAGCAAGCTACTTTCATCTACATTGCGCTACATGGTAGTAATCTTGCAGTATTGTTAAAACGAAGATCCTCTATTGTACAACCGCTTTTAAGAACCCTAAAAAAACATTTCAATTCCCCAACGAGCAAGATACAGCTCTATGATCCATTGAATCTGTTCTGTAGTATCTACTGGCAACGTTGTTAAAAACATCCAACTTATAGGTGTTTCTCCAAGTGGTACATCAAATTCTTCTAACAAAATTCCATTTATTACTACCTTTGGAAGGTCCTCCCTGTGGCTAGAGGGTAGTAAAGTAAGTTTTGCAACTTTTGCATTCTGCGTAACCTCTCTAGATTTTCGTTCTCTTCCCCCTGGCAATGTAAAATTGATAGTTCCAATGACATTTGCTTTATGTAATTGATTCACAGTGGTGTTAAAAATAGATTCATCGTCTTCTACATGCTATTTATTTTCTTGAATTATCTTATTATTTGCCCCCATGATTTTTTTATTTTCTCTGACATTTATATTTAATTTATTTTTATTTTATTTAACTAAAATGGTATTTTCATCTTTAAGCTTTCTATTTTATTCAATAAGCTGTTTATTTTCTCCGGTTCCTGGGACGTCAACAGCCCTGTTGTGCCAAGCTCCAGCAGTCAATTTTGCTTTATTCTCTTCCTTTGAAGCCCCTAATAATAACCATACACTTCCGCCCCTTACATTGGGTTAAACGGTTGACTCTTTAAAAGGGATCGGATTAGTCTAACTTTTTGCTATCACGTAGGGCAATGTTTGCTTGCATTTCGAAGTCCGGTGCGACATTTGGATTTTTGAATCGATTAGCATGTCTTTAGGGACCAAGACAGAGCCAATGAATACCATCGCGTTTGTCCACCAGCAATGACGCCGAGACCATCTTTCTTTAACCTAAACCTAACATGGCGTATTCTCTTCAAAATTGTTAACTTTAAATAAGATGCCGACCTGTAGAATCTATTAATTAGTGTAAAGTGAACGGTGTTGGGCCTGGTCCTGCTCCTCGAGGGCGACAGCAACCAACTTACAAAGTGAGCATTACGGAGTTCCACGGCGGTAAGGTCGTGCACGAGACACAGTATTTTACGGATTTTTTCGAGGCACCTGCGTGGCGGAGCCAATGAGTGCAGCAGACCCTATGACTCCGAATTGAGATTTGCTTGCTTTTACATACTTGTGATTATGAACCGAAGTTGTAAGTTAATCCAACACCTACAGAATGGTTATACAAATGTTGGGCAGAACCTTTATGGAATTTATATTCCAAAGAGATGTCTGTATTGCAGTAGATTGGGTAAGCTCCACCTATCATTAGCTGCCATGCAAAACCTTTTTTACTTCCATGAGTGGTAGCATCTGTATTTTGAGCTCTTGCTTTTACCTTAAGGCAGTCATACCCAATACCTGCTCCGATAAAAGGTTGAACTTTCCAAAAATCACATCCCCAGCTCGACAGCGGAATGTCCCACAACGCGTTGACCATATACGATGACGATTGAAAATAGCCATGACATGGAACATGATGACCTACGAATTTGACTGTGTTTAGAGAAGTTTTTCTATAAACATATTCAGCCTCTACACGTACTCCGTAACATAAACGGTAGCCCAAAGAACCGGATACAACATATCCTGTTTTGCATTTAATTGAGTTGCTCGCGCTACCGGTTATTTGCAAGAAGTTGGCGCCACCCAAAATTTCAGCATAAAACGGGTTGTTATTTTCGCAGCAAGGATCTTCGTTACAAAAGTCATAGCAGTCTTGTGTTTGCGCTTGTGCAGTGGCACTAAAAGTTAATACTGCTGCCATAAGTGATACGAAAAATTTATTCATAAAAACACCTTTATAGGTTAGAGATTTGCAAAGACGATGCAATAATTTTCAAAAAAACTCAATCGTTTTCTGAAGCTTTCGAAAAGGATATAAACAAAAGTTTGGAGTCAGATTGCAATTCTGCAATTTTGGCTGTCCGTGAATTGCAGAATTGCAGCGCTGACTTCAAGCATGGCTTTATTTGACCTTCGAAAAACTGCTTAAAAAATTGAAAGACATGGAGATAGCCACCGAACTGATGTAAGGTGTGCTGCAGCCGCCTACACTTAAGACGATATTTTACGTATTCTATCAGCAATATCTCGGGTATTGAGACTAGTAATAACCAAATATCTTCGTTCATTCAAACAAAAATTGCGGGTTTGAACCCCCAATGCATTGTAAGCGCCAACTGGAGCCATCTAGCAATTTAATGAGCGTTGCTGGCTTTCCATTGATCGGGTAGGAGTTCATGCAGCTTTTGGGAATTACGGGACATGAGACGGCGCACGACATCTTCAAGGTACTCTCTTGGATTAACGTCAAGAGCGCGGCATGTTTGAATCAGTGAAAATAGGGCTGCAGCGGAATCTCCGGCATCTTCATTGCCTATAAACAGCCAGTTTTTGCGACCTATTGCCAGCGGGCGTACAGCGCGTTCTGCAACGTTATTGTCCATTCTCGCAAAGGCGTGATTGGTGTAATTTTTTAAGTGTGGAATAAGTCCACAGAAATATCCCAAAGCCTGTTTGAGTTTCGACTTTGGCAGGATTTTTCCATCCATAAGCTTGTTTTTGGTGGCTTCAATTAATCGATCAATAATCGGCACTTCTTTTTCCTGGCGGATGAGGAGGCGCCCTTCTTTTGAACGAGTCCATGCAATTCTTTCAAACATAAAGAGGTACCTAATTTGCCTTAAAACCCAGTCTCTGAATTTTGGGTCGCCGCTTTCTGCTTCGAAAAACTTTCTGCGAATATGTCCCCAACAAGGGGCCCAAATTAGCTTTTTTTGGTTAGCAAGAGTCTCATAAGCGCCATATTTATCGGAGTGGAGTACTCCACGGTAGCCTTCAAGCATTTTTGCAGCACGATGATGACAACGATTTGGCTGAAAATCATAGATACGGTAACTTGGGTTTGATGATTTTCCTCCGGCTAAAACCCACATATGCGCTTGATGTGCTTTACCCTTTCCTGGAGCTAACATCTTAACGGGTATCTCGTCGTAGAACACATTTTCGCTCTTCAAGATTTGCTTGATTATTTCTTCGTATAAAGGTTTCAAAGCAACTCCGGCACGGAGTACCCATTGACAAACGATCTGACGGCTAATAGGGATTCCTTCGCGAGCCATGATCTCAGACTGGCGATAGAGAGGTAAATGATCGCCAAATTTTTCAACCAAAATATCTGCAAGAAGGCTTTTACCAGCCAGACAACGGTTTAAAAGGCTCTCTGGTAGGTCTGCTGTTTGCACTCCGTTTTCACTTCCCTTTGGATTGGCGATTTCCAGTCCCATTTTTACCCCTTCAGAATAATTAAGAGAATATGAAAGAGATCCAAAAGTAACTAGGGCAATCACCCAAATAGCAAGCCCTGCAAAACCCCAATATTTTTGGCGTTTTAAAAAAGTTTCGATGGGTTCGTGGTTATTTTTTACTTACGCTTTTTGATTTCCCTTACACCAAGTGTAAAGGGAATTATTAACCCAAACAGAGGAACGAAAAAGAGCAGCCCTTGCCAAATTCCGTGACGGAGACGCCAAAAGGAGTTAGTAAAAAAGCACCCCGGTTCCACTTAATAATTTGCTCGGGAATATAATTTGTTTATTCATGAATAACCGTTAGAGTCTAAAATCGCGAAAAATTGAGCATTTGGAGTTTCGTTCAAGTAATCTAGAATGAAGTACAATTTTTTGGAATTCTACATAGAGCGTTTAAAAAGGATGGGGGCAGTTGGACTCGAACCAACGCAGACCGAAGTCGAGAGATTTACAGTCTCTTGCCATTGCCACTAGGCGATACCCCCAAAAGAATGCAGTGTCTTGTGAGAAATTGCTGACAGTAGGAATTGAACCCACAACCCCCTGATTACAAGTCAGGTGCTCTACCAGATTGAGCTATGTCAGCGTATTGCGTAAAGCTGTAGTTATACCCAATTTCGCATTTTTCAATCAAGCAATTTCAGAAAAAATTTACAAATCATTCGCCGAACTACTCTTAAGCATGGTTTTTACAACCGCAACACTTTTTATTCACCTTGCTTTTCTTCCTCTTTCGGTGCTTCAGGGTGCATAGCCGAACCATAGACGCGCTCCATCAAATCAGGCATCTTCACCGGCACAGCTGCAGCTTTCGGACTCTGAATCCACTTCGCCGTCATTTTTTTCTTCGTCCCACTACCGCCTTTAGTCAGAAAACAGCACTGCTTGAATTTTTTCCCTGATCCGCATGGGCATGGATCGTTGCGTCCCACTTTTTCGTTCATAAAACCTCGGTTTTTTATTCTGCCCCTAGTTTAACTAATTCTAGGTTAAACCGCAACTTGCGTTATATCCCGCTTTACCGATATACTTAGCCATCTTAGAAACAACAATTAAAGAACAAAATGACTTTTCCTGTAGCACAACCTCCTTGGACCGGCGTCGGTAAAAAAATGGAGAGCATCATCCGCAAGGCGCTTTTCGATTTTGACATGCTGGCCGACTCCCCTAAAATCGCTGTGGCTTTAAGTGGTGGCAAAGACAGCCTCACGCTTCTTTTTATGCTCAAAGCAATTTGCGGTCGTGGATTCCCCGATTTCGAGATGCACGCTATCCACGTTAATGGTGAGTTCTCCTGTGGGGCGGGAGTCAATGTAAACTACCTTCAAGGGATTTGCAATGCGCTGGGAGTCACTTTTCACGTGCGCGAATCCACTCAAAAACTGGAAACGCTCGAATGCTATAGCTGCTCCCGCGAAAGACGCCGTCTTTTATTTGATGCAGCCAAAAGTGTCGGTGCAACGACAATTGCCTTCGGACACCATCGCGATGATAGTGCTCAAACCCTTTTAATGAATTTGTTGCACAAAGGCGAGTTTGCAGGCAATCTGCCCAAAATCCATATGGAAGATTACGGCGTGACCATAATACGTCCAATGATCTATGCTGCTGAACAGGATGTTCGCACTTTTGCAGGACAACAGGGCTTTATGCGTATCACCTGCCGCTGTCCTGTAGGACAAACGTCCATGCGCAAAAAAACAGACGATCTTTTAAACGAAATAGAAGCTTTATATCCCAACGCAAGAGAAAATATTGCCAGAGCCGGAATCCTTTATGGTTCCGACAAAGCAAGTCGAAAATAGGAGTTCCCCATGCATGATCCACTATCAAGCGAACATGAAAGTCGCATTACGATTCAAGGTGTCGAATTAGCCCTAGGTTTTCCCGACGAATTCAATTTTAAATGGATTGGACAACAAGATGTTCTCGATCAACTGCTGGCTGCATGGCTTGTCGTTGACCCGCAGGACATTCCTCTCAATCCCCGCTTGATCGGCAAACCGGGCGTCGGAAAAACAACCTTAGCTTATGCCGCGGCAAAACATATCAACAGACCCGTCTACATCTACCAATGCACCATGGACACGCGTCCTGAAGATCTGCTCACTACTCCCGTGATCGATCAAGCGGGCGGCATCCGTTATGTAGCCTCAGCACTTGTGACAGCAATGATTCGCGGTGGCGTATGCATTTTGGATGAAGCGAATCGCATGAGCGAAAAGTCATGGGCGTCGCTAGCTCCTTTACTTGACACAAGACGCTATGTGGAATCCATTGTGGCAGGCTTAAAAGTCTTCGCGCATCCAGAATTCCGCATCTGTGTCACGATGAACGATGATGCTTCCACTTTTGAGATCCCTGAATATATCCACAGCCGTTTGCAACCACAAATTTATCTAGAATTCCCGGAAGCTGAGGAAGAAAAGCGTATTCTTCGCGAAAACCTTCCCTTTATTGATGAACACATTATGGACTATGTGGTCAGCTTCTTGCAAAGAGCCCACATGAGCAATGAAAACTATACGATCCGCGACGGCATCAACATTGCACGCTATGCGGCCAAGCGCTTAAAGAGTTTTGAGGGGAAAAATGTCAATGTCGACAATTTATTAAGACAAGCGATTGTAATGACGCTTGGCGATGAAGCGTTAGCTCACGTCACGGACCTCTAAAAATGTTCTATTTGCGCAAGGGCAATATTTTTGCTGTCCCAGTTCTTCACTACACAATGGAGTTTGCTGCACAGGTCCGTCTGGCTTTTAATGAGATTCAACCCGATTGCGTCGCTGTCGAGCTAGCAGAAACCATGAATCTCCATTTGCTTCATGCGGCGTCGCGCTTACCAGACCTCAGCGTGGTAGTGGCATCTGACAGTGAAAACCATCCTTTGTATTACATGTGTGAACCTTGTGATGCTGCCTTTGAGGCGTTGAGAAGTGCTTTAGAGGTGCAAATTCCCGCTTATTGTATTGATCTCGATGTCGATGATTATCCGCAACTGCGCGATCACTTGCCGGATCCTTATGCGATCCAACGCATTGGCCTGCAAAGTTACTATGAAATTTATCAAAAAAGCTTACTCCATACCGCCAAACCGATTAATAAACTAGATGCCGACCGCGAGATTTACATGGCCAGAAGGCTGAAAGAACTGGCGCTTTCCTATGACAGGATTTTGTTCGTTGGCGGAATGACGCACATCGAAAACATTTTTAATTTGATCGACAGAAGCAGTTTCCCTGATCTCCAGCACGCTAGGCGCGATGCAGTTCAGCTGTGCACACTGTCGGAAAAATCTGCTCAAGATGTCATGGCAGAGTGCGGATGGATTTCCAAGAAATATGAAGAAGCGCGTCAGGATGGGTTGAAAGAGACATTTCCTCCGGATCGACAAAAACTCATTTACCAGCTTTGCAAAGAATCATCGGCTGCTTACATCAAAACCACAGGAAATACATTCCCTGGCTATAACTTGCGCAATATAATGAAATTTGTGCGCAACTATGCGTTGATCAACAATCAATTAATGCCAGATTTATTTCAGATTCTAACTGCCGCCAAAAGTTGCGTGGATCCTAATTATGCTTATGAAACGTGGACTTTAGCGATTGGGTACCCCTATCGGCGTAACGTCGATAACTTGCCGGAGCTCGACCTCTCTATAGAAGAGGTTTGGGGAAATAGTAAGTTAATTTGCTTTCAACTGAAAGACAAAAGCCGTAAAAATCATTTGGCTCAAAAACGGCGAAAAGACAAAGCAAATTTCCGCTTTAAAGCTCCAAGTTTGTTTAGCATTTGCTCCTATCCTCCGGAAGATGTGATTGTGGAGAAATTTGGAGAATTCCTTAAAAAGAAAGGCTCTCAAATCCTTACAGAAGAAGCCGCGCGAACGGCACCTTTTTCCACAAGTCTTGAAGATGGGATTGACACGAGAGAAACGATCCGTCATTGGCATGAGAAAAAGTTATATGTGAAAGTGAAAGGAAAACCTCCTGGTGGAGTCGGTTCCGTCGTCATTGTGTTTGATGAAGACTCACCTGAAGAACCTAAAAAGGGCGCGGCAACTGAAGAAAAATACCCGTGGCACACAACCTGGATTGGAGAGCATGATCAGGAATCCGACATGGCTTTCTATGCCACGCCTGTGACTGCCAATGTGGTGGGACCTGGAATCAGCCGCTGTGCATATGGCGGGTTCATGATGTCCTATCCGCCGCGCCGCATGTTTGATATTTGGCAAGATCCGGACTATGGCGAATGCTCATCCAAAGCTGAGGTTTTGCTTATGGCTTCGATTGATTACGCGGTGAAGCCGCTGGTGGTTTATGTGGCGAGCAAGCCTCCGCGAAGTCTCTTAAAAAGCTTCGCAAAACGCTACGGGAAAAAAATTGTTTACATTCCTATCGGTCAGCTATCGCCGGTGATGCTGAACAAGCTGCGGGTTTTTCATGTTTTAGATGGACATGATAAGCGCGATATCGCTGATGAGTATATTTTTTAGAACCGACCTAACGAAATTACCAGCACCGCTTAAAGCTAATCGACGAGTGTTTTTTCTAAATCCTCTGTTAGCTAACAGACCTGATCGAAGATCTTTGGAGCCCCCTAGTAACTTCGTCTCTCATGTCAAAAAGTAACGTGACTATAAATTAATAGCGATTACAGCAATATTGACTACCACAACGTTTAACTAGACTTTGCCCTAATGGCGGTAGCCATGCCAATAATTAGCCCTGCTGCACGCGTAGCGGAACGTCATCAACCCAAGAGCTAATAGACTTAGAATGAACAGACATGATCGAAGATCTTTGGAGGGCGGCGATTTTTCATCGCCGCTTTGTATTAACAATATTTGGGCACCCACAAATGTTATAAGAGTACAAATTTGTCAAAAAATAATGTTCTAGGATGACTTTGAGGATGTCTAAGCACTGTTACTACAAAGCGGCGATGAAAAATCGCCGCACTCCAAAGATCTTCGATCAGGTCGGTTAGCTAATAAAGGATTTAGAAAAAACGCTCGTCGATTAGCTTTAAACGTTGTTGGTGTTTTTTGAAAAGACGCTGGCAATAACTGAGATAAGGATTGTCAAGCCAACGTTATCGCTATAGAGATAGTGTAGGTTTCATGAAGAAGCATTTTGATCCCAATAAACACTAAAATCGCTGCCAACCCATAATTCAAATAATGAAACAATCCTATCGTCGATGACAACGCAAAGTAGAGGGAGCGCAATCCCAAAATCGCAAAAATATTCGACGTGTAAATAATCACCGGATCCAAAGTGACGGCCATAATCGCCGGAATCGAATCCATCGCAAAGACTACACCCGTTGCCTCAACCGCCGGTCCGTGACGGGGAAAAATCGTTTAAACAACCTTAAAACACAAGTGTCTTCTGGGTTGTGCGTTTTTCTTTGCCCTCTGGCAAGCTTGAGTCCTGGGATGATTAAAAAGGCTCCGAACAGATAAACCACCCAAGACAATGCTATCACGAGCTTTATTCCAACAAAAATGAAGAAAGCGCGCATCACAATAGCCCCTATAATGCCGTAAAAGAGGATTTTGTGCAGATACTTATCAGGAACTTTAAAGTAAGAAAAGATGAGAAGGAACACAAAGAGGTTGTCGATGCTTAACGAGTACTCGATCAAATAAATATAGAGATTAAATAGCGAGGTTAGGGAAATCTAAAAAGCCGAGAGCCGAAGTGCTTCTGAAATCTCTACATTTTTATTTTTACGGTGAAAAAAGAAAAGATCGAATAACAAAAGAGCAAAAATGACTAAATTGAACAGAACTAAAAAAAGAGTAGAGGATTCCATAAACAAAATACTACGTGGTTAAGGGGAAAAGAAAAAGGGGAAAAGGAAATGAATCGGATCTTGTGATTTTTTTTCCCAGCCGCTATGATCCTAGAAACGGCAATTGACGGGTACCAATGAATGCAAGATTTTGATTCAGAAGAACGTTCACCGATAAACACCTACCCTACAGGTATGTGAGTCTGTCGATGAAGATTCTTCTGAATCAAAAGCTTGCATTCATTGGTGCCCTTTAATTGCCGTTTCTAGGATAATAACGCTTTCTACTAAAGAGGATCTCACATTGATCACCTGGTTAAAACAAATCAACAAAGCAAATCCCAAAACCAAATGGTTTGCCTTTCAACGGGCTTTCTACATGGCTTTACTCGTCTTATTAACAATTTATTGCTACGCACGCATCGACTCTGTCCGTAGCGGCAACCGTCAACATATGGAATCCAATGTCTCAAAATAACACCAAAGCGTCTGAAACAACGCCTAATGCCTCAATACAAAAACCAGACTACCACTCTCACGAAGAGTTTGAAAACCGCACACGTAAGCTCAAAGAAATTCGCGACTTAGGCATCAATCCCTACCCATGCCATTTTGCCCCAACGCACAAAGCGCAGGACCTTCACAAAAAATATGAGTCCACTGAGACAGGTCACAGTGACGAGGCAATGGCTGGCCAAACAGAACATGTGCTGATCGCTGGCCGCTTAGTGCTTTTTAGATCGATGGGCAAAAACGCTTTCGCGCATATTCAAGACGATGATGAACGTATCCAAATTATGTTCAATCGTGACACGACAACTTTTGCGGGTTACACTCCAACTGCAGATGCAAATGGCGAAACGCAAAACCCGATGAAATTCATCGAGAAAAAAATCGATCTTGGCGACATTATTGGCATCGAAGGGCATATTTTCCGCACGAATAAAAACGAACTGACCATTTTCGCGAAAAACGTCACACTTTTATGCAAAACATTATTGCCTTTAGCTGAAAAGCACGCAGGACTTGCTGACAAAGAATTACGCTATCGCAAACGCTGGTTAGACCTCATTGTCAACCCTGATGTGCAAAAAACATTCCGCATGCGAAGCCAGATTTTGCGTTTGATCCGTGAGTTTTTTGATTCCTATGACTATATCGAAGTGGAGACCCCGGTTCTACAAAGTGTTTACGGTGGAGCAGAAGCAAAGCCTTTTGTCACAACACTTAATGCATTAGATCAAGAGATGTTCATGCGTATCTCTCTCGAACCTTCGCTTAAAAAGCTGATTGTGGGAGGAATGAACCGCATCTATGAAATCGGGCGTGTTTTCCGCAACGAAGGGATCGACCGCAGTCATAACCCCGAGTTCACTCTTTTGGAAGCTTATGCGGCCTACTGGGACTACAACGATATGATGCGTCTTGTTGAAAACCTGTTTGATATGCTAGCAAAAACGCTTCATGGCACGACAAAAATTGCTGTGAAGGTCTCTGAGACAGAATCAGTCGAAGTCGACTTTAAAGCTCCGTGGATGCGTCTTTCAATGAAAGACGCTCTGACGAAGTACGCACAGCTTGATGTTGACAAACTCAGCGATGATGAGATGCGTAAGCTGCTTGTGGATTCGGGTCATTGTGATACGAAAAAACTGTCTGGAATGGCACGCGGACTACTAACCGCTGCCTTGTTTGCTGTTAAAGTGGAGCACCATTTGGTGCAGCCGCATCATATCATCGACCACCCGATTGAAACAACGCCGCTGTGCAAGCCGCACCGCAACCCGAAAGAAGCTGCTGAAGGGCTTGTTGAGCGTTTTGAAAGCTTTGTACTCGGGCAAGAAATCTGTAATGCTTATACCGAGTTAAATGATCCAGAGCTACAGCGCACTTTGCTTGAATGTCAAGCGAAAAGACGCGATGCCGGTGACGAAGAAGCGAGTCCGCTTGATGAAGAGTTTATTGAAGCGATCTGTCAAGGGATGCCTCCAACAGGTGGCGTGGGCATTGGT
>Ga0105045_10001600_pt1 | contig 18663 bp, 15 predicted proteins | sample MAT02_FD_78089 | JGI IMG/M metagenome (GOLD analysis project Ga0105045, IMG submission 78089) | Freshwater microbial communities from Lake Fryxell liftoff mats and glacier meltwater in Antarctica - MAT-02 (megahit assembly) | ecosystem: Environmental > Aquatic > Freshwater > Ice > Liftoff... | reverse complement strand
CAATTTTTTGAGGAGGCTTTAACCTTAAAAAAAGCAGTGTAAGCGGGGTTTCTATAAACGTAGGATTCCATTCTTTAAAGCCTTCAAAAATTTCAAATTCGTTATGAGTTGATTCACTTTTTTGATCAATATAGGTGCTCAGGAGTTGAGGGTCAATTTCATAAGCCTTAAAATATGCTGATAATAAACGTGTTTTTTCTTCAATTAGATTGACTTGCAGAGGAGCCGGGGGTAATTGGCCCGATATGGAAAGTATTTGCTGTGCAAGCTGAGTTAAAAATTCGGCAGGTCGAAGGGATTGTTCTAAGATTTCAAAAGGCCAATGATTTGATTGAAGCACGTCTTGAATATTTTCTCCTTTAGAGAGTGAAAATTCTAAGCGATCAAATAAAAGACAGATCCATTGACAAGCTTTCTGAGTGGTTAAATTCTCACCTTTCCAATTAATATTTTCAACGGCGTTTTTAAGTTGAGAATGTTCTGCTGCTTTTGAGTACAATAATTGGCCACTTTGCTTCCAAGCATTTAAAAACAACAGGAATGTTTCTGAAAAATTAACTTCTGCTTTTTCACATGCTTTTCGAAATGCTTCTAGAGGAGGAGCTAATGGAGAATTAGTTTCAACTGCGGACTGCATTTCTGACAAAAGTTTTTGTTGCATGACGTTTTCTTTATTTTTACGACTAATAGGAAGAGCTGGAAAAGGAAGTTGAGCTTGAACGGTATAGCCTCCATAACCGCTATTATAGGCAAACATGGATGCTAATTGTGTTGCAGAAAACGATTCTGCATCTACACGCCCGTGTTTATCAAAAAAGAATAAATGAGTGTCTTCATAGTCATCTTGAACAAAAGCAAGTAAAGGCTTTTTTCTTGATAAATCGATTTCCACTCGACTGATACCTAGATAGCTATTTTCATCAGCACGATTGTATAAGGCCTGAGGGCCATGCAAATAGATAGAAGATTGTTCTGATTGTAACGTCGTTTTTGCATTCCAATTAACTGATAAGTGCGGCTTATCAAAACCTTCGTTTGATGAATAGGGTAAAGATAGAGAGATATCTACTTTTGCTTCTTTTAAATTAAAAGGTGAAATTAAGACATCTTTTAAGGGCTGAATAAAGGTTTCATTGAAATTTGTATAATCTCTTAAACGTACGTCTAAATCATAAAAATAAACTTCCTTAATGAGTTCGGGTAAGTGAGAAGTTTTAATTGCAATCACATCCCAGGGTTCAGAATAGCCTTCAAAATTCATCTCTATAAAATTTGATAAAGAATCTTCCGGTTGCCAGTTCAAAACTGCTATTTCTGGTTGACCTTTAATAAAAACCTGATCTTTTTTAAACCATGTTTCTACGATTTCTTTAACATGCGGATAAAATGCTAACAGTTTTACTGACAGATCTGGAAAAATAGCAGGACGATTTGTTTGATTAACAGAATGAATGGCTAAAGGAAGATTGGCATGGTTAACCGGTGTTTCAATTGAAAGAGCGTGAGTGTAGGGGAGATGGACATCCAGACTGCTTGCGCCTTCTAATAAAGTCAAATTTCCTTGAAGCCCAATTTTGTTTTTTAAAATTGTTCCTCCAATAATCATAAGAAGGCCAAAATGCGTGATCAAAAAAGGGAGGTGACGCCATTTAAAAGGCCATCTTTGTAGTGCTGAAAAAAGAATATTAATGAAAAAACACCAAAGCAAAATGCCAAAAAATGGATGATGATAAGTCCAACGTGCAGCTAACAAATGAGAATCCGTAAAACTTTCAATTAAAGTTCCCGCGATCACCATTAAAGCAGCCAGCGAAATTAATAGGATGGCAAAATAGATGCTGCCTAGAAGACGGTAGATTTTTTTAATAGTTTTCATAAAGTTGTGTGTAACTCTTCTATCAACTCAAAGCTCTCGGCAAATTTTTGAATTTCATTTTTATGTTTATCAACGAGATGAGGTGAACCTACTACTTTGATTGTGTAATCGGCCAGTTTATAGTTATCTATCTTGCGCGCTGAAAGATGCAACTGTCTTTCATGCTCATTTGCCAATTCCATACTCCAAGCAATCATTTTCTGTTCTTTTTGTTGAAATACCCCTTGTGCTTCTAGTTTCATGCCACAAAATCCTCCGTGTGTTTCATTATAAACGTGCGTCAATAAGGGATGAAGTTCTTCAAATTGATTTTTCCAGCGCATCATTTGCGCTTGGCAGGGGATACGTGCCTGAGAGTGATTAAACGGAAAAGTATGGATCGTCAAATGCACCTGATCTGCAGAATCAGCTACAATAAATTCACAAATAGGTTTTTTCGTATCACTAATAGATCCATTTGCTCCAAAATCTTTTCTTGTCCAAGAGTTTGGAACAAATGCTCGATAAATGACAGGCCTAACTAAAGACAACTCCTCGTTTCTCGCTTGAAATTCTTGCCACGAGTAGTCCTCTTCAGAATATTTTTCCGGAGATTCAGAAGAACAAGCAGCTAAGACAAGTAAAAATAAAAGCCAAAAATGTCGCATATTTTAGTTTGATGTTTTTTATTTTAGGAACAAAGAATAAATACTTTAAAAATAATAAATTCTAAGTTAAATCTTGACAATAGAGAATATTTTAAAAAGCAGGCACAATGGAAGACGACCAATTAAGCGAACATTCATTTTTAGAGAAGTTGTATGAAATTTATCAGACTCATCCAGAGTCTCTAGATAACTCATGGAAAGTTTTTTTCAAATCTTTAGATGATTTCAATACGCAAAATTTGCCTGTTCTCCCTGCTATCGCTGAACAAAATTCAAAAAATCACATCGAAAGAATTCAGCATTTAATAGAAACCTATCGACGTTTTGGACATTTAATGGCCAAAGTTAATTCTATTGAAATTAAAGATAAAGTGCTGCCCACTCAATTAAAAATGGAATGGATAGGGTTTTCTATAGAAGAGATGAAAAGTCTTTTTCCTACTTTAAAAATAATCCCGGAACCCTATGCGCCTTTAGAAAAGATCATCCAAGCACTTCAAAATATTTATTGTTATAAGATTGGATTTGAATTTAAAGAAACAGATCTTGAACTTGAACAATGGGTCCAAGAACGTGTGGAATCAACGGGATTTCAAAAAGAATTCTCTTTAGAACAAAGACTATTAATACTCAATCAACTTAATCGCTCTGAATTATTTGAAAATTTTTTACATACAAAATATGTAGGTCAAAAGCGCTTTTCTTTGGAAGGAGCTGAGACTTTAATTCCTATGCTCACATTAATGTTAGAAAAAGGCCAAGAGGACAATTTACAAGAAGTGATTATTGGAATGGCTCATCGAGGGCGTTTAAATGTTTTAGCAAATCTTTTAAATAAATCGTGCGAAACGATTCTTGCAGAATTTGATGAAAATTACATTCCTAATGAAGGAGAAGGTTTAGGAGATGTAAAATATCATAAAGGTTATAAAGGTGACTACACAACAAGTTCAGGCAAGAAAATTGCCATTACTTTACCCCCTAATCCGAGTCACCTTGAATCCATTTATCCGATTGTAGAAGGACAAGTTCGTGCGCGGCAGTTCATTAATCATGATGAATTAGAACGCACAAAAATAGTTCCTATTTTAATTCATGGAGATGCTGCTATTTCTGGACAAGGAGTTGTCTATGAGACTTTACAATTCAGCCAATTAAGAGGTTATAAAACTGGAGGAACGCTTCACATCATTATCAATAATCAAATAGGTTTTACAACTATTCCTCAAGATCTACGTTCGACCTTATATTGTTCTGCAATTGCTCGTGCATTTAATGTTCCGGTTTTTCATGTGAATGCAGAAGATCCGGAAGGATGCGTTCATGCCATGTTGCTAGCTTTAGAGATCAGGCAAAAATTTCACTGTGATGTCTTTATCGATTTAAACTGTTATCGAAAATATGGTCATAATGAAGGGGATGAGCCTGCATTTACTCAACCACTCGAGTATCAGATTATTCGTAATAAAAGGCCTATCCGTAAGCTTTATCATGACGACTTAATTAAACAAGGTCTCATCGAAAAAGAAGTTGTAGAGCAGATGGAAATAAAGATCAAAGATTCTTTACTAGAAGCCTATAGCAAAGCACATGGAGCGGACACAACCCTAAAAGAGCGTTTACGTGCTTTAGAAACTGTTAGCTATAGTATTAAAAATTGCCATACAGGAGTTCCTAAAGAGCTTATTCAAGAAATTAGTGAAAAATTCTGCCATATTCCGACAGACTTTAATATTCACCCTAAAGTTGAGAATTTAATAAAAGAGCGTTTAAATGCTATTAAAAATGATCAACCGATTAATTGGGGTTTAGCCGAACACTTAGCTTTTGCTACCTTACTTTGCGAAGGTATTTCCATACGCTTATCAGGCCAAGATGTGGGTCGTGGCACATTTAGTCAACGTCATGCGCTGTGGGTCGATCAAGTGGTTGAAAGAGAGCACTATCCTTTGGCACATTTAAAAGAAAATCAGGGGCGTTTTGAGGTCTATAACTCTTCCTTATCTGAAATGGGTGTCTTAGGTTTTGAATATGGCTACAGTGTTTCTTATCCTCAAGGATTGACAATTTGGGAAGCACAATATGGGGACTTTAATAATGGCGCACAAATCATCATTGATCAGTACATTTCAAGCGGAGAAGAAAAATGGGGGCAAAAATCCGGCTTAGTATTATTGTTACCCCATGGCTTTGAAGGGCAAGGTCCCGAGCACTCCTCCGGGCGTTTAGAACGATTCTTATCATTAGCTAATAATGGTAACATGAAAATTGCAAATCTTACCACGCCTGCGCAGCTATTCCATCTTTTAAGGCGACAAGTTCTGGCTGACATGCGTAAGCCTTTGATTATTTTTACGCCAAAAGGATTGTTGCGCTTACCCGCCTGTGTGAGTCGATTGGATGAATTAGCAACTGGATCTTTTCAACCGATTTTAGATGATGAAATTGAACAAGAAAAAATTGAGTGTTTGATTTTTTGCAGTGGGCATATTTACTATGATCTTATTGCCAAACGCTCTAAAGAAAATCTACAAGGTTTTGTGATTATTCGCATTGAGCAACTTAGCCCTTTGGATGAAAATAAATTGCAAGAGTTGATCCATCGCTATGCAAAAGCAAAGGTGTGTTATTGGGTTCAAGAAGAGCCTCAAAATATGGGAGCTTGGTCTTATATTTGCGCCTATTTAATGAATTTTTTGCCCGCCCACATGTCTTTAAGATATATAGGCAGAAAAATAAGTGCAACACCTGCTACAGGCTCTCGTTTTTATCATGAACAAGAATTGACAAATATCCTAAAACAGGTTTTTCAACAATGAAAAATGAACTCAAAATTCCATCAATGGGTGAATCCATTTCTACTGTAACCATTGGACAAATATTAACTCCCTCAAACTCTTTTATAACTATAGATGCAGAAATATTAGAGTTGGAAACGGATAAGGTCAACCAAGTTTTATCTTCTCCTCTGACAGGTCAGTTGACTTTACTTGTGAAATCCGGAGACAAAGCAAATATTGGAGATGTGGTGGGCTATATCGAAGCTGCAGAAAAGACTCAGGTTTTAGAAGATAAAAAAGAAAATCCAATAATGGAAACTCAGGAAAATACTCCGATAGATGCTAAACAAGAAGAATCTATTAAAAAAATAAGTGGCTCTCCATCAGTAAGAATAAGCAAAGAACGTTTTATCGAAGAGATTAAAAATTCTGATTTAAAAGTAGAGGCGCAACAAGAAGCTAGCGCAACTCTTTCACCACCTGCATCGCCTTCAAAACGAACAGAAACGCGCCAACCGATGTCAAAAATTCGCAAAATGATTGCTGCACGTTTGGTTGAATCGCAACATACTGCCGCCATGCTAACGACTTTTAATGAAGTGGATATGACAACTGTGATGCAGATGCGAGAAAAGTATAAAGACATTTTTATAAAAAAATATGGAACAAAACTCGGCTTTATGTCCTTTTTTGTAAAAGCGGTGACAGCAGCTCTAAAAATTTATCCAATTTTTAATTCTTATCTGGACGGTAGCGATATCGTTCATCGTGAGTACTATGACTTAGGTATAGCTGTGGGAACTGAAAAAGGAGTGATTGTTCCTGTAGTGAGAAACTGTGATCACTTAGGTTTTTCGGATATTGAACTGAGTATAGAAAAATATGCAAAAAGTGCAAAAGATGGCCATTTAAAAGTAGACGATTTGCAAGGAGCGGGCTTTACTATTACAAATGGGGGCGTATATGGTTCGCTGCTTTCCACTCCTATTCTAGCACCCAATCAATGTGGAATTTTGGGAATGCACAAAATTGAAAAGAGAGCAATTGTGATGGATGACCAAATTGTTATTCGTTCAATGATGTATTTAGCATTAAGTTATGATCACCGTCTTGCTGATGGTAAAGAAGCTGTTTCATTTTTGGTTTATGTGAAAAGTTTATTAGAAGAACCATCAAGATTACTTTTAGAAATATAGGGCGATAATGAAAGAAAAATATGATTTAGCTGTCATCGGTGCAGGCCCTGGTGGTTACGTCGCTGCCATACGAGCTGCACAACTAGGTATGAAAGTAGTCTGTATAGATAAAAGATTGACGCTTGGTGGAACTTGTCTAAACGTGGGCTGCATTCCTTCTAAAGCCTTATTGCAAAGCACAGAGCTTTATGCACATGTTTTGCATGAAGGCCAAAATTTAGGCCTACTTAGTGAAAGTACAAGCTTTGATTTTGCACAAATGATGTCTAGAAAAGAACAAGTCGTGGAGTCTTTAGTACAAGGAATTGCAGGATTATTCAATAAACATCACATCGTTTTTTTACAGGGTGACGCCCAATTTATTGACTCTCATCAGTTATTAGTTAAAAATCAAGATCAGCAAGAGATCGTTGAAGCAAAATATATTTTAATTGCCACGGGTTCTGAGCCAATTGCTTTACCCACTATCCCATTTCAGCACGATAAAATAGTTTCATCTACTGAAACCCTAAGTCTAAAAAAAGTCCCTCAAAAAATGATTGTGATTGGTGGCGGAGTTATCGGAGTCGAGCTTGCATCCGTTTATAATCGTTTAGGTTGTCATGTAACGATTATAGAAATGCTTCCAACTATTTGTCCATCGATGGATAAAGCAATTTCTAAACAGCTTTTACAAACCTTGAAAAAACAGGGCATTAATTTTTTATTGTCGACTCAAGTCACAAATTCTAAAATTCACACTGATAATGTTGCCTTAGATTTAAAAAATGAGGAAGGAGCACAGGTTATTGAAGCAGAGATTGTTTTGGTCGCTGTTGGACGCAAACCTTACACAGATAATTTAAGCTTAGAAAAAGCTTCAATTGATGTGAGTAAAAGAGGTTTCATTCTTGTTGATGAGTTTTTTCGGACAAATCAACCACATATTTTTGCGATCGGTGATGTCATAGAGGGTGTTATGTTGGCACATCGCGCTTCGCAAGAAGGAACAGCCGTGGTTGAATGGATAAATGGTCAAAAATCTTCTATTGATTACATGTCGATACCAAATGTGATTTATACTTATCCCGAAGTTGCTTCAGTTGGAATGACCGAACAAGAATCTTCTGCAGCTGGATTTACAATCCTAAGTGGAACATCTTATTTCAAAGGAAATCCTCGTGCGCGTTGCGCTGGAGAAACAGAAGGTTTTGTAAAAATTATTGCTGATAAAAAGACAACAAGAGTTCTAGGCATGCATATAATTGGTCCGCATGCTTCAGAAATTATTACTACAGGCGTTTTAATGATACAAAAGAAGATGAGACTGCAAGAAGTCGCTGAGACTATATTTGCACATCCCACATTGAGTGAAGCAATAAAAGAAGCTGCATTAGCTGCTTTAGGTCAACCCCTCCATGGTTGATTGAGATGGCAAAAGGCCATGCCCTTGCAATTTGCTTAAATCCATTGAGTCTGTGTCTCTACGACCAAAGTTCATTTGATAAGTCGTTTGCCTGGCCCCGCTTTCCACTTCGTTTCAAACGGGGCCAGAGCATGAGTCATGGCTATTACCATTCGACTTCAACACCCAAATTTTATGAATCCCTTAAAAAGGCAATCTTTTAATAATTGTGGGAGCTACCACAACCGCATGCTGAACTTACGTTAGGATTAGAGATTTTGAAGCCAGCTCCGCGTAAACCTTCAACATAATCAATTTCAGAGCCGAGTAATCTTGAAACCATTGCTTTCTTGACATGAATTTCAACATTGTTAGAATCAAATATTTCATCCTCTTCATCTGCTTTTTCAGAAAAGTCTAGAATGAACTCATAACCATTACATCCAGCCAACTCTTCAGAAAAACGCATTCCCCAGCCTTGTTTTCCTTCATCTTTCAAAATTTCTAAAAATTTTGCTGCGCCACGTTCTGTGATCGCAATTGTTTCCACATCCGCTTGCTCATTTAAAAGAACATTCAAACGACGTACAAGTTCATGCACTTGCTCATTATTCTTACCATGTTTCATCATGCCCGCTTCTAATGTTTCCCAAACTGCTGCATGGCATCCAATACAATTAAGACCGGCATTGGTAATTTCTTGTGAAAGTTTTTGAGCTTTATTGGGAAACATGCCTAAAATATTTTCGATTGTCATATCAGGAGTGATTTCTTTTACTTGCATACTTTGTTTCGGCGCACAGCAAGAAGATTGCTCTTGTTTAGGTTGAGAACAACATCCACCAGATTGAGATTTTGGAGCCTCTTGTTTAGGTTGAGAACAACATCCACCAGATTGAGATTTTGGAGCCTCTTGTTTTGGCTTAGAGCAACAGCCTGATGAAGTCTGTGAATGGTTAGAGTCTTCTTGTTTAGGGGGATTGCAACATGACATAATAAATTCCTTAATTTTTAATTGAATTTTTAATTTTTAAAATTAAAAGCAAATTCTTACTCGACCTTGCTTGATCTTGCATTGACAAGCTAATCGCTCGTGAGAAGTACCTTCACCTAAAAAGTCTTTTTCTTCTTGAGTTGGTTCTGTAAGATTTTCATGTCCTTGCTTGACTTCAATCACACATGTCCCACATACACCTTCAGTACAAGCAAATGGAACTCCAGCCTCTTCACATATTTCGGCAATCGGTGACCCATCTGGTAATTCTATGATTTCATCACTCTGGTCAAATTCTAAGGTCGCCATGAAATTTACTCCTAAAACAAAATATTAACAATTTAAATAGCTAACTTTAATAAAAAAGCAATTATTAATGAAAATAATAATCTTTTCAAGAGTTTTTACTTAAAAGCATAAAAAATGAATTTTAATGAAGAAGTTTTTATGGTTTTTTGCTGTACATAAATAGATTTTTTTTTGCCTATAACAGCAAAATTGATATTTTAATTTTCTTTTATTCCTTTATTAATTTAACAAAATAATTGTTTTTATATTAAAGTATACATTAATATATTGTTATTGTTTTAAAAAAAAAGAGAAAGTCTTAAATATCTCAATTTATTAAAAAAAAATTTAACATTTTAAAATCAAAGAGGAAATATGCTAGTCGATACAATAAAAAGTTTAAATACCTACGTTAATTATTGGAATTTTGATTTAGAAGAGACAGTAATTAGTGCTATAGTTTTTTCTAAGAATCCTAACATTACTACTGAAAATTATGTTTGTATTTACCTTAAAGAAAATTTATGTCTAGAACCTAACAAAGTAGAACAAGAACTTGAAAAAGTAGCAAATTTATGCAACCAGGTTTTCAGAGGAGTTCTTTACACAACTTATTGTAAAGATGGGAATTATTGTAGAGCTGGGAAAGTGTTTAGTCAAGAGAGTGCTTTAAGAAATATTTTTTTTCTCAAATTTTCAGCTCAAAATTCTTTAGAAGCTATCCATAAACTTTTTTCTTTCACTTATATCAAAAAAAGAGATTTTGATATTTTATCTGAGCATGCAAAAGAAATTGAAAGAAATATTCAAACATCATAATCACTTCACTTTATTTGAAAGGATAAACAGTTTACAGAAAATATAGAAGAGGCTTGATTCTTCTTTTCTATGGATTCTGTATAGTTACATTGTTAAATGCTTTGTGAATTTCTCTGTGACAAATAAACCCAAAAAACACCAATAAAAATAAAAGGAATACTTAAAAGTTGCCCCGCTTGCAAGGATGCCGTTTCAAATACAGACTCTTGATGAACTTTCCAAAATTCTAAAATAAAGCGTGCTCCAAAAACCAGTATAAATAATAACCCGACAAATAAGCCCGGGTTTTCTTCATATTTTTTTGTTTTCCAAAGGCTGTAAAGCACTAGAAATGTAAGTAAATAGGCGGCGGCTTCATAAAGCTGCACAGGGTGGCGGGGTATAGGAAGACTTCCATCTGCTGCATTTCCAAAAACAATCGCCCAAGGTAATTGACTAGGTGTTCCAACAATTTCTTGATTCATAAAATTTCCTAAACGAATAAAACAGCCCGCTAACGCACTAGGAATGGCCACAAAGTCAAGTAGTCTTAGAAAAGAAAAATGTGGAAAATTGTCCTTAATCGATAAATAGAAAAGATACAAGGCAATAAATACACCGATTACCCCTCCATGACTCGCAAGTCCTCCTTTCCAAACTTTAAAAATTTCTAGCGGATGGTGTTTGAACAAATCCCAATCGTAAAAAAATACATGTCCAAGCCGTGCTCCAACCACAGTACCCAAAACAACAAACCATAAAAGCCGATCTGTTAAAAGGTAAGCTGTTTGTTGTGTTGAAGATAATCCCGCCAGCTGGACTGGAAGAAGTTGTCGATCTGTAATTTTTGATGAGATAAGAAAATTTAGATAGCGAAGAATTGTTTTTTTATTCTCTTCGTGCACAGAATTGTGATCAATGTTTTCTAAATTTCGCTTGATGTCCAAGTCTTGAACTTGGGAGAAAAAAGAGTCTGGATTTTTTAATTCTGTTTGCAAAGATCGAATAAGTTTAGACCAGTTATAAACGTCTAACCGCGATACAAAGGTGTTTTTCTTGAAATAGTCGGAGAGAATGGTTGCAAATAAAAAATACCCAATGACAAATCCACAAACAAATAAAACGCCATACCAAACCACAGGTCTGTCAATAAGAGGAACTCTAAATGCTTCGAGAGGGGGATTCCAATACAGCCAAGCAAAAAAACTTAGAGTTTGCATATGACCTGTTTTTGTAAAATAGGTTTAACAAAAAAGCCCTATCTTTTTGCAAAGATAGGGCGTGGTTCGGAGTAGAGGGATTCGAACCCCCGACCTACTGCTCCCAAAGCAGCCGCGCTAGCCAAGCTGCGCTATACTCCGTTATGCTTGAGAATGAAAAATTAACAAAAAAGCTAATTTAGCACAAATAAAAAATGTGGTTTTTTTGTTTTTTAAATAAATAAGCTTTGAAGATGGGTTTTGAAGTGTTTTTTTTATTTAAAAAAAATAAAGAATAGAAATGATAACTTTAACCTGATATTCTTAACGCTTGCGTAAACACTTTTTCTATAAATTATATGCTAATATTGATGTACTCTAACTTACACAGGCATCATGAAAAGTTCGTATTTTCGCCTCCAATTCATCACGACATTTTTAGGAAATTTATTTGAGCATTATGATTTGGCTTTATATAGCCTCTTGTCTCCATTTTTTGCTTCAATTTTTTTCTCTCAAGAAGATCGCATTTCAGCCTTGATTTTAACCTACTCCTTAATTCCTTTAAGTATGTTGTCTCGGCCAATAGGTGCACTTTTTTTTGGATATATCGGGGACCATTATGGAAGGCGCACAGCTTTATCCATTTCTCTATTTGGCCTAGCAGCTATTTCTCTGTTTTTAGCATGCGCTCCTACTTATCAACAAGTTGGAATTTTTGCACCTATTTATTTGGCAATAGGAAGACTGTTTCAAAACTTTTTTGGGATCGGAGAAAATTTGGGCGGGGGTATTTATCTTTTAGAAAATACAAAAGAAAAAGACCAGGATTTTATCAGCAGCTTATATAGTTCTTCAACCGTAGGAGGATTCTTATTAGCTTCCTTTTGTGTGAGTATTCTGTGCTATTACAATCTTTTACATGATTATTGGCGTATTTTATATGTGATGGGCGGAGTGACTTCTTTATTTGCCTGGATTTTGAGAAGAAAAATGCCCAAAGAATTAATTGACAAAAGTTTAAAAGTTAATTTAAGCGTTAAGCAAACTTTTTCGTCTATATGGGAAAATCGCTCAACCATATTAATTATTGCCGTCGTAGCAGGATTTTCTTACGCCAACTCATCCATTGTCTTTGTATTTTTCAATGGCTTTATTCCTCTGGTATCAAAAATTTCAACAGAGCAAATGATTCACTTAAATACTTTTTTACTTCTTTTTGATTTTTTGTCGATGCCTTTATTTGGATTATTGGCAAAACGGTTCTCTAGACAAAAGACCATGTTAATTTCTGCTTTATTAATTGCGCTATTTGCTTGTCCATTATTTTATTTATTAGACAGAGCAACATTATCTACCGTTATCTTGATTCGAGTCATCTTTGTCACTTTGGGCGTCAGTTTTACAGCACCTTTTCACTCTTGGGCTCAACATTTAGTGCCAGCATCCAATCGTTATACCTTTATCTCATTTGGTTATGCAATTGGTTCTCAGCTTTTGGGAGGGATTGTCACTCCACTTTCACTTTGGATTTATAAACAGACACAAGTGACCTGGCTTTCTGCTATATATTGGGTGTGCTTGGCTTTATTAGTCAGCACCTGTTTGATTTTCGTAAAAAAAAGATCTTATAAATAAAGAAAAATGACACAACTTATGTTTGTAGTTTTTTATAAATTGCGTACCAAGCATTAATTTTTTCCCGATCATCTTGATCTAAAAGCTTTTGGATTTGTTTGACTCCAGAAATGATGGTCGAGTGATCACGTGAAAAAAGTTCTCCGATCTTCATAAATGGCATCTTTAATTTCGAGCGACATAAATGCATAGCAATTTGACGTGGCTGGACACATTCACGGGTTTGAGATTTTCCTAAAATATCTTCAATCCTTAAACCAAAATACTCTGCCACCTCTTGAATAATGCGGTTGGGAGTAATGACGGATTTTTTTTCGTCTGTAATCAAATCTGCCAATAAAATCTTTGCAGCAGGAATAGTTAAAGCCGAAAGAGGATTTTTAGAGTCCAAATGTAGGCGTAAAACTAAGGCCTCTAAAGCTTTAATCAAAGCTTTAGGGGTACTTGTAAATGTTTGCAGCAAAAACTGTGTCAGCACATTAGTAAGTTGGAAATTTAGAGCTTTTGCTTTGATTTCTAGCAAATTTGTCATTTGGTTTTCAGCAAGCGGAATTAATGGAAGCACAAGTCCCCATTCAAAACGACTAATCAATCGCGGCTCTATATGCTGTAACTCTTGTGGAGGACAATTGGCACTTAAAATAATTTGTTTGCCAATCAAATGCAAAGTGTTAAAAGTATGAAAAAATTCCTCTTGAGTTGCGTTTTTGCGCGAAAAGATGTGGACATCATCAATAATCAGAATATCTACATTGCGATAAACTTCTCTAAATCGACTCATTTCACTTGCGCGGATCGCAGAGACCACATGATCTGTAAAAGTTTCGGCACGTGCATAAATAACTTTTAAGCCTTTCTTTCTTAAAGAATGTGCCAGACTCATCAATAGGTGTGTTTTGCCGGCTCCACTTGTTCCGTGTAAATAAAAAGGATTGTAAGTATTGGATTGAGGGTGTTGAACAAGTTCTTCTATCACTTTTGCAACAATTTGATTTTCTTCACTGACGACAAAATGAGCAAGCAAACTCGTAGGATCAAGATCGTCAAAATTAAATTGGAAAGGAGTTACAGGTAATTTATAGTCTTTTTTTTGCTTAGCACCCTTAGATGCAGGACTTGAAGATGTTTGATTAGGAGTCAGATGTATTTTAATCTGTTTATTATTGGCATTGACCAACTTTAGCGCACGTGCACGTATATGCTCTTCAAACCACAAGACTTGAAAAGAGTTTTGTGCTTCTAAATAAAGATTGCAAGCATCAAATCGTTGGATTTTTAAGTTTCTTAACCATTTCTCAACTGTTTCAATTCCCAACTCATTTTCTAAGTGGCTAAGAAATTCTGTCCAAGCTTGCATTCCTTACTGCTCATATATGTTGTTAAATTATTTAGCTAAATCAAAATTAAAAAAGATTAAAAATAATCTGTTATTTTATATTTTGCTCAATAAAATATTATTTGTATCAACTTATTACATTATAATAATAGGGTTAAAGTGTCAAAAAATTAAAGCTGAAGTTGTATATCAAAAAAAAATTCTTCTTTTTTCGATATACAACCAAAAATTGATTAACTACTTTGCTCGCGCTTTTTTAGGAGGAGACTTTTCAACAGGTTTAAGTGGAGCGGCCTTTAACGTTTTAGCTGTATACCACTGTTGTACCATTCCTAAAATCATAGAAGAAAGCCAGTAAATGTTTAAACCTGATGGGAAATTATAAAACATGACGGTGAAGACCACAGTCATAATTAAGCCCATTGCTTTTTGTTGTCTTTGTTGATCTGTCATTTCATTTGGATTAGTAGGAGCTGTAGACATAAAGCGTTGTTGAATAAACATCACCAAACCTAGTAAAAAAGGTAAAAGATGAAATTCAGTACCAATAAAAAATAGAGGTTTACTCCAACTAAATAAAACGTCCGGAGCAGTTAGGTCATCAATCCAACCTGGTATAAAAGGTGCACCTCTCAAAGCAAAGCTTGATTTTAACAAATCAAACATCCCTATTAAAAAAGGCATTTGGATTAATAGAGGCAAACAACCGGAGACGGGGTTAACTCCACGTTCTCTATAAAGATTCATGACTTCAAGTTGGGCTTTTTTTGGATCCTTTTTATGCTTTTCTTGAATCGCTGTCACCTCTGGCGCAATTTGCTGCATCCGCACCATCGATTTTGTTGACCAAGTGTTTAAAGGATAAAGCATCACTCTTAAAGAGATCGTCAAAAGTACAATAGATAAGGCCCAAGAATTAGTTAAATAATGGAAAAAATTTAGCAGCACGGATAAAATTTTAGCGAAAGGCTCAGAAATAAATGTGAACCATCCATGCATTGTTTGACAAGCAATATAATCAGGATTATAACCAGTCGCTGGATCACTAAATTTTTTATCAATTTGCTTTAAAATCGTATCATCGAAAGGTCCTGCAAAAAAGCTAAATTTTGTACTTCCATTTTGCCCCATAGGAAGTAATGTCATGTAACCTGGCATGCTTTCAGCCGTAAAGCGCTCATACTCTTCATCAATTTCCATTAAACGAGAAGGAACAGCTGAGCCAGTAACATATTGCACACGGTATCCAGGTTCTGTTTGCTGTAATGGGTTTAAGATCATTCCTAAAAAACCATTAGAATTACAAATCCAATCTAAATTGATAGATGAAACTGTGACAACATCTGTAGGTAAATCAATCTTTACAACTTCAGCTTTTTTATTGCGGGTAATTCGATATTTTAAAGCAGGTGCAGGTGCACCAGAGATCCATTCCATTTCGGGAACACCAGATGTCAGCCACAGACCGCGACTTTCTCCTTGAATATCTATTGTTAAGTTTAAGCAATAGGGAGCTTCTTGCCCCAATTCGCCAATTGAAAAAGTTTTGGTGATAGTGCGATTGCTTAATTGGGCTCTAAAAGTAATGGAACGCTTATCAAACTTTGTGACTTCATACACGACTTCAGCCATTTCCGGATAATCAGAAACTAAATTTAAAGCATAAAACTTTGGCTTGATGCTAATGGATTTAAACGGAGGTTTTTCAATTAAATCTCTACGCAATAAAGGGTAATAACCACTTAAAACACCCGTTTCATGAAACTCTTTTTGATCATCACTCGTTGCTATAAAATAGGGATGAGCGGGGAATTGCGCATTGTAAGGATGGTACTCAGCCATTTTTCTGTCAAAATCAATTTCTCGAACAACGCTCAATGTGTTGGCATCGGTCTTGAAAGGTAAATTGATCTCTGCTAAGGCCGCCCCATAATTAGAAAAGACTAATTGTTGATAAGGAGTTTCAATAACATAAAATTTTTCAAGGCTTTTTTCAGAAGAAGGTGAGGCTGCAATAATTGGAGTTTTCGAATTAAACTGCTCAACTTGGTTTTCAATGTTTTTATAAGGTGAAGTCGTCTGAGCTTTTTGATTAGCAAGCCACTCTTGTTTTTTTTGAACATTTTGGTGCTGAAAAAAAAGATTAACACCAAATAAAGTTAATGAAAGAGCAAATACAAACAAAATAGTGCGTTTGTCCATGGGATCTTAATACCGTAAAGAGGGTTAAAATAAATGACTCTATTTAATGCAATGACTAACAAACAAAAAATCTATGTGGTTACTTTTGCATTGACAGAGTAAATAATAGAAAAGATAAATTAACATAGATGAATGAAAGAAAACAAGTAAAAGAAGATTGAGGAAGATAAGGTGAAAAAGTTTATCATCTGACAAATATCGAAAAAAAGTTTGCGACTTTTTAAAATTAAAGACCCCTTATTAAAATATTTAATAAGGGGTCTAAATTTTTTAAAGAGTTGTCTTGATTGTTAGATCAAAGCTGCTAAAAAAGCTAAAGCAACGCAGCCACAAAGGAAAGCTGCAGCAAAAAAACTAAAAACCGCTTTGCTTACTCTATGCGAAACATGCGAAGCACGTGAATGATGAACATGATGCACGTTTGTTGAGTGCGTTGGTAGAGTTGTATAAGTATGTATGTTTCGTGGAGGTGTGTAAATGTACGTAGTAGCTGGAGCTGGATTGCTTCGTGCAGAGAATACGTTTCTCCAAGAAGAACTATTGTTTGCTGGAAGAGGTTGTACATCTTCTCTTGCAGGAGCATAACTAGGTCTCATTGAAGGTGGATTTGCAGAAACACGATGCATGCCACCTAAATTATTTATATCTCTTGCTGCATTAGCCCGTGCTTGTTTTCTTGGATCTGGTTGGTGAACAGGAAGCTCTCTTACTACTGTTGGGGTAACTCTAGTCTCTATTACTACTGTTGGGGTAATTCTACTAACCATGATATCTCTCCAAATTTATTTAACTGTTATTATAATTTCTTAATTACGCTATTTACAATGGTATATAAAAGGATTTAAGTCAATAAAAAATAGTGTTAATTGTTTGTCGAGAATATGTGTAGAAGATGTAAAGATTTATTTATTTCTAAATAGAGGAGTGATTTTATTTTGGTTTGAATGAGAATAATTTTTACAGCCGCTACTAAAAATCTAAACAAATTTCAGCGGTTCCCACTGAGATTTGTTTAGATTTTTAGTGGCGGTAGGACGAATTCGGATCATTGCGCAGACAGTAAAATTTTTCAATGTATTTTACGATCCAAATTTCGAACTAAAGACGATGGAAATCTCTATCTTATTGTCTTAAATAAGATAATAAGATATAATGAAGTTATATCAAAAACTAGGAGACGTTTATGAGTGCACATAAGGATGTTATTCGTTTTACATTTGATTGCCCTGTAGATTTGCATACTATCGCAAAAATGAAAGCTTCGGCTTTACATCAGAGTATGAAAGATTATTTAATTGGACTTTTAGCCAAAGATGCTATAGAACCCCCCCCCCAATATTTGGATAATAAATCTTTCAAAAAACAACTTAAAAATATTCTTGAAGATGATACTGAGCTCATGCAAAAATTATCGGATCGATGATTTACCTATCTTTTGAACAAATTATTGAACTACATGATGCTCTTATTAAAAAATTTGGTGGGCTTCTTGGCATACGAGAAAAAGGGTTATTAGAGTCTGCTTTAGCAGCTCCTATGATGGCCGTATTTGGAGAAGAATTGCATAAAACCATTTATAATAAAGCTGCAGCATATCTTTTCTATATAGCTAAAAATCACGCATTTATTGATGGTAACAAAAGAACTGCAACAGCGGCAGCTTTATTATTTTTGAGAGTGAATGGAGAGTCTCCTAGATATAGTGTAGAAAATTTTCTTGAGTTTGTAGTATCGGTCGCTGAAAATCAAGCCGATTTGAATATGATTAGTAATTATTTTGAAAAAATTTGTTCTTAAGGATTTTTTGCATTTCATCGTTACCAAACCTTTAGTAGATACCCATAACATCAGAAAATATATAAATTCAAGCCAACCTTCATTCAATCTTTTGGAATGTTTTTAAGCAAAGCAAAAAACCTTAATCTACCTTATAATCCGAATTCTGAGCTAATCCCTAGAAATATAGCCAAGGTAGCATAAATTAGTTATAGGTTAAATTGAGTAAAAAGTTGATCAATATTACAATTATATTTTCTCCTCAAATGTTTAGCTTGTGCCCACTTGTGTTCAATAGGATTTAAATCAGGAGAATAAGGTGGAAGATATTCAAGCGTATGCCCCTGTAGTTCAATGTTTTCTCGCAACCATTTACTTTTATGAAATGTTGCATTATCCATAACAATGATACTTTGAGGAGGAAGAACAGGCAATAGCTCTTGTTTTACCCAAACGTTAAAAGCTTCTGTATTTATGTTAGATTCAAATAATGCAACTGTCAGTAGATCTTTTCCAAGCAAAGCTCCTATTGCATTTGTTCTGCCTTTG
>Ga0105045_10001599_pt1 | contig 18669 bp, 12 predicted proteins | sample MAT02_FD_78089 | JGI IMG/M metagenome (GOLD analysis project Ga0105045, IMG submission 78089) | Freshwater microbial communities from Lake Fryxell liftoff mats and glacier meltwater in Antarctica - MAT-02 (megahit assembly) | ecosystem: Environmental > Aquatic > Freshwater > Ice > Liftoff... | reverse complement strand
GGTGTGGTCGCTCTGGTCATGAAAGAAGACCGGCTCGACGCCGCAAAAATATGTCCAGCGGCCAGCTCTACAAACGACGCTGATTCGATCGTTCAGGGGTGTAGCCCCATCGGGGACCAGGGGTAATAATGCTGGAGGCAAGGTATCTTCTCTCCTCGAACGTTGTGATCTGAATCAGAGGTAAAAGGTACCTTTTTATTTTCCTATTTCCATCCGCCGCTCAACCTTTTCCAATCCGCATAAACTGTTGCCACGCCACACCTTGCGATCAAAATCCCGATTTCATCACTCAGAGGAGATCAGGAGTTCTGAGCCTAGCATGGACATTCGCATTATCGAATCCAAATGATTCGCAAACTTTCAAACTGCCTTCGCTTGTTGGAAGCTCCGAAGGCGCGCTTGCAGGCGGTGCAGCATCGGATTGGGGGTGAGATACTTAACGCCGTTCCGTCGCACGCCGCAGCGCATAGTTTTGTTCGGAATCGCTCCGCCGTGTCCTACGTTCAGTCGCATGTGCGCCAGTCGATCGTATTGCGAATGGACTTGAAGGATTTCTTTCCTTCGACCTCCGCAGCGAGAGTTTTTGGTCTGTTTCGCAGCTTGGGTTACCCATACTCGGTGACCCATTTGCTTTGCAATCTATGCACTTCAGTGACCTCGATGGATGCACTGGACCATGCACCGGTCCATTTGAGAATGAAACGGGACCGGGCAACCTTCTCGATTTAAGATCGTAACGCACGGTTCGCGATTGGCCCTGCCGATGTGTTTGGTTTCTGCGCATTGGAACTGTAGGGATTGATATCGATATTCCAATCAAAATCCATGCACTCCGAAAGCGGTGCGGTATAGTCGTAGCCAAAATCATCATCAATGTACTGTTCCCAGAAGAACGTATCCCGACCTGCATCGCCGAACAGCCGATCCAAAACGTCATCGTCGCCGCCCCCGTTGAGTGAATCGTCACCGTCGCCGCCGCGGAGCGTGTCGCGTCCCGAGCCGCCGTCCATCGTGTCATTACCGGCATAACCATAGAGCGCGTCAGTGCCAGCACCCCCGTGCATTTCGTCATTCCCGTAGCTGCCATAAAGTTTGTCGTTCCCGGCTCCGCCATCCAAATAGTTGAACTCAGAATCGTTGCCAGCTCGCAGGATGTCTTTGCCGTCACCGCCGTACAGGAGATCTTGACCGTAACTGCCATCCAAGGTGTCGTCTCCCGCGTCTCCATGCAGCGAGTCGATACCGTGACCTCCGGTGATCGTATCGTTCCCAAGGCCGCCAAAAGCTTGGTTGTAAGCGAAGTCAGGACCGGACTGGATCGTATCATTGCCATCGTCCCCACGCAGGACGTCGGAGCCAAACCCGCCATCGAGAAAATCATTGCCGCCATTACCGCGGAGGATGTCGTCGCCATTGCCGCCCTGTAAATTGTCAGCCCCATAGCCGCCAGATAGCACGTCGTTCCCTTCGCCGCCGTTTGCCGCGAGCCGGAGAAATGTGGAGTTGGTGAAATTGTCGTTTCCATTAAAGCCATTGAAAATGATGTCACCGCCAGTGATCTTCGTCGCTGCGATTCGCGTCGTGCCAGTGACCAAGGACCGGCTTGAAGAAGCAACACCGGATTTGCTGTTGGCAGCATAAGTATCCTTCAGGACATAATCGCTTCCATCCTTGCTGACGACCACTGTGTCGTTGCCATTGCTGCCACTGATGTAAAGATCGCCGTTTGTAATGGTCCAGCCGACTGCCATCAAATTGCGGGCCTCCAGCCCCTCGACTCTCATCAGCCGACTCTGGGCTTTACGGCGACGGTTTGGCTTCATTGCATTGGCTTCAATTTGCATAAAGCGCTTAATAAGGCTGAACATGGCATTAGCTCTTGGCAGTAATTGCAAAGTTGGGCTTGAATGTAAGCATGAGTCGTGGAGCGTGACATGCGGCCCTCGTGACGACTGACGAACGAGGCTCTGCTATACGAGGCTCTGCTAAAGTAAGAGCGGAAGAAAATCGCGGATGTTACGTCCATCTTTTCGATTTTCCGCCTAGGTGCCACAGTTAGACTTGCATTGTGGTTTTGAACGCGCTAGGTAGAAATCCCGCGACCAGGGATCACGAGCCCTAGTGAGTGAATTTTTTTCCGAAGGCTGACGCGGCTCAGCCCTAATAGTCTCGCAGACTGCGCCAGATTTCCGCCGGTTCGTCGGAGAACAGCATTAATCAGACCAGTTTCAACAGCCTCAATGGTATCGGCGTGCGTTGACGCTCCAGAAACCGACGAATGTGGCGAAGCGTCGACGTTGCCGGATTCGACGTTCTCTTGATCGTCCAGGCCGTCCTTCACGGCTCGCTCTATCATTGCATCAACCGTCGCTGCCCAGTAGTCCGGCGATCGAAGTTGCAAGAGAGGCACGTTTGCGACCATCACTTTCTCGGTCGGCGTAAGCGACGGCACCGCCAACGACGACGTTATCGCAACCGTTCTTGACGGCACGAATGTGGATGAATGCTGCGAGGCCAACTGTTGGCTCGGTCGAGTCAACAGGTAAAGGAAGTCGTTCGCAGCCAACACTCCGTTGCCTTGCTTCAGGCAACTTAGCACGATACTTCGCAACTCGGTGACATTGCCTGGCCATGAGTACCCTCGCAGCCACTTTAGTGCCTCCGGTGCAACTCGTTGGTTCGAACTGCCTTCGATCGGAATCGTTCCTAAGAACTGCGAGACAAATTGATCGACGAGCAACTCGAGATCACCGCCGCGATCTCGCAGCGGAGGAAGAGCGACCGCACCACCGCGCAACTCATAAAACAACTCGGAGCACATCGATGTTGGAATGACTCCTGGTTCCGACGAAGATTCGCAACTGGTGATGACGATGGCATCTGGCAAAGCGGACTGGCTGCCACTGCTGCTTGCTTGGTCAGCGCGAATCCAATCAAGGACTTGTCTTTGGATTGCGATCGCTGCGAGATTGATGTCTTCCAAAATCCAAGTTGTGCCCTCACCGAATTTAGGTGACGTGCCATCGAACAAGGTTGCTTCAAGAACTGCATTGGGTAGCTCACCGCATCTTATGACTCGCTGTTTTCCCGGTTGACGACGATGGCGGTGGATCATGCCGGCCGCCATAGTCTTTCCTGTCCCGCTCTCGCCACGGATCAGAACTGCCGAACCGTTCGCCGCAGCAATCCCAATCGCGCGGTAGGCAGCGAGCATTGACTCGCATTTCCCTAGCATGGCACAAGCGACCGATGCATGAACATTCGGTTCTAACGAAATGGCTGGCGTACGTAATTGCCGCCGCATCTCGATCGCCGCGGCCAACGCAGCGGTCAAGCGCGGAACAAAAATCGGTTTGGCAACGCAATTTGTCGCACCTTGTGCAAGCAACTCAATCGCGCGATCAGATGCGGCACCTGTGCCATCGACCAACACGATCACCGGCAAGTTGCGGTCCGTTTTTCGAAGCATCGCCATCAAATCGCGACACCGATTTCCCGGCTCATCGCTTGCCTCTTCGGCATGCCAACCCGATGCCAGGATCACGATATCTGGGCGAAACACGACGACGTTTGTATCGGTTTCCTGGAATGAACTGGTTTGACGCACTTCATATTGAACATTCGGATCACCGGAGCGAACGAACAAGTGCGTTGCGGGGTCGCGGTCAAGCACGAGAATTCGCGTGATCCTTGCGACGGACAAATGAGTTGGCAAGCTTGAGTTCATCACCTATCCAGGCTGTGCTTAAAGTGCGGTCCAACTAGACAGCATAATTCATTTTCAAAGATTAGAAACGGTGTTTCCATGGATCAGCCTCGAGATGAATCATCATCGCGAGGCTTCGTCGCATGTTATCGAGAGCTTTGCCGAGCTAAACTTCTTGCGTCGGATCACAACCACTAGCCGTTTGGGCGCTAGCCTCATCTGTTGAAAATTTGATATTGATACTGTATTTAAAAGCGATATCTTGAATCAATGTTGTTCCGACCGGATGCTACGACGGGGTTTATCCCCGTCGAGCAATGATCCTAACCAGAAGATGCTGGCGGAGTGAACCTCGCTACCATGCGGTTCGTTCGCGTGGAGCGCTAATCAATCGTTGTACCCATCGCTGCACGATCAATTTCTGATCGTGGCCCGACGGGGGCAAGCCCGAATGGCGTTGATTTAGTGAACCGACGGCGCTAGCCGCAGGCATCGCGTCCGTTAGAGCCTTGTAAGGCCCGAGGCTAGCGCCTACGGTTCACTCAGATTGCTTAAGTCCACGCCATTTGGGGACAAGCCCCGCTCGCGGCGAGATTATGGAATTAAATCTGCGCAAAGGCTTTTTGCCCACAACAGCAAACTTTTAACAGCCCAGCGCTAGCCCCGCTTCTCACACGGTGACCGTGGCTAGCCGGCTGATGATGTAGTCGACAAGTTTCGTTTAACGATCAGCCTCTTGGCTAATTAAAACAACAGACCGCTCGCGCCAAGGCGGCTAACGAACTTCGTTTTAGAACCGCATTTGGTAGGCGGCGTACAAGAACTGAGCATCGCCAATCGATGGAATGCCGTTCGTACCTGCTACGCCACCGCTGGTCTCCGTGTAGTACTTACCGGAATCGAAAAACGAGTAACCGAGCTGTGCACTATTGCGTGGATTGATCGCAATGTTGAACAGTACGTCGATTTCGTGTCCCAATTCACGGTCGGCGGCAGCGGTCGTGCTGTTGAACGGAGAAAGATTAACGTTGTAGGGCGTCGTCAATTCGTTCAGCATCAAGTAGTGGTACCACACGAGCAAGTTCACGCGGTCGCCGCCGATGGGCGTCAGCAACTGTGCGTTGAAGTCGCTGATGTTACGACGTCCGAACAAGTCGATGAACCCAATATACTTGTGTCCCAGTGGAAACAAGTGATCGAAGCCATCGTCAAACCGGTTGCCGGGGAAGGTGTCGCCACCGGAGGCATAATCGTACCAAGCCCAAACCGTTGGCTTCCAGGTCGACGCGCCTACGTTCAGCTCAAGCTTGCGACCTAGCCCAGCGGTGAAGAACTCAGACTGGTGATTCGCTCCGGTCGACGTGTCGCCTACCTGAACACCACCTTCGGTCTCATATAAGACGCTGCCCTTGCTACCGGCCAAACGGGTACCAAACGTATGCACGTTGGAGTTAAAGGCTTGGTAGTCAAGTCCGAGGTAGTAGAAATCGACGGCACCGATATCAAGCCCTTTTCGCTGTGTGTAAAGACCGTAAAAGTCGGTTTGAAAGTCAGTGCTGTCCCACTTATCTTCATTGGTCAGCAAACGATTGGTCGGATGGACGAAGAAGCCATCGGCATCCCATTTCGCGCCGCTGTACATCAGCTTATAGCCGTCAAACGTGCGGCGAGTGTTGGCCCAATCCAACGGCGAGATCAAACGTTCGTTACCGTAAATCAATTCCTGTCGACCAACACGTGCTGTCACCTTGCTGTCGCCATCGTCAAACAACTTGGCATCGAACAAAAGATTCTGCGCGTCGCCACGATTCTCTTCTATGTTGCGGTTGTTGAAGACTTCGCCAGCGGAGTCGGCATAGATGAACTCGCCGTACATCCGCAACCAATCGTTGACGCGGTAATTTGCGAACAGGCGTAAACGAGTTAACCAAAACTCATCATCCCGTCCGGTCAACCCTAAACCACGATGGTTTTCTTCGCTGTGATAACGCACGCGAATTTCACCGCCGACGTCCAACTTGCCTCCACCGGGCACTGACATCTGCTTCAGAGCATCGCCAGGGTAATGCTGCGTATAGCCAGGGTCGTTGATGTAGCTAAAGTCGTTCGCATAGAAGACGCCCTTGTAGGCATCTTTCACTTTGGCCGCGAGCGCATCTTTTTTCTTTTTGTCGCACTTGACGCAAGCCTTGTCGCCGCAGCTGCACGCAGGTGCAGCGTCAGCAGCGACTGGCGGAGCGGGTTCCTCTTGGACAATCAGTGGTTCAACGACCGACGTGTCCTCGATTGGCACGGGTGCACCGGTCATAGGTGCGCTGGGCATTGGCGCGCTGGGCATTGGCGCACTGGGCACCGCCTGCGCGAACGCAGGCAGCGGTGTTTGCAGAAAGCCGATCGCGAGTGACGCAATCAGCCCTCCACGATGAAGTCGTGACATAGTGAATCCGTTCACAAATAGGTTAGGGTTTGAAGCTCTTTGCTCTATGCGACTGTCGAAGCTGCCTTCAGGCCGTCCACGGTATCTGAAGTCCCCCGCCCCGACGAATCGCAACATGCAAGCTGTTTGGCTCCGGTTCCTAACCGCTGCAAGTGGGTCCATCGGCATACGTAGCGCGGAGTCTTAGTCGAAATCCATGTTGGCGGATCGACCGGCTCAAGGTGCAAAACCAGTAAAACTGGAAAACTCGCTTGTGAGGGCTTTTCCCTGACGATGGTGTCAGTTGGCTTACGTGAGCCGCTACGCGTAAGCGTGCGGGCGGCACGGCTGAAGGTGTTTGCTCCGCGACCGAATGCGGAGCGCCACTGTTTCTGACTCGCAGCGTTCAAACATCGTTAAGAAGCGACGGTCACGCGAGCCCGCAGGCTCACGCCAGGCGGCTTACCCCTCAACGGTGCCGTGTGTCTCGCCCGCATCACGCAGGTTGTAAGGAAAAGTACTTCGCAGCGTTGACCGCCGGGGGGAAGGTGGATTGAATTGATCCACTTCTGTTCTTTTTGCGGGACGCCCAATGCCACGCGATTCAACGGCGACGCAATGAATCAAGGCACCTCGAAACGTCGCGAACCGAGTCAAATCGCTGTTGCGTGGGACAAGGGGGTTTCAGTTTGCATTGCAGCAATGGTGTGCTACTCAATGCGTTGCTAATTGCTTTTCTGTTAGCCGCAATACGTTTTGGCATCGGGTGTGCCTGTTGGATTCAGCGGTTCGGCAACGATCGGTATCGCAAAGTAGGCGAGCCGAGTGGGGCACAGCGGCGAACTCGGATTAGTCGGCCTTCCCCACTTAGCGTTCATCGAATCGGAGCATTGCGTGCAACCACGACACATCAGCAAAAGTTTTCTGCAAAATTACTTCATCCACCGAATTGGCGTAAAGCTCGTTTGTTCAGGTTTGTTGATCGTCATGGTCGGTTGCGGTTCGAGCGAAGTTTCTTTGGAGGACCTCGAATCCGAAGCAATCAAGGCCGCCGCAATCGCTCCGGAGATGGTTGTCCCTGCTGCGACCGATGTACCGACAATTACCGGCGAGTTGGCAACCAAGGCTGCGGCAGCAGTCGCCACGATCCTCGACATAGAAAAGCCAACGCTCAAGTTCGGTTTCATTAAGCTCACGGACTGCGCGCCGATTGTGATTGCTAAGGAGAAAGGCTACTTCAGCGACGAAGGGCTGAACGTTGAAATCGAAGCCCAGTCCAACTGGAAAGTTTTGCTTGATCGCGTGATCGATGGGCAATTAGACGGTGCACATATGTTGGCCGGGCAACCTATCGGTGCCACGATCGGCTTCGGTACCCAGGCACACGTCATCACGGCCTATAGCTTGGACTACAACGGCAACGCAATCACGGTCAGCAACCGAATTTGGAAGATGATGCAGGAAAATGATCCAGCGCTCAACTCGCCAACGCCCAGTCACCCGATCAGTGCCGCATCCTTGAAACCGATTGTCGAAAAGTACAAGGCAGACGGCAAGGAGTTCAAGATGGGGATGGTGTTTCCTGTCAGTACACACAATTACGAAATTCGATACTGGCTTTCCGCTGCCGGCATCAATCCGGGGATGTATACCAAGGAAGACATTAATGGAGTAACCGGTGCCGATGTCAACTTAAGCGTCACGCCGCCGCCCCAAATGCCTTCGACACTGGAAGCAGGAACAATCGATGGCTACTGTGTGGGCGAGCCTTGGAATCAGCAAGCTGTCGTCAAAGGGATCGGTGTGCCGGTCATCACGAACTACGAAATTTGGAAGAACAACCCAGAAAAAGTGTTCGGTGTCACGGCTCAGTGGAATGAAAAGAACCCCAACACTCATATTGCGATTGTCAAGGCTTTGATTCGCGCTGGCAAATGGTTGGATGCCACCGACGACACTGGAAAAATGGTCAATCGAGTCGAAGCGTGCGAGATTTTAGCCAAGCCGAACTACGTTGGAGCCGACGTTGACGTCATCGACAACAGCATGACGGGCACGTTTATCTATCAGAAAACAGACGTTCAGCCACTGCCGGACTTCAACGTTTTCTTCAAAGGTTTTTCAAGCTATCCGCATTATAGCGATTGCATTTGGTTCCTGACTCAGATGCGTCGCTGGGGTCAGATCACGGAGCCAAAGCCAGCGAGCTGGTACGCGTCGACGGCGAAAGAGATTTACAAGCCAGCGATTTACGTGAAAGCGGCCAAGCTGTTGATCGAGGAAGACAAGCTTGCGGCTGCCGATTTTCCCGCAGCATCGTATGACGGCTACCGAGCCGCCACATCAGATTTCATTGATGGCAAGCAATACGACGGACGCAAGCCGATCGAATATATCAACGGGTTCGCCATTGGAAACAAAGAAGAAGAGGCATTGCAAGGCAAGTAGTCTGGCAACCCACAGGACGATGCGACGCGACGGTCCACCAAGCGTCAAAGTCGTGAAGCGGCCATCAGGGTCGGACGTGTGGGGCCTCCGGTGTTCCCGCGTCCGATCCGGCCGTGGATTAAATAGCATACTCAGCATTTGATTTAATATAGGTTTTTTATGAATTGGCGAGGCACAGCACTTCGACTCTGTCGTGTGACAGGGCTGCCGATTTTGGAACCGTTTGTCAGGCTTGCCGCTGGCGAAGACCCTAAAGAACAGTTTCAAAACATCTTTAAGTTCATCGTCATCCCAATCATTGCAACGCTGTTCTTTATCGGCCTTTGGTCACTCGCCGCTTCAAACATCAAGACCGACAGCGCGGAGTTGCCAAGCCCCTCATCGACCTGGGCAGCAGCCAAGGAACTGTGGGCGTCTCATCGTGCCCAAAAAATAGCCGATGCGACCGCGATCACTGAAGAGCGAGCGAAAGCCAAAGGCTTCATGCAACAAGCCAAGGCGGCGGAAAAGCAAGCTGCCTCGGCGACTGGGAACGATCAAAAACGAGCCCTGGCGAACGCCGAAGTCTACAAGAAAAAAGCACTGCAAGCAGCCAATTTCCAACCTTCGTCGGCACCCACCTTTGTCGATCAAACATGGCGAAGCATTGGCACCGTGTTCGTCGGTTTCTTCATTGCCACGATCATCGCGGTGCCGCTGGGAATCCTGTGCGGCATGAGCCCGATCTTCAATGCGGCGATGAATCCGATCATTCAGCTTTTCAAGCCGGTCAGCCCGCTGGCTTGGCTGCCGATTGCGTCGATCGTCATCATTTGGTGGTACAGCGGTGACGAAACAGGCGACGCATTGTTCTCGCGCGCTTTCTTGATCTCGGCGACAACCGTAAGTCTATGCTCGCTGTGGCCAACGCTGGTCAATACGGCCTTGGGCGTTTCAACGGTTAACAAAGACTATTTAAATGTTGCCAAGGTTTTGAAACTCTCCTGGTGGCAGACGCTCTGCAAAATCATTTTCCCGGCATCGCTGCCGCTGATGTTTGCCGGTCTAAGAATCAGTCTCGGTGTCGGTTGGATGGTTTTGATTGCCGCTGACATGCTCGCCCAAAATCCCGGCCTGGGAAAATTTGTTTGGGACATGTTTCAAAATGGTAGCAACAACACCTACGCAAAGATCGCCGTGGCGGTGCTGGTGATCGGTTTTGTTGGCTTGATCCTCGACCGCATCATGGTGTTCTTGCGGAATCTAGTCAGTTTTGGAAACGACGCTGCTAGTTAACTCGGCTCACTTATTCAGACTTAGATCACGAATGCTTACCACTCAAGAATCAAACGACGTTGCTGTATCCGACGATTCAACTGTCGACGATTCGACGATTGCTGCAACGCATCTAAAAAAGCAGTCGGCAAGGCAGGTCGCCCCTAGACCGCTGATCGAGCTCAAAGGCATAAGCAAAGCTTACGGCAGTGGCGTCACGTCGCATCAAGTACTGACCAACATAAATCTGAACATTCGCGAAGGCGAGTTCCTTGCTATCTGCGGATTTTCTGGCAGCGGCAAAACGACGTTGACGCAATTGATCGCTGGCTTGATCCAGCCCGATAGCGGCGAGATCCTGATGGAAGGCAAGCCGATCGCGGGTCCGAGCCCTGAGCGTGGCTTGGTGTTTCAAAACTATTCTTTGCTGCCATGGCTAACCGTGCGCGGCAACATCGCGTTGTCCGTCGATCGTGTCTTTCGTCACTGGACCAAGGCAGAACGACGCGATCATATCGAAAAATTCATTGAAATGGTTGGTTTGTCGCATGCCGCACATCGACGCCCTAGCGAGTTATCAGGAGGCATGAAGCAGCGGACCTCGTTGGCACGAACCCTGGCCATGAAGCCAAAGGTATTGCTGCTGGACGAGCCTCTGTCGGCACTGGATGCGCTGACGCGCGGTGTCATGCAAGAAGAGATCCTGAAAATTTGGGAAGAAGAACGCCAGACCTGCGTGATGATCACCAATGACGTCGACGAAGCGATTTTGGTCGCCGACCGGATCGTTCCGCTCAATCCCGGCCCCGGTGCATCTCTCGGCCCGACCTTCTGTGTTGAGCTCGCGCGACCCAGAGAAAAGACAGCGCTGAATCACGAGCCGAAATTCAAAAACCTGCGCAACGCAGTCACGAACTACCTCGTTGCCGTGCGTCAGAAATCGCGCAGCGACGAAGCGGCGAAGGCCACCGCACCAACGATTGTACTGCCCGCAATTAAGCCGAAAGATTTTGCGCTGCCAAGTAAAGCGATCCTCCATACACCAACGAACTGACCATCCATCATGCGCGGTTATGTTGAAATGTTCCGGCTTGGGAAAACGTACGACACGCCCAATGGGCCAGCGGTCATCGTTGAGGAATTCGACCTCAATATGCAGAAAGGCGAGTACGTCTGTTTGCTGGGACATTCCGGTTGTGGCAAAAGTACGGTTTTGACCATGGTGGCAGGACTCAATTCGATCACTCACGGCGGCGTTGCCGTTGCCGGGCGAGAAATCGATGGCCCTGGCCCTGATCGCGGCGTTGTCTTTCAGTCACCATGCCTGATGCCATGGATGACGGCATTCGAAAACGTATTGCTTGGCGTGAATCAGGTTTATCCTCACGCCACAAAGCGCGAGCGGCATGACATCGTGGCGTATTACTTGACGCTTGTCGGTTTGGGAACAAGCTTGCACACGCGAGCCTGTGAACTCAGCCAAGGCATGCAGCAACGAGTTGGAATCGCAAGAGCATTTGCGCTCAAACCAAAGATGCTGTTGCTCGACGAACCGTTTGGGATGCTCGATTCACTAACGCGGTTAGAGCTGCAAGAAATCCTGCTGGAAATCCTTGTTCGCGACAAAGTCACGACACTGATGATTACGCACGACGTTGATGAGGCGCTGTTCATGAGCGATCGCGTCGTGATGATGACCAATGGACCCCGTGCGCGTGTCGGTGCCATTTTTCAAGTGCCATTCGACCGCCCGCGCAAACGCGTTGACGTCCTGGAACATCCCGAATACTACGACTATCGAGAAAAGATGATTCGCTTTCTTGAAGAGCAAGATCACAAGAAGCAAAAACCACCTGCTCCTGCTGTGGCTGTCAAGCCGAACATTGCGCCGAACAAGACCTTAGGTGTGAAACTAGAAGCGACTGAAACATCGGTGTCGTTGTGACCAATCGTACTATGTTGACCGACGAGAAAACGATGAGTAACTCATCACCATCATTATCACCATCACCATCACCAAAACCAAGCTCGCTGGTCTTTCTGCGAAGCTTTGAAATTTACGATGTTGGCCCTTCGGGGGCTGTGATTGCGATCACTGATCGAACGGATTTCAAATCATTTGCCATGGAAGTCGCCGCTACCGGTCAACCGATGGTCGTGGTTGACAAAGAGCGACTTGCTGTTGACGTTGCCGCCTTGCTGGTTTTTCCTGTCTACAAAAGTGGCATGGTAACCTCGGTGGTTGTGTTCGCCGCATCCAACAGTCCTGACGCGATCGGCGTCTTTGAAGTCTGGGAACCGACGGGTTCATTCGACGATGTGAAGTTGACGCTGGGCTACTACCCGAAGCTCGAACGGTTTCAGAACGTCAGTTCCTTTGTACGGTTTGAAAAAGGCATCGGCCTCCCTGGGCAAGTTTGGCATCGACATCGCGCGGTGGTTCACGATGACTTGCCAAACCATCCTGGGTTCCTAAGAGCGGCGGGTGCTTCGGCAGAATCGCTGACGACAGGTATCGGAATCCCAGTCTTCGATGATGATTATGTTGCGTCGATCGTTTTAATCAGCTCAAAGAAAACACCGATGGCCAGAGGCTTTGAAGTCTGGATCCCCGACGCCGATGGATTCACGTTGCTCGAAGGTGCGTATCCCGATGTCGGTCCTGAGTATTCGCTGCTACCAAAAACAAAGCTGCGAGCCGACGAAGGGCTGCCGGGGCAAGCGGCATCGCACGGCGGTGCTTGTGTGTCGATGAATCCAGCCGTGTTTGCAGCCCGCCGTCAGTTGGCTGCCGGTGGGGCAAAGATCCATAGCGGAATCGCGATTCCACATTACGAAGGTTCTGTACTCACGTCCGTCATTGTCATGCTCTTCTGATGTCCATTGCACTGCCAATCCTAGCGAAAAACGACGGCTTCATCGCCGAGTTGTTGCTTGAGCAGCAGTCATTGACAGCCGTCGAGCGATTTAGCGACGTTCACTCACTGAGTGGTGCAGCGAATGGCCATGTTCAATCGCGTTACTACCGCGATCTGCTGCCGAGCTCGCCGCCACGACCAGGGTTTCAATTCGCATTCCAAGTCGACTTAGACAAATGCAGTGGATGCAAGGCCTGCGTCGTTGCGTGCCACACGATGAACGGACTTGAAGATGACGAAGTCTGGCGACAAGTCGGAACAACGGTCTCTCCGGGCCCGCTCGGACGGATTCAGCATGTGACGACGGCATGTCATCATTGCGAAGAACCGGGCTGCTTGCTCGGTTGCCCCGTCAAAGCTTATGACAAAGATCCCGTGACAGGGATCGTGCGACATCTCGATGACCAGTGCATTGGTTGCAAGTATTGCACGATGATGTGTCCCTACGAAGTGCCGCAGTACAGCAAACGGCTCGGCATCGTTCGCAAGTGCGATATGTGTCATCAACGGTTGTCAGCCGGCGAAGCCCCCGCCTGTGTCCAAGGCTGTCCCAATGAAGCGATCTCGATCCAGGAAGTCGCCACCGGTGTTAAGGTTTTTTCTGGAAACGAGCGACTTGCTCCGGATGCTCCACTATCTCAGATCACGACGCCGACCACCGTTTATAAAACCAAGTTTCAAGCTGAGTTCGCAGCGTCACAGCCGCAGGACCAAGACGTCGATCTCGTGTCAGAAAGTCACTGGCCGCTCGCAGCGATGCTGGTCGGAACGCAGGCGAGTGTTGGGCTGCTAATTGCCGAACGCCTCTTCGCAACATTCACAGTCGCCATCGGAGTGGGCTCATCGGTAGACATCACGCGATGGTCCGCACTCGCTGCGTTTTGCTTAGCGATGGTGGGATTGAATCTCGCGCCATTGCATCTAGGACAACCTCTGCGGGCATGGCGAGTTTTCTTGGGTCTGCGAACTAGTTGGTTGTCGCGAGAAGCGATCATTTTAGGGAAATACGTTGGCCTGCTGTCGCTGGCTGTCGGCCTGCTGTGGTTTCCATTGGTTGGTCAATACTGTCCGCCGTTTGTGGTCAACTTCTATGGTTCGTTGCCAATATGGGCGAGCAAGGCATTGCTTGGTCTAGCGATCATCGCTGGAGCCGCCGGTCTGTTCAGCAGCGCCATGATCTACATCGCCACGAAGCGAAAGCTTTGGCGAATGGCACGTACCATGCCTCGGTTTCTTGGATCGAGCGTTGTCATGGGTATCGCATGCTTGCTGCCGATGCTGGTTGTTGACGCAGTGCCGCTGTCGATCATCGTCGTTGTTGGGTTAACGCTTGTGGTCGCGTTACGATTCAAGGTGACGTGGGAAAGGATGCTGCATCAATCAGGTCAACCGGCATCTGATCTTGATCGTCGAAGTCAGCGATTGGCGCAGGGACCGATGAGGACAGTGCTCAATGCGCGGCACGCGTTTGCGGTTTCATCAATCGTCTCGCTCTTCCTTTCGTTCGCATCCGTAGCATTCGGATGGAATGCCATGGCCGCAGGATTGGCGGTGCTGGCGGCTGCGCTCGTGATCGCTGGTGAGTTTGCGGAACGTATTTTGTACTTCACAACGGTTGTTTACGACCGAATGCCGGGGACGCTGCGATGAGCACCCCGCAATCATTGACCAAACCGCTGGACACGCATCGCGCGGCGAAACAGCTACCGATGTTGCTGCAAAATCGTGAAGGCACGATGACCCGCGAGCTGCTGTTGCAGCCTGCGGAGCACGGCTTGGGGATGACCCACGATTCGCTTCTTCCCGAGACGACCACAACGTCCGTTTGCGGTTATTGCAGCACCGGTTGTGGACTGCGGATTCACCTGCGCGACAACGTTGCGATTGGTTTGACGCCCGAGACGTCGTACCCCGTTAATCTTGGCATGGCATGTCCCAAAGGTTGGGAAGCTTTGCGTGTGCTTGACTCGCCCGATCGCGCGACACATCCGCTGGTTCGCGGTAGCGATGGGCAATGGCAACGAGTCTCCTGGGATACCGCTCTGAAGAAATTTGTCGAAGGCATGACTGCCGTTCAGCAGGCACATGGCCCTGAGTCGACGGCGTTCATCAGCACGGGACAAATCGCTTGCGAGGAGATGGCTTTACTTGGTTCGCTGGCGAAATTCGGGATGGGCATGATCCATGGCGATGGCAACACTCGCCAATGCATGGCGACATCGGTCACGGCCTACAAAGAATCGTTTGGTTTTGATGCGCCGCCATTTACCTACGAAGATTTCGAGGAGTCCGATTGTCTCGTGTTCGTCGGCGCAAACCCTTGTATCGGACATCCGATCATGTGGGAACGTGTGCTTCGAAATCGCCACAAGCCCGAGATTGTTGTCGTCGATCCACGACGAACAGAAACGGCAATGGCCGCGACTCAGCATCTGCAACTGAGTCCCAAAAGCGATCTCATGTTGTTGTATGGTATCACTCGGTACCTTGTCGAAGCTGGTTACGTCGACCAGGCGTTCATTGATGCCAACACCGTTGGCTACGATGAACTGGTCGCTCACGTCGAGCCATATTCGCTTGAGTCGGTTGCACTAGCGACGGGGCTGTCACAAGAGAGCATCCTTAACGTCGCCGAGTCGATTGGCACGGGCAAACGAGTCTCTTTCTGGTGGACAATGGGTGTCAACCAAAGCTACGAAGGGACACGCACGGCCCAAGCAATCATCAACCTGGCACTGATCACCGGCAACATCGGTCGTCCAGGAACCGGAGCGAACAGCATCACGGGCCAATGCAACGCCATGGGTTCGAGGCTCTGGAGCAGCACAACCAATTTGTTCGGTCATCGCAGCTTCGAATCCGAGTCGGATCGTCGCCACGTAGCAGAAGTTCTTGGCATCGATGTGTCAAAAATCCCGACGCGTGAAAGTTGGTCATACGACGGAATCATGGAGGGCATTCGTCGTGGAGAGATTCGCGGGTTGTGGGTCATCGCGACCAATCCGGCGCATAGTTGGATCGATCAAGACGATGCTCGTGACCTGCTCGACAAGCTCGATTTTCTCGTCGTTCAAGATATGTACTCCACCACCGACACCGCCCGTCAGGCTGACCTTGTTTTGCCTGCTGCCGCGTGGGGAGAGAAGGATGGAACGTTCATCAATAGCGAACGTCGCTACGGATTGCTCAAGAAAGTTCGTCGATCGCCTGGCGAGTCGATGTCGGATTTTGCGATCTTTCGCGCGATCGCTCATTACTGGGGCGTCGGCGAGATGTTTGCCGAATGGACGGATCCCGAAGCGGCGTTTCGAATCATGCAACGAGGCAGCGTGGGCCAGCCCTGCGACATCTCGGGCATTCAGGATTACGCGCAGATTGATCGCTGCGGCGGTATTCAGTGGCCATGGTCAAGTGACGATGCCGTTGCCAGCGAAACGCCTGCGACACATCGTCGACTGTTCACTGACGGTCGCTTTTATCACAGCGATGGCAAGGCCCGGCTGATTGTCGCCCAGCCTAGCAAGATGCCCGAACCGCCTGATGATGAATACCCTTTCATTCTCCTGACCGGTCGTGGCACGGTCAGCCAGTGGCACACGCAAACCCGGACCGAAAAAAGCCCCGTGCTCCGCAAACTCTATCCGAATCTCGCCTATGTCGAAATCCATCCAGACGACGCGGCAAGCATGGGTGTGATCAATGGTGATTCCGTGACGATTCGTTCGCGACGCGCGGAAATTTGTGTGGTGGCAAGCGTTACAGCGACCGTCGCCCAAGGCCAAGCATTCCTGCCGATGCACTATGAGCTAACGAACCAATTAACGTTGGCTCATTTTGACCCTTACAGCCGCCAGCCAAGTTACAAGGATTGTGCAGTCGCCATCACCGCAGCGAATGGAAAAACAAATATTAAATCAAAAACAAACGGTTCGAGTCGCCATCAACGTAGTGATGTGAGGTCGACAAGCCATGAGTGAATCAAACAATGGCCCAGGAGCTGGCTTTACTGACGCACAGAAACAATACCTAGCTGGGTTCACCTTCGGCGCTGACGTTGCTCGCGCCGTATCAAAGTTGCCGATCCTCAGCGGTAGCGCCGCCAACGTCACGCGGCTTAGCGTCGGCGGACCCGGCGCTGCCATCAATGGAGAACCGATTTTCAAAGGACCCGATTCGCTTGGACGCGAGGCACAGCAAGTGGTGATCGCGTCCGGTAGAAAACTTTGTAAGGAGGAATTGGCGAAGCAAGAGAAAAATGGACTGGATGTTTGGGACGACATGCAAGCCCGCGCTGATGCTGGCGAGTTCCCCAAGGGAAACGATCTGTTCCACACCAAGTTTCATGGCATGTTTCATGTCGCGCCCGCGCAGAATTCATTCATGTGCCGTATGCGACTTCCCGGCGGTGTGTTGCGTGGTTGGCAATTGCGTGGCATCGCCGAAATCGCCGATCGCTGTGCCGGTGGGTATATCGACATCACGACGCGAGCTAACTTACAACTCCGTGAGATCCCTGCTCATCTGCCCACCGAAGTGCTTTACGGACTTCGCGAACTGGACATCACTTGTCAAGGCAGCGGAGCCGACAACATACGCAATTGTACGGCGAGTCCGCTCAGCGGCATTGATCCAACCGAATTGATCGAGACGATCCCGCTGGCCAAACGGATGCACCACTACATCCTTGCCAATCGCGACATGTACGGTTTGCCGCGCAAGTTCAATATTGCGTTTGATGGCGGTGGTGCCATCGGTTCGCTCGACGACACCAACGATATCGGTTTTCACGCGGTTACCGTTACCGACGAAACAGCATCCGATGATTTGCCTGCTGGTGTCTATTTTCAGCTCACCTTGGGCGGCATCACCGGCCACAAGGACTTTGCTCGATACACGGGCATCCTGTTAAAGCCAAGTGAGTGCATTGAAGTCGCTGGAGCAATCGTCCGCGTTTTCGTCACTAGCGGTGATCGAACCGATCGCAACAAAGCGCGTTTGAAATATGTACTCGATGCGTGGGGTTTTGAGAAGTTCATTGCGGAGGTTCAAAAATCTTTCGGCCAGAGCTTGCGAAAGGTCGAGCTCGACCGATTCGTGGTGCCGCAAAACGAAGATCGTTTTGCGCACATCGGTATTCATCCACAAAAACAGTTGGAGAAATTTTATGTCGGCGTCGTGTTGCGGGTTGGTCGCATAACAAGCGAGCAAGCGACCGGGCTGGCAAGCATCGTCGACCGCTTTGGCAGTGGCGAAATGCGATTGACCGTATGGCAAAACTTGCTCATTCCGAATATTGACGAGGACGATCTCGAGTTCGTGAAAGCAGAACTGGAAGCGATCGGACTTGGCTACGAAGCAAGCAGTTTTCGCGCTGGGCTTGTTGCCTGCACCGGCAGCGCGGGTTGCAAGTTTGCCGCTGGCGATACGAAGCAGCACGCGATGCTGATCGCTGAACACTTGCAAGCTCGTTTTACACTTGATTCTCCAATCAATATCCATTTAACGGGATGTCATCACAGTTGCGCCCAGCACTACATCGGTGACATCGGCCTACTGGCCTGCAAGGTTGAACGAGGTGACGACATGGTCGAGGGCTACCATATTCACGTCGGTGGCGGATGGGGCGAACGACGTGCGATCGCTCGTCTGCTATTCCCGTCAATCACGATCGAAGATTGCCCGTCGCTGCTGGCCGAAATCGTTGGCGGCTATTTGAATCAACGGGAAACAGATGAGGATTTTGCAGCATTCGCTTCGCGGCAAAGTGATGTGCAATTGAAGGCACTTGTTGTCAATCGAAATGTTTTTTGAAGTTTGAAGTTTGAAGTTTGAAGTTTGAAGTTTGAAGTTTGAAGTTTGAAGTTTGAAGTTTGAAGTTTGAAGTTTGAAGTTTTCAGTTTTCAGTTTTCAGTTTTCAGTTTTCGGTT
>Ga0105045_10001598_pt1 | contig 18675 bp, 9 predicted proteins | sample MAT02_FD_78089 | JGI IMG/M metagenome (GOLD analysis project Ga0105045, IMG submission 78089) | Freshwater microbial communities from Lake Fryxell liftoff mats and glacier meltwater in Antarctica - MAT-02 (megahit assembly) | ecosystem: Environmental > Aquatic > Freshwater > Ice > Liftoff... | reverse complement strand
TGGTCAGCGGCTGGCCGGGCCGCACGGCCAGCCGTTGCGCTGCCTCCTGGCTCAGCACCAGGCCCAAGCCGGTCGGCGGCGCGGCGCCGCCCAGCAGCGGGTCGCCGACGGCAGTGGACCGCAGCTCCAGCGTCAGCGGTGCAGGCGCGGCTTCGCCGAACAGCTCGACCAATGCCGCAGCCGAGCGGATGGTCGGGATCACGAACGCCACCTCGGGCCAGCGCCGCACCTGCGCGAACCACGCCGCGTCGAAGCGACTTGCGCCAGTGGCTTCGGGCGCGACCTCGCGCATCAGCGGGTCCCGGTCCTGACGCTCAATCAGCGTGCCGATCACGCCGCGCTCAAGCCCCCACAGCGTCCACAGCGGTGCCAGCGTCGCCGCCAGCACGCAGGCGGCGCAGACCGCCAGCCAGCGCTCGTGCCACAGGTCGTGGCGGGCCAGTCGCAGCAGTTGTCCGAACCGAAGCCGGTTCAAGCCGCAGCCTCCAGCGCGATGGCCCCGCTGCGCGACACGCAGTGGCGCAGCGGCACGCCGTGCGCGCGCAGCAGCGCGATGTCGTGGCTGACGACCACCAGCGCGCAGCCGCTGTCGCGCGCCAGCGAGAGCAGCAGTTGGATGGCCGCCGGCGCATGGTCGACGCCGAGCGACGCGGTCGGCTCGTCGGCAAGCACCAGCGAAGGCCGATGCGCGAGCGCGCGCGCAATGGCGACTCGCTGCCGCTGGCCGATTGACAGCTGTGCTGGGCGACGTGCGGCCAGAGAAGTGAGGTCCAACTTGGCAAGCAAGGCATGGGTCCAGGCGATGTCGAGCTTGCCGAGCAGGCGCTGGCCGAGCAGCACGTTCTCGCGCACTGTCAGGCTTGGCAGCAGCCCGCCGGTTTGCAGCACGACGCCAATGCGTGCAGCGCGCAGCGCGGTGCAGCGGTCGACATTGCCGCGCTGCCAGAGTGCCGCCACGTCCTCGCCATGCAACTTGAAGCCCTGGACCGACGTCGGCCGGCGCAGCAGCGCGAACAGGTCGATCAGCGTGCTCTTGCCGCAACCCGACGGCCCGACCAGGCCGAGCACCTCGCCCGATCGAAGGCTCAATTCGTCCACCTCGACGGCATGGCCGCTGCCGTCGCTGCCCGGGCGCCGGTAGCGCAGCCGCTCGACGACCAGCGCGGGCGGGACGTTCGTCATCTGCCGGTCAGGGCAGCGCGTCGATCGGCACCGGGAACACGCGGTCGCCGTCGGCCGCGTTCGGGTTCAGCTTGACCCAGCGGCTGACGTCGTCGTGGAAGCGCTGGTACAGCACGACCTGCGACTTCAGGTTGTCGATGATCTGCTGCGTCTGGCCGACGCTCATGTTGGCCCAGCTGTCGAAGTTGATCGTCATCAGCTGACTCTGGTAGGGCAGGCCGTCGAGGTATTCGCCCATCAGCCCTGCCTGTTCGAGATTCTTCGTTTTGCCCTGGCCGAGCTTGGACGGGTCGCGCCCCATGGCCACTGCGGCGCTGCGCAACTGGTTGAAGAAGCTTGCCGGGTCGAGCTGTGTCTTTTCGTAGGCCTCGATCAGCCGGCGCACCGTTGACTGCAGATCCGACAGCTGGTTTTTCGTCAGCAGCACGCGCACCGTGAAGGCCGGGATCTCGCGGTTGCGCACGTCGCGGTCGCTGGCCCAGGCCTCGAACATCGGCGGCGACTTCACGCCCTGCTGGCGCCCGAGATAGGCCAGCACCATGGCACGGCCGACACTGTCGACGGCATCCTGGACCTTGTCTTCCTTTGCCGTGGCAGCCGGCTTCGCGTCGAGAGCCTTCTGCGGCGAGCGCACCTGTTCGACCAGGGCCTGCGCCATCTTCTTCACGTCGGCCTCGAAGCGCGCCGGGTCGCCGGCCTCGACTGGAAAATACAAGGCACCCTTGCCCGGCCACGCGGTCAGGCGCTTGAACTGCCCTTCGGCCAGCGCGTGGTCGGCCTTGCCTTCGGCCGTGCGCAGGTGCAAGGCGTAGATCGCGACGCCGCGCTCCTGAGCGTGGGTGCGCATCTGCTCGGTCGACAGGCGGGTTGACGAGAACGGCGAGTTGCCTTCACGCGCGCTGGCATCGCTGATGTAGACGATGTAGCGGCCACCAAAGCTCTGCCAGCTGATCTTGCGCAAGGCTTCGTCGATCGCGGCATAGCCGTCTTCGGCAAAGCTGCTGGTCGAGAGCTTCGTCGCCGCAAGACTTTTGATCGCAGCCATGAACTGCTCACGCGTGGCTGCCTGGTTGGGGTCGGCAAAGATCTTGGCTAGGTAGTCCAGGCCCTTGATGCGCTTCGGGTCGTCCTGGAACGCGACCAGCCCGAAGCGGATGCGCCCGGTCAGCTTCGCCCCCTCGGCTTGACGAAGGACTTCTTCCATCGCTTTGCGCGTGCGGTCGATGTAGGTCTGCATCGACGAGCTGGCGTCGATCACGAACACCACCGCCGCATTGAAATTCGCGATGCCGGACTCGCCGCCCGGGCTGGCCTGCGGCGGCGGCACCGCTGCATCCCGGGTGACCGATGCGACCTTGACGATGCGCGCGCGGTGCCCCGACTTCAGAACCGCCGACGACGCTTCCAACACCGGCAGCAGATAAAACTGTTGTTGCTGGTCGATGAACTTGTCCGGCTCGGCGGCGATCACCGGATGGGTCGGACCCAGGTTGCCCTTGGCCGCGATCTCCACCACCAGTTTCGCGCTTTCGACGGCCGCGTTGTCGTTATTGACGAAGTCGGTCAGTGCCTGCCGTTCGCGGAAAAAGAGCACCCGCTGGCGATTCGTCGGCACCGCGAAGCTGAGCGTGATCATGTGCCGCCAGGGCACGGTGCTGGCCGCCGCGAGCCAGCCCTGGGTCTTGCCATCGCTGCCGGCGCCGACCAGCAGCCAAGGCGTGCCGCCGGCATCGGCGTGTTCGTAGACGAAGTACACGCTGAACGGCTCGACCGGCTTGCCCGAGGCGTCGCCGGCCTTGGCCGCGATGCTGGCGCCGGGTCGCGTCAGGACGCGCTGGAACAGCGTCTTCTTGCCGTTGATCAGCAGTGGTGATTTCACCTGCGCCCACAACGCATCGCTGGCCAGCGTGCTGCTGCCGGCGGCAAGTGCGATCACATGGCGGCGTTGGATCTGCATCGTCTGTTTTCCCCCTGCAATGCCGTTGTCGAAGCGTTTGTCTTCAGCGCGCCAGTTCTTCCTTCGCCAGCGCATTGCCCTGATCGGCTGATTTGCGTAGCCAGACCTGCGCCTGTTCCGGTCCGTCTGCCGCGTCGGTGCGGCCGAGTTTGAGCAGCATGGCATAGCGAAACTGCGATTCGGCATCGCCCGCCTCTGCGGCCTGCTTGTGCCAACGCGCCGCCTCGCCCGGGTTCGGCGCTGGCAACGGGCTCTTGTCCTTCGACCAGGTGTCGGGGTCGTACCAGGTGCCCAGGGTGCGTGCCGACTCGGTGTCGCCCTTCTCGCCAGCATACTTGTAGAGCAGAAACTGGCAGTCGAGCAGCTTGCCGCGTTGGCCGAGCGCTGCCGCCTTTTCACGCGCCGCTGCCGGTTCAGGGGCTGTTGCCACTTCGCGCCGGCAAGCGTCCATCGACGCCAGAGCGCCGCTGTCGGTGCCGCCGCCGGCAAGTACAAAGTAGGCCGCGGCCGCGCCGCCGACGGCGAGCAACAGGAGGAGTGGCAGCAGCCAGACCTTGCGCTTGAGCTTGGTCAAGGGCTTGAGCTTGGGCGTCGGGTCGACCCGCGGTGACGGCGGATCGGCAAACAGCGGCTCGCTGGCCATTGGCGCGGGCGGTGGCCAGACTTCGGCGGCCGCTTCAGCTTGAACTTGCGGTAACGGCTCCGTTGGTAGCGGCAAGGGCGGCGGTACGGGCGGCGGGCGCACCGGCTCGGCGGCCGTAAGCGGCGCCGTCAGCGGGCCCCGCGGGTCGGGCGGCGGCGTCCAGCCGGTCGGCTTCGCGGCCGGGCGGCGCAGTGCGGCCGGAACGGTGAATACCTCTTCGGCGTCGCCACCGCCACCGCCGGCGCTGCGCAGGCGCAGGCGCAACTTGTAGGGCTGGTTGGCGCGCAGGTGGTAGGTCACCCCGTAGTCGATCTCGAGCCACAGCGCGGCACCTTCGCGGCGCGGCGCGAGAGGGCGGAAGCGGTAGACCGACGTCGTCCACGGATCGTCTGGGTTGCGCGGGTCGAGATAGCGCTCTGTCGGCCCGGGCTGAACGATGGCGATCTCGACCTCATCGGCCTGCACCATCTGCGCGGCGCCAGGACCGTTGACCTGGAATGCAGCAGTGCCGCTGGCGTGGGATTCGGATTGGACAAGGCGGGTGGGCATGGTGGGTGGACAGGTGAGAAGCAATGGTAACTTGGGAGTTCGGGGTCTTGGCTCAGCGCCGCGGCATCGGTGCGGTGTCGCCGATCGACACGAATGCGGCCCAGAAGAACGGATCGCTGCGGCCCGGTCTGCGCATTTGCGCCAGCTGCGCATTGCGCATTGCGCAGTGCGCAGCGCGGCGGCAGGGCCCTCGCCAACCCGATCTTGTCGCCCTATCGGCTCGACGACCGGGTCGCCGAGTTCGTGCGCGGCGGCCGATTCGAAGACGCGCTGCCGCACGCGCAGCAGCAACAGACGATGGGCGAGCGGCCCTTGCTGGTCGACGCACTGGCGCGCGAGTGTCGATCTCGCGGTGCACGCTGGCGTCGGCCAACGCCATCGCCTGCTGGACCAGCAGTCTGCGCAATTCGGCCGGCAATGCGTCGGCGGGCGGCAGCGCGGCGCCGTCGACAAGCAAAGGAGTCACTGTGGCCTGGGGCGCCGCAAGCGCGCGCGCGATCTCTTCGCGGTGTACGTCGTCCGGGTCGTCCAGGCGCAGGCCACGGCTGACATCGTCGGCCAACCAGCGCGGGCCGATCAGGACCAGCATGACGCGGCAATCGGACAATGCAGCGTGCAGCCGAATGCGCGAGTCGCCGGCAGCGAGCGCATCCTTGTCAAGAAAGACGTTTGTCGCGCCGAACGCTTCAGCCAACCGGTCGCGCAGCAGCAGCGCCCGCGGCTTGGCGTCGTCTCGCCGGTAGGCGATGAAGATGCGCGCCACGCTGCGGCGCCGCCCGCCTCAAACGGCGTCAGCGGCGAGCGCCGGCGCCATCGCGGCCAGGATATCGCCGAGCGCGCGGTTGTCGGCCTCGTCGATCTCGCGCCCGCCCGCGAAGCTGATGTTGTCCAGGCCGAGCTGGCGCAGCGAGACGCCCCAGTCGAGAAAGTAGTCGCGTTCGAGCGGCGTACGGCTGTCGCCCAGCAGCGGGATGTCGCCCGGCGACGGCAGCCCGATGGGCGCAAACACGCCGCGCACGCGCGGCTTCGGCGCTTCGGGCACCCCAGGGCGTTGCTCGGGCGGCAGAGCGCCGAAGCCGAGGTGCGTGACGTAATCGTTGACGATCATCGCGGCGATGCCAGCCGCCCGGTCGGCGACTTCGTCCCAACGCACATTGGCCGCCGCGACCTGGCTGCGGATGCGCCCGGCGATGCGCTCGATGAGCTCGGCACGATGCGCGCCAATCACCAGCTCATCTGCCAGCGCGGATACGATGCTGGTGTCGACGCCCAGTGCGGCCAGCGTGGGCGTGTCGCTGGCGAGCCCGCGCACCCGGTCGGTCCACAGGTTCAGCACCTGGGTAGCAAACAGGTCGGCTCGATCGCGTTGGCGGCGCCTGGACTGCATGGTAGCGGCGCTCGCGGCCGTCGCGTTGGCATCGGGAAGGTCGGCCCACGGGTCGTCGGCCCAAGGGTCGGGCTCGCCCGTGTTGGCCGTTTCCTCGACCGTGACCGGCTCGATCTTCAGCGAAGCGACGTTCAGGAACGCCCCGCGGACGTCGGCTTCGGCCAGTTTCATGCGCGATAGCAGCTGCGCGAAGTTGCGATACCCGCGCTCGTTACAGGCCTTGTAGAGGCGCCGTCGCAGGTCGACCAGCGACGCTTCCTTCTCCTTGCGCGAGGCCTCGTCGCCGGCCTGGTAGAACAACTTCAGGCGCTGGTGCAGTTGCTTGGCCTGGTCGACCAGCCGGCCGGCGAGTTGGCCCGTCTTCAGCGTCGGCGACAGAACGCGCTCGAGGTTGTGGACCAGGTAGCGCACGCCGCCGTCGTCGAGCGCCAGCGCCGAGTCCCAGGCCAGCGCCGGGTTGCGGAAATGCTTGCGCGCCTTCTCGCCTTCCAGCATGCCGGCGCGGTTCGCGGCCAGGCGCTCGCGCGCCTGGGCAGCAATGCCCACTTCATGCCGCCTGTCTCCGTGGATTTCGCCGTGGATTTCGCCTTCGCCATCTTTTTCGATTTCATACTCGAACACGCCGTCGAGCGGAAATGCCGGATTGCGCAGGAAGAAGGTGTTGTCGAACGGTTTGCCGTCCCAGTCCTGCAGCCAGTCTTCTTGCTTGTAGAGCTGGTACATCGACGCCTCGAGCCGGGTGTCGATGCGGTTGCGCAGCGACTCGGGCGTGTCGCCGGGCTTGGCCTTCAGCTCTTCGTCGAACTTCGTCAGGACGAAGAACAGAGCGCAGGCAAGCTGGCTGCGCGCCTGGGCCGTCTCGCCATGGGTCTGCGCGACCCAGTGGCGCACGAGCGAGCTCAGGTCCTTGATTTCTGCATTGCTCGGTGGCATGCACAGCAGCATGCAGGCAAGCTCGCGCTCTTCCGTGTAGCGCTGGAACAGGTACGACACCTTGCCGCGGCGAACCATGTTGCGCACGCATTCGGCCCGCTTATCGGGCTCTGACGGGAGGTCGAACATCTGCTCGCGCGAACGCGCGCCGGGGAAGTCGAGCAGGTCGGTGTGCTCAAAGAATGCCCAGGGCTCATCGGCCATCACGATGCGCAGTTCGGCGACCAGCGCGCACAGCGTCGCCCGCGGCACTTCAATCGGCCGGCCCTCGTTGCCTTGCGCGTCCAGGGGCAGCACGGCGAGCAGGTCGCGCTGGTCGGCGGCGGTGGCGAGGTGGTCTTTCAGGATGTCGACATCGATGATGCTGCGCGCGCGTGGCACCAGGCAGTCGATCGCGGCGAGCGCATTGGCGCAGTGGCCGAGCTTGTCGAGCGCACCGAGCAGCAGCGCGAACACCGCGGTGATGTCCTGGCCCCGGTTCCAGCCCCACAGCAGGCTGTAGAGCTCGATGCGCTGCGCTGTCGGCAGACGGTGGCCGAAGCGCGTCAGCGCGTCCCAGTAGCCCGCGCGCGACAGCGGGCCGATCGAGGTCGAGTAGTTCGCCTTGAAGTACTCGCCGATGTCGAACATCATGATCTCGTCGAGGTGCGGCTGCGCTGCCCGCGCCGCCGGAGCCGCGTCCGCAAGACGTGCCAGCACAGCGCGGATGTCTTCCTCGCGCGGCAGCCCGAGCTTGCGGTTGTGCTGGTCGAAGTCGGACAGGAAGCTGTTGCCCATGATCTTCACCAGGTCGGTCTCGGTCAGCAGCCGCAATTCGACGGGGAATGCAGCGTTGTGCGTGCCTTTGACGATGGTGAAGCGGGTCACGAGCCCGGTTGCTTCTTTCCCGCCCTCGGGATTGATTTCCTGGATGAAGTTTCTCGCACTGCCGGCGAAGTTAACCATCAGCGGCTTGCCCTTGGCCTTGCCGAGCACCGAGACGAGATAGGACTTGCCGGCCTGGCTGGGCCCGAACACGCCGGCGCTGTTGCGCCGCCCGGATGACGCCGCCAACTTGCGCGCCAGGTTCTCCGCGCGTAGCGTCGCTTCGACCAGAGAATGCTCTTCGTTGGCGACCGAAGTCGCACTTTGCGCGAGGCGGGTGACCCAGCCTCGCGCCTGCCGGCTGGCGCCTTCGAGCGCTCGTGCGCGGCCCTGCAGCGCCTGTTGAACGGGGTCGATCATGGTCAGTTCCCGAGAAGAATGCCGGTGTCGAGCCAGTAGCCCTCGACCTGGCCGATGGTCTGCAGGCGCAGGCGCAGGTGGCTGGCGGTCACGCCGCGGCCTTCACGGTCGGTCACGCTGTGGATGTCCAGCCCCGACTGGTCGGCGTATTTCTCTCCGGTCAGCGTGTTGACGACGGTCACCTTGGTCCGTTTCAGCGCCACGTGCAGCGGTGTGCGCGGGCTCAGTGCGGCTGCGTGGTCCGGGCTGCGGTAGTCGATCGAGTACAGCCGCGAGCCGGGCCACCAGTCGACCGGCAGCTGGCGGAAGCCCAGCGGCATCGGGCCGCGGAAGGCGAAGCTGCGCTCAGCGGGCAGCTCGTAGTCGCCGTTGTCGAGGTCGAGATCGTCATAGAACTCGTCGGCGCGCAGCAGCCGCCCGCTCTGGTCGAGCTTGCCGAAGTAGCGCGCGGTCGATTTCGGGCGCAACTGGTTCGAGCGGAAGTTAAAATTCTGCAGCTGACCGTTGCCAAGCAGGCAGATCATCGCGCCAACCGCAGCGGTCGTTTTCGGGTCGCCCACAGTGGCGCGAAAGTCCCGGTAGGGGTACCACCTGCCGACACGGAACAGGTGCAGCGGCAGCACGCGGTGCGATGGCAGTGCGGCACTTTCTTCCAGGATGGCACGCACCGCAGGAAGACGCGAGATGCGGCCGGAAAGAATCAGGATGTCGCAGCGGTAGCGGTGGACGATCTCGCCCAGTGCCTGCAGCATTTCCTGAAATACGCTGCGGATGGTGCGGTCGATTTCGGCCGGCGCGACCTCGAAAGCCATCTCCTGCAGCTTGAAGTTCTTCGCCCCGAGCTTGGCCAGTTCGGCATTGACGTACACCAGCAAATCGGCCGACGGTGCGTTTTCGGCGCTGAAGAAGTCAGCGAAATTGCGCAACACTGCGGCTTCCGGGCGCAGCGGATCGTAGCTTTCGTAGTTCTGTAGCATGCCCAGCGCAATGGGCTGCGCGATCTGTGCCGCGAACTGCTGGCGGCGTACCAGTTCGACCGCTTTCATGTCACCGCGGTTGCCACCGAGTAGGCGGTCAAGCGCCGAATCGGCGTGGTCGCCCATCCCGGCGCGCAGCTTGTGCCGGATCGGGTCGATCACGTGTTCGCGCACGACGCGCAGCAGCGCGTCGTCGCCCGCGAGGTTGAAACCTTCGCGGAATTCCTGGTCGGGAATGAGCGTGACATGGGCGCCGTCGCCGTCGACCGCGAACGACGTCACGACGAGGTCGGTCGTGCCGCCACCCAGGTCGATGGTCGCCAGACGCAAGGTGTTGCGCGCCAGCGGATCGAGCTGGTTTTCAGGGTGGTGAACGCTGTCGAAGAATGCGCGGGCGTCGCCCGAATAGTTTTCCGCGACCTGGGTGTAGAGATAGACCGCCTGCGTCGCCGTTGCTTCGTCCCACTGCAGGATGACCTCGGGCCCGGTGTTGGGCCGGTCGGCCTTGATGCGGCCTTCGAGCGTGTACTGCATCTTCGTCGACCCGTCGTCGGCGTAGTCGAGCTCAGCCAGCCCGAGCGACAGATAGGCCATGTCGCATGCAGCTTCGGCCTGTTGCTTCAGGATGTAGCGCTCGGCCACAGGCATAGCGGTGGGCATCGTCATGATGATGCGGCGCAGCCGGCGCGGCAGGTTCGCATTGGCCGGGCGACGCAGCCGGTGCATCGGCGAATTCATCATCGAAATCGCCTGCACGAAGATTTCTGCGAGTGCGAATGCGGTCAGGTTGCGGCGCGAATACAGCGCGCGGATGGCTGGAAAGCCCTTGTCGGGGATGTCGCGGATCACCTGGGGGGGGATGCGGTGCAGCGGCTCGCCGCTGTCGTTGACGAGCGTCGTGAAGGCCACGCCGGTGGCGTAGTCGGATTGCCCTGCCTTGACGCTTGCCGCATTGAAGCGCCACGAGTCGAGTTGCTGGTCTTCGTCCCACAGGTAGCGCTTCGGGCTCGACAGCCCCGACGCGCCTTCGGTGCCCGAACGCCGCGCCGCCAGCCGCGCCGCTTCGACCCCGACACGCACCACCGTCGGCCACGAGAACGCTTCTGCACGGCCGCTGCGGATCGACAGGTGGTCGCGGCCGAACTGCGCCCGCACGAACTCGAACCGGCTGGGAAAAGGATCGGTGTAAACCTGTTCTGCCTGGCTCAGGTCGCGCAGTTGCAGCGTGATCGACTTGTTGATGTCGGCACCCAGCTGTTGCGGGTCGAACTCGATCAGCAGGCCGCAGGTACGCGAGTTGCCGAGATCGAGCACCAGGTCGACATCGATCGGCGGCGTGCGCGGCTCGGTGATGCGATCGACGAGTTGGAAGGACGGCAGAATGTCCAGGCTGTACAGCAAGTCGATGAAGGCCTTGTAGCGCGCAATGTGCTCGTTCGAGCCGTTCATCTGCTCGTGCACTTCGTCTTCCGACAGCGGCCTGAACGAAAGCTGGCGCCGTTTGCGTTCTTCGCGTTCGAGCATCTCCTTGAACGCCTCCAGGCACCAGTCCTTGACCCAGCTTTCGGCGAAGAACCATTCGATCGCCTCCTTCGGCCCGGGCAACGCAAACTTATGGCCGTTGCGCGCGTCGCCCGGCGACGGCGCCAGATAGGCCTCGCTTTCGATGAAGCTGAGCAGGGTGGTGTCGACCGCGAGCACGAGCCGGTACTGATTGCCGTTGACATCGCGCTCATCGAGCTTGGCAAGGTAAGCGCGCGCCCAATTCGTCGGCCCGCGAAAATAACCCTGTGCCTCCTGGCGCAGCAGCGGCAGCGGGATCCAGACGCGGTCGAACAAACGTTCGATCGCTTTCAGATCCACCGAGTACGACTCGACGCCCCGCGCTTCCTCGTCTCCGCGGCGAGACACCACCGGCACCCGCTTGTTGTGGAGTTCGCGGTCCACCGTGTCGAAGAACGCCCAGTCACGCGGCACATCGGGCTGCTTGTCGATGGAGAAGGCGAAATCGAGAAACTGCACGCCGCTGCCCGGGATCAACGGCACCACCTCGGGAAAACGGATCAGTTCGTTGAGGGCCATGGCTTCACTTCTTGAGTTCTTCGAGGAATCGGACTTCGGCTTGCATGCGGCGTGTGGGCCGGCCGGCTCAGGCGTGGCGTGCGCGTCATTGCCGGCGCATCCCCATGAAATAGCGGCTGCCGTCGGGGTTGACGCCATAACACTGCGTCTGCCCGCTGGTTTCCTTGGCGCATTCGATCTTAGGGGCGCCATACGAGCTGCCGTCGCTGCACGGTAACTGCTGGTTGCCCTGAATGGCCAGCTTGCCCACATCGACGCGGCCCTGCACCGCGCCCTTGCACATCGTGCCGTTGGGCTGGCGCAACGTCAGCTCTCCCTGCCCGTTCTTGCCGAACTTGATGCCGAGGTCGAGCGGTTTCTGGGTGCGCTTGTCGAACAGCCCTTCGCCGGCCTTCCAGTCGCCTTCGAGGAAGTCCATCTTCTTCGCCTCGTTCAGCTTGTCGGGCAGCTTCATGTCCCGGTCTTTCTGCGCTATGGGCGGTACTGGCGGGTCCGTGCGGCCTTTGGCATCTTTCTCTGCTGTCGTCGGGTCGTCCTTCGGCAGCGTCATTGCGCCTGCCGACGCCGCCGGGTCGGGCTTGTCGGGCTTGGCGGCCTTGTCATCGCGTGGCGTTTCCGGGACTGCGGGCGCGCCGCCCGGTTGGGATGCTGCAGGAAAGTTGGGATCGAGCGCCGCAGCGCCCCCCGGCACGGCGCTGCCGTCGGGCACGGCACCGAGCCCGGTTCCGACCCCTGGCACTGGCACCGATGCGCCAGGTGCTGGCACGTCCAGCCCGCGCTCGGGGCCAGGTGGCGCTGACGCCGCATCGCCCGGGGCCAGCAGCGCGCTGCCCGCTGGCGTGCAGGCGCGCGGCAACAGCAGCAGCAATGCCAGCAGAAGCAGTGCCAGCAGCAGCCACAGCAACCACCACAACCAGGGCCGCTTTCGCTTGGGCTCGACCGCGGGCGCGACGAACAGCGGCTCGCCCGCCACCGCGCCGGCGCTGGCGCCGCTGGACTGCAGGGGCGGTGCTGAGGCCACGACGCTGGCGCCACCGGCATCAGAGAACCCCCAGAAAGCGATCATCGGCTGGTTGCCGACGAAGAAGGTGAACTTGTCGTCGGCCGGTACCTTCATCGCCTGCTCAAGCAGGTTGGCGAACGCTGCAGCGCCGCCCGGCACGGCGCCGCCCTTTTCACGAAGCTCCGTGATCAGCCCGAGCAGTTCGCCGTGGATCAGGAACTTGTCGGCCGCGTGCCGCGCTTGTTCTTCGGGCGACATCTGGTGCCAGGCGCGGGCCTCGCCGGGCACCTCGGACGTCCAGCGCAATTCACCGCTGTCAGGGTCGTAGGTCGGCCTGGCGAAGAAGTTGGCCACGCGCGCGCCGCGCTGCGCACGCAGCATCGCGCGCATCTGCACGTGGCTTTGGTACGCGGGCTTGCCGAACGCCCCGAACGAACGGTAGCGGTCAGCCTTGTCGTGCGCCAGCAGCGCACCGATGGTGGGTGAGTTCATGGCCGCAGCGTCGTCGATATGGTGTGGTGCGTGATGGTCATGGGCAGCTCGCGACCGCAGCCGCCTCCTTCATCTTACGGTTCATGTCGATCGGGTCGCCGGGGCTCAGCACACGCCCGCCGCCGGCCCGGGCGACGCATTGCAGCACTTGGCGTTCGGTCGATGACTCCGAGAGGTCGATGACATTGATCGTCACGTTCGGCTTGCTGGCGCGCACGGATGCTGCCGCGGCGCAAGGGTCGCCGCCACAGGAGTCGCCGCCATCGCTGACGACGACGATCACGCTGGGCGCGCTGTCGGAAGCCACCGCGCCCGCGCGGCGAATCGCGTCGGCCAGCGGCGTGCCCCTTTTCGGCGCCAGCGCATCGATCTCGCCGACCAGCGCCCCGCGCTGCGCCGCCGGGTAGAACTTGTCGCGTCGAACCTGGCTGCAGGCGCTGAAGTCGACCAGGCCGACCTCGACATCGGCAGGCAGGCTGCGGATCATCGACTCCGCGGCTCGCTTGGCCGCCTCAAGCCGGGTCGTGGCGCCCATCGGCTTGCGCATGCTGCCCGACCCGTCGATGACCATCACGACCTCGGGCTCGTCGCCGGGCGAATGCGGCTTGCAAGCCTGGCGCGGGGCAGCGGAAGGCGCGGCGGCACGCGGTGACTCCGGTTCCGCAGCGGGCGGCTTCTCGGGTTTCGTTGCTGCGAACGGCGGCGCCGGTGGGGGTGTGGCTGGTGGTGGCTTGGGCCTGGCTGGCGCCGCCGATGCAGCCGGCCGCGGCGGCGCTGCAGGCTGAAGCTCTGGCGGTGGAGCAGCCGCTGAAACCGAAGGCTCGGGTGCCGCTGCTGGCGGCTCGGGTGCCCGCGCAACAGGCGCTGCATCAGGCACGCATTGCTGCGCCGGCGTCGCGCTGCGCTGGCGCGCGATCTCGCCTTCAAGGGCCTGGTTGCGCACTTCTGCCTCTGTCAGCTTTTCGGCGAGTGCCGGGTCAGCCGGGACAAGGTCGCTGCAAGACTTCAGGCCCCAAAGCAGGATGATCACTGCCAGTGCGCCAAGCAAGGCCCATGGCAGCCAACGCCGCGCGGCCGCATGATCAGCTGCGGTGTCGGTGTCGGTAGCGTTATCGGTAACGGTAGCTGTAGCCGCAGCGGTGGCGGTACTAGGGCCTGCGGCGGCTGTGGCGCCTGGCGCCGAGATGGGCGGCGGCGCTTTGCCGCTTGGCGCTGCTGCCGCCAGCGACGGTGCGCCCAGCGGCGGCGGAGCTGCAGCGGCCGCCTGATTCCCCAGCGCCAATGGCGTTGATGGTGTTGATGGCGCCAGTGGCGCCAGCGCTGCCGCGCTTCCAGCCACTGCGTGGCCCCACATCACCAGCACCGGCTTGCCGCCAACGCTGTACAGCCATTCACCCGGCGGCTGTCGTACCGCGCCGTCGAGCATTTGTGCCACCACCTGCGCGGCCGGGCCTTCGCCGCGCAATTGCTCGGCCAGGCCTTGGATCTCGGACACCATGCGCTCGCTGCGCGCCTGAAGTTTTTCGCGTTCGTCGGCAGACAGTTGCGCCGCGCCGATCACGGGCTCGGCCATCGATGGCGTTGTCCAAGCGACACTGCCGTCAGGCTGCACCCTGGCTGCCGCGAACAGCTGGCCGTGGTTGGCGCCCAGCCTCTGCCGCAGAACGCCGACGATCTGCTCGTGTACGGCGATCAGCGCCCGCCCGTTCAGCGCCAGCGCCTGCCCGGCGTCGGCGCGCGTGTTGGTCAGGCTCTGCGGCACGTGTTGTTCTCCCCCCGGCTGGCGCAATGCGCTGCGTGCAATATACGGGACGCTACGGCCTGGACTGAGTCTGTGACTGCGTCTGCGAATGCGCTTCAGCCAACCGCAACAGCTGCCTCACCGCCGCCAACTCGCCTGCGCCGGCGTCGAGCAGGCTGATGCTGCCGCGGCCGGCGCGGAGGTTCGGTGAATCTGCGCCCAGCCGCGCCAGGCAGCCTTCAAGCGTGCCGCGCAGCAGCGTCTGGTCTGTCTTCGCATCGACGAGCAGGGCTACCCGCCGGCACGGCACGCTGTCGAGCAAGGCCTGAAGCTCATATAGGCAGCCATGGTTCTGCGCCGAGAAGCCGCGCAGGTCCATGGCGACGAGGTCGCTGCGCGCCATCAAGGCACGCACTGCCGTCTGCCAGGTGTCGTTGCCGCAGAAGACATCGGTAACGCGAAAGCGGCCGTCGATGTCGCACCGGTCGTCGATGGCATCGATCCGCGCTTGCAAGTCACCCGGGTGCAAGATGAATCTTTGCCTCAGCCTGCCGGCGAGGAAGTCGAGGATCTCATCTGGGTCGATCGTGCTGCCCGCAAGGTCGGGCGCGCCGATCATCCGGATCGGCCCGGCAAAGCGCCATCGCGCGCCGAGCAGGTCGAACAGGCGTTCGCTGCGCCGGCGCTGGCGGAAAACGCGCAGCAGCAGCAGCCGCGATGGCTCTCGAGCGTGCGCAACCGGCGCCAGCGGCAGCATGGCTAGGACGCTGATGGCCTTGTAGACGAAGAACAGACCCAGGCCGACCCAGCCGGCCGGGCCGCTGGACATCACCAGCGACTGCGCCAGCACGATCGACTGCGCCAGCCAGATCGAGTCGGCGACCATGGTCTGGTCGTTGATCCACTTGGCTTGGTGCGCCGCGCGCAGCAATGCTGCCGCAGCCCACGCGAAAGGTGCAAACAGCAGCATGCCGGCCAGCGCGATGGCCGGGATGAACAGCCACTCGAACAATGGCAACCACCCCAGCAGCTGCGCAAGCGGCTTCCTCGCCACGGGTGTCGAAGCCGCGAACTGCAACAGCACGCTGCCGGCACAGGCAACCAGCGCCATCAGCAGCAGCGGTGGCCCGACCGCCCGCACCTTGCGGTTGAGGAACAGCAGCAGGAATGGCGACCAGCTGATGGCCACCGCCCAGTAGACGAGGCCCTGAAAGAAGCCCGGCACCATCACGTTGCCAACCACTACAGGCGGCGTGCCCACCCACGCCAACCGAACGCAGATCAGCGCCAGCCCGCCGAGATAGACGCACAGGGCCCAAGCCTGCAGGCGCCGGTCGCCGGCCCACAGCATGCCCAGGACCAGCAGCGTTGGCCACGCCGCGCTCCAGGTCAGTACCAGCCAGCGGCTGAGGTTCGAGTCGAACTCGCTGGCGTACAGCTGCAGCGCCGCACTGCACAGCCCAAACGCCAGGCCAGCCGCGACCTGCACCACCGCAGCGTATCCAAGCGCCCTGCCCGCGCGTTGGACGAGCGGCGGTCGCGTCTCGCCGACGGCATCGGCGCGCGGCGCAGCCGGCGCGCCAATCTGCGGCGCGACGGCACCGGCGACGCCAGTCGCGGACGACGCGGCCATCATCAACCGTCCGATGCGCCAGCGGTACAGCGCCAGCAGCAACAGCGCACCCAGCAGCGTCAGCACGCCCGCCTGCAGCAGCGCTGCGACCCCTACGCCCGACCAGGAGCGGCGCGGGATCGTCGGCTTGAAGCGGGCGTCGTGCTCCAAGGCCTGGTACACGATCCAGGCGCGCAGTTCCAGGTCCTTCTGCTGCGTGCTGCCGAGTGGCACCAGCCCCGCCTCGCGCCGCAGTTTGCCCAGGCGTTGCAGGGTGGCGATCCATTCGAGCTCGCTCGGCAGCGCACCGATCTTTGCCTGCACCAAGCCCCAGCGGATATCGAGCACACGCTCGAAGGTCTGCATCGCCGCGTCATTCGCGCCTGTGTCGGCGAGGTGGATCGCGAGCGCATTCAGCTCTTGCGCCCGCTCGCGCGGGCCGATCCAGCTGGCGGGGACGTTGGTGGCAGCAGAGGCCTGCTGCGCCACCGCGATCCAGATGTCGCGCGCTTCGCTGCCGCGGCCCTGGGCTTGTCGTATGCGCGCCAGTTGCTGCTGCGCCAGCAACTGCACCAGCACGTTGCCGGCCTTGCGCGCAGCGCCGAGAGCGCGTTCGACGTCCGGCTCGCCGCGCAGTCCTGTCAGCCACGCCAGCGTGAGCCAGGTCCACGGGTCGGCCGGTTCGAGCCCGGCCGACTGCCGGTAGGCCGCTTCGACCGCCGCGAGTTCGGGGCTGAAACTTTGGCCAAAGCGAATGCCGCGGTCGGGCGGGCTCATCAGTTCGCGCAGGGCGCGCGACAAACTGCGGATCGCGACCGCGTGGCGCGCCGAAGCAGCGTCGCTGCGGCCGAGTTCGGCGAACCATTCGTCGGCGTCCATAGACGACCCCTCGATCCCGATGCGCCGCAGCATCTTGGCCACGCGCGCGCTGCGCTCGGGTGTGGTCGCCAGCGCGAGCAGCGCGTCGATGGCCTGCCCATGCGCACGAAGCACGTAGGCACGCATCGGCGCTCCGCTTTCCATTGCGGTGATGGTTGCAAACCCGCGTTGCTCGATCGGCGGCTCGACCAGTTCGGCAAAGTCGCGCCGCACCTGGTCGGCGGCTTCTTGCAGCGGCTCGCCGGCGTAGACGCAGGCTGCTTGCAGCGCAAAGCACAGCCACAGCAGCATCGTTGCCGTGAGTCGCAGCCCGTGAGCGCTGCGCGACGAGGGGGGCAGCGGAAGGATTGGCATGGAAGCGATGGTGACCCGCTGATTGCCAGGAAGGCGAAGACAAGCACACAGAGCGAGTTGGAATCTACAAGCGGCTTCAGAGCTGAACAATCCCCCGCAACACCTAACTGAGGAATCTAAGATAAAGCACATTGCCTTAAAGCAACAGCTGCAGTTCTCGCCGTTCGCGCCGGTGTGCCGGCGTCAACGGAACGCCGGTCGCCCGTTCTGTGTCGAGCGCCGCAACCTCGGCCCGGGCGGCTTCGACCTCTCCTTGCAAAGCAAGCGCGCGTGCCAGCGCGAGCCTGCAGCCGTCCAGATGCTGCGGCGCCAGTGCAGTCTGCTCGCGCCAGATCATCTCGGCGTCGCGCAGCGTAACAGCCGCGGTGACGGGATCTCCGGCCTGCATCTCTGCCAGCCCCTGTCGCTCCAGCAACTGCGCGTGCTTAATCGCACGCGGCCGCAGCAGGGCCATCTGTGCCGTAGCGGCGCGCACCTGCGCCAAGCCTGCGCCATCGCCCGCGGCCAAGCGCGCGTGGCCCAGCAGCTGGGCGTTCTGAACCGTCAAGAAGTGCGTGAGACCGACCTCCTCGGCGTAGAGCCGGTCAGCCCTTTGCAAATCGTCACGCGCACCCAGGGCATCACCGCTGCGCAGCCGCAGCAGGCCACGCGCGCTGTAGGCATTCGCGTCCTCGTGGTCGCACGGGTTGCGCCACGCCAGTTCGACCATGGCGTCGGCCAGATGCAGTGCCTCGGGCAAGCGGTCGGCTTGGGCGCAGGCTTGAACAGCAAAGTTCAGCGCGTGCAACCGCGTTGGCGCTGCAGGCGCCAACCTGACATACAGACGCTCGATGTCCAGGCACCTCTGAACCAGTCGATCCATGTCATCCGCGTAGCGACCGTTCTGGCGCTCCAGCCGCAGCCGCAGATACGCCGCTGCGGGCCGATGTTCGGCCAGCCGCTCAGGCTGCGATCGAAGCATTAGATCCAGCTCATCAAGAACTTCTTGCATTCCGTCGAAACGCTGATGCAAAAAACCTGTCACTGTTCGGCGCAGCAGCAGCTCTGCGCGCAACAAATCGTCCGGCGGCTGCAGGCGCGCGGTGTCAGCCAAAGCTTGGTCCAGCAACTCGAACTCAGTCGCTGGTTGCTCCAGCAGCTGGTACACCCCAGACAGCATCTTTAGCACCTGCGCGCGGTCGCGCGGCGTCGGCGCCAGCCGCTCAGTGATACGAGCTCGCGCAATGTCCAGGACCTCTTTCAGCGTCACCTCGTCGGCTCGCCGACCCCCCGGCCGAGCCACCCCGCCGACGTTGAAGATCTCCATCAGGCAATCGCGCACCAGCTCGGCGCGCCGTTGTTCGGCCTCAGCGGAGCGACGACCCTGTTGCGCGCGGCGGGCTTGCCAGGCCGTGAGCGCCGCTCCGGCCAGCGCCACTGCGGCGACAAGAGCCGTGGCGCCAACGCCAAGTGCCAGACCGAGCCCCGCCACCAAAGTCAAGCCTGCACCTGCGGTGCGCGCGTGTTTGCGGCCAAGCCCAAGGGCGCGCTCGGCGGGTCCGCGCAGGCGCGCTTGTACGGGACGGCTGTCGCGCACGGCGCGCAGGTCGTCGGCGAAACGCTCGATGCTGCCGTAACGCTTCGCCGCGTCTTGCGCCAGCGCTTGCCTGAGCACAGCGTC
>Ga0105045_10001597_pt1 | contig 18678 bp, 14 predicted proteins | sample MAT02_FD_78089 | JGI IMG/M metagenome (GOLD analysis project Ga0105045, IMG submission 78089) | Freshwater microbial communities from Lake Fryxell liftoff mats and glacier meltwater in Antarctica - MAT-02 (megahit assembly) | ecosystem: Environmental > Aquatic > Freshwater > Ice > Liftoff... | reverse complement strand
TCGAGGCGGTCGACGACCCACTTGAGGACGCGGCCGTTCTCGCCGAAGCCCGGCCACAGGAACCCGCCGTCGGCACCACGCCGGAACCAGTTGACGTAGAAGATCCGCGGCATCCTGTCGGCGTCGGCGTTCTTGGCCATGTCCAGCCAGTGGCCGACGTAGTCGCCGGCGTCGTAGCCGATAAACGGCAGCATCGCCATCGGGTCCCGACGGACCACGCCGACCTTGCCGGTGGCCGCGGCGGTCGTCTCGCTGGACAGCGTCGCGCCCATGAAGACGCCGTGCGCCCAGTCGCGGGCCTCGGTGACGAGCGGGATCGTCGTCGCGCGCCGGCCGCCGAACAGGATGGCCGAGATGGGCACGCCGCGGGGGTCCTCGTACTCCTGCGCCAGGACCGGGCACTGCTCGATCGGGGTGCAGAAGCGGCTGTTGGGATGCGAGGACGGCTGGCCGCTGTCGGGGGTCCAGTCGTCCCCGTGCCAGTCGACGAGGTGGGAGGGCACGTCCTCGGTCATGCCCTCCCACCAGACGTCGCCGTCGTCGGTCAGCGCGACGTTGGTGAACAGCGAGTTGCCCTTGGCGATGGTCCGCATCGCGTTGGGGTTGGTGTGCCAGCCCGTGCCCGGCGCGACGCCGAACAGGCCGAACTCGGGGTTGGACGCCCACAGTCGGCCGTCCTCGCCGAAGCGCATCCAGGCGATGTCGTCGCCGAGGGTCTCGACGGTCCAGCCCGCGATGGTCGGCTCGAGCATCGCGAGGTTGGTCTTGCCGCAGGCGCTGGGGAACGCGGCCGCGACGTAGTGGGTCTCCTGCTGCGGGGACGTGAGCTTGAGGATGAGCATGTGCTCGGCCAACCAGCCCTCGTCGCGTGCCATCGCCGACGCTATCCGCAGCGAGTAGCACTTCTTGCCCAGCAGCGCGTTCCCGCCGTAGCCGGACCCGAAGGACCAGATCATGCGTTCCTCGGGGAACTGGACGATGTACTTGGTCTCGTTGCTCGGCCACGCCACGTCGGTCTCGTCCTCGCCGAGCGGCATGCCGACGGAGTGCAGGCAGGGGACGAAGTCGGCCTCCCGGCGCTCGAGCTCGGCCAGGACGTGGGCCCCCATCCGCGTCATGATCCGCATCGAGGCGACGACGTAGGCGGAGTCGGTGAGCTCGACGCCGAACATCGTCGGTTCCATGTCCAGGCGGCCCATGACGAAGGGCACGACGTACAGGGTCCGACCAGTCATGCAGCCGTCGTACAGCTCGGTCAGCACGCCCTTCATCTCGGCCGGGTCCATCCAGTTGTTCGTCGGGCCGGCGTCGGCGGGGTCGACCGAGCAGATGAACGTGCGGTCCTCGACCCGGGCGACGTCGGTCGGGTCGGAGGTGGCGAGGAAGCTGTTGGTCTTGGCCGTGAGCCTGGTGAGCGTGCCCGCGTCGACCATGGCGTCGGTGAGCTCGGTCCACTCCGCGTCGCCGCCGTCGCAGACCCGGACGGCGTCGGGGGTGGTCAGCGCGACGATCTCCTCGATCCAGGCCTGCAACCGCGCGTGGGTGGTCCAACGCGGGGTGGCGGAGGGGCCGGCCTGGAGTCCTGGATGGCCGTGCGTGACGCGCGTGGGGGTCGTCGGGGTGTCGATGCTCATCGGTCTCGTCCTCCTGCTGGTGTGGTGGCCGAGGTGTGGTGGCCGAGGTGTCGGCGACGCTAGGGCCGGCGCCGGGTCGCAGACCGGTCGATGAGACCCCCGTCACGGTGAGTCAGATCACCCATCCGTCCCGACGAATTGCCTGGTGAGCCCTGGCCTCCTCGCCAGGGCTTCAGGTGGGCCGGGCGAGCACATGCAGCCGGACGCCTGAGGCGCGGTCGGTGCGCTCGAGCACGTCGATGCCCATGGCCCGGCAGACGTCGTCGTCGACGAGCGCATCGGCCAGGGCCCCGTCACGACTGCGTCGCGCAGCCGGTCCGGCAGGAGGGCCCGATGGGCCTCGGTCGACGCGGTCGCGCGCCGATGGGGCCCTGCCTGCCGGACCGGCCCAGGGGGTCAGCCGAGGGTGAGCTTCTGGCCGATGCGGATGACGTTCGGGTTGCTGCCCACGACGGCGCGGTTGGCGGCGTAGAGCTTCTGCCAGGTGGTGCCGTTGGCGCGAGCGATGCTGCTCAGGGTGTCGCCCGACTTCACCGTGTAGGCGTTGGAGGAGCTCGGTGCGGGTGCGGCCGGTTCGGGTGCCGCCGGTGCGGGTGCGCTGGAACCGGACAGGCGCAGCCGCTGGCCGATGCTGATCCGGGCCGGGTCGCTGAGGACGTCGCGGTTGGCGGCGAACAGCTGCTGCCAGGTGGTGCCGGTGGCGCGTGCGATGGCCGACAGGGTGTCGCCGGCGCGGACGGTGTACGACCCGCCGCTCGAGGGTGCCGGCGTGCTGGGCGCCGGTGCGGGTGCAGGCGCGCTCGAACCGCCGCCGGCCTTGTCGGCCTCGGTGAGGCCGAGCTTGCGCGAGCAGGCGGGCCAGGCGCCCCAGCCCTGTCGGGCGAGGACCTTCTCGGCGACGGCGATCTGCTGCGACCGCGACGCCAGGTCGGCCCGGGGGGCGTACTGCTTGCCGCCGAACGACTCCCAGGTGGGCTGGTAGAACTGCAGGCCGCCGTAGTAGCCGTTGCCGGTGTTGATGGACCAGTTGCCGCTGGCCTCGCACTGGGCGAGCCGGTCCCAGGTCGCACCGGGGGCGGCGGAGGCGGGTGAGGCGAGCCCGAGCGAGGCGCTCAGGACGGCGCCCAGGAGCAGAGCGGGTGCGACCCGACGGGTGGTACGGCCGCCGGGCCCGGTGGACGAGGTGCGACGACGCTGCGGTTCAGCCCGGTGACGGGCGATACGTGCGGACATGCGTTTACCTCACATGCTGCCCACCGCAACGGTGCTGCCCCCGGGTTCGGGTCCGAGCCGGGGTGGGCAGGGTGTAGGCAGGCCCCGGGGCTCACCCGCGCTGCGCGGCGGGCCCGCACACGAGAACACGAGCAGAGGAACCTCGGCAATTCGTCACAGGTGGCCCGGAGCCCTCGACCGCGACCACAAGGCCGTCGACGGGCCGGCTCGCGTCGACGCGATCTCGTCGACGAGGGCGATGATCAGGAGCCCGGGCGGTCGTTCGTCGCACCTCCGGCGGTCCGGTATCCTCGTCCGGTCCGCACGTCGCTCCGGTGACGCTCGGGCGCCCGTAGCTCAACGGATAGAGCATCTGACTACGGATCAGAAGGTTGGGGGTTCGAGTCCCTCCGGGCGCACGTACGGTTGAGACAGGAAGGCCCAGGTCGGCGGATGCGCCGGGCTGGGCCTTCGTCGTTCTGCGGCGGTGCCGCCCGAGCGGGAGATGATGGAACCCGCCCTGCTGGGCCTGTGCGCCAGTCGTGCGGAAGCTGCCCGCGCGTGGCCGGTGGGTGCGCCGCCGGCGCCGACCAGCCGTGTCGCCACGGCTCCAGAGACCTTGGGTACGTCAAGGAGTCCGGCCCGGTGATCGTGGACCCGTCGCACGCCCCAGTGCCCGGTCGGACAGACCTGCATCTTCTTCCTGCAGCCGCTGTCGATGACGGACCTCTGCCCGACCAGCACGGGCGGACGCCGGCCGCCCCACGGAACTGCCAGATATGACACAGATCACAGTCACAGCCCCCAGAAGTGGTTGCCGATTCCAACCAGCAGAAAGTAATCTCCGCAATACGGAATCAGCGTCGATCCATCGGAGGACCCTATGACACGTCCCAGTCCCGGGCACGCCATCACGATGAGGGTGTCGGCCCCCACCGGCTTCAGTGCGACGGCCGAGCTGGCGGCGGCCGCGGTGGCCGTGGGTGCTGAGGTGACCGCCCTCGACGTCGTCGAGTCGAGCCACCGCGACCTCGTCGTGGACATGACGTGCAACACCGAGGGCGACGAGCACGCGGCCGACGTGGCGCGGGCGGTCGACGCCCTCGAAGGCGTCACGGTGCTCAAGACCAGCGACCGTACGTTCCTCATGCACCTGGGCGGAAAGCTCTCCGTGGAGTCCAAGGTCCAGCTGCGCAACCGCGACGACCTCTCTCGCGCGTACACGCCTGGCGTCGCCCGCGTGTGCCTGGCCATCGCCGCGAACCCCGAGGACGCACGCCGGCTGACGATCAAGCGCAACACGGTGGCCGTGGTCACCGACGGCACCGCGGTGCTGGGGCTGGGCAACATCGGTGCGGCGGCCGCCCTCCCGGTGATGGAGGGCAAGGCGGCGCTGTTCAAGCGCTTCGCCGGCGTCGACGCCTGGCCGGTGTGCCTGGACACGACCGACACCGAGGAGATCATCCTCATTGTCAAGGCGATGGCCCCCGTCTACGGCGGCATCAACCTGGAGGACATCGCGGCGCCGCGGTGCTTCGAGATCGAGCGGCGCCTGCGCGACGAGCTCGACATCCCCGTCTTCCACGACGACCAGCACGGCACGGCCATCGTCGTCCTGGCCGCCCTCATCAACGCGCTGCGGGTGGTCGACAAGCAGATCGGCTCCGTCCGGATCGTCGTCAGCGGCGCGGGGGCGGCGGGGCACGCCATCATCCGGTTGCTCCACGCGGAGGGCGCCACGCAGATCGTCGCCTGCGACCGCTCCGGTGCCCTGCACCGTGGCGAGGCCTACGCCGACGAGCACCGCCAGTGGATCGCGGACAACACCAACCCTGACGGCGCCTCCGGCTCACTTCACGACGCGCTGGTCGGCGCCGACGTGTTCATCGGCGTCTCGGCCCCCGACCTCATCACCTCCGACCACGTGGCCACCATGGCGCCGGGCTCGATCGTCTTCGCCCTGGCCAACCCCGACCCCGAGATCCACCCTCTGGACGCCGCGAAGCACGCGGCGGTCGTCGCGACCGGGCGCAGCGACTTCCCCAACCAGATCAACAACGTGCTGGCCTTCCCCGGACTCTTCCGCGGGTTGCTGGACGCGGCCGCCAGCGAGATCACCACCCCGATGCTCGTCGCGGCCGCCAACGCGATCGCGGACTGCGTCACGACCGAGGAGCTCAACGCGAGCTACATCGTGCCGAGCGTGTTCGACCCCAAGGTCGCCCTCGACGTCGCCGAGGCTGTCGTGTCGGCCAGCGGGTCCACCCACGACCTCGACGAAGCCCCCGGGGTGACGTCCTCGACCACGACCGGAGCAGCCGCATCATGAGCATCGCCGTCACCGATCCTCGCCCCGTCGGGGGTGCGGAGGAGACCTTCACCCCCGTGGTCGCCGCGATCCGGAACCGCCGGGACGCCGCCCGCGGCGCCTTCGTGGACTTCCTGACCGTCCCGGTCCACGAGCTGGTGGTCTGAGATCACCGGCGCTGCCCTGAGCGAGTCCTTCCTCTCCGACGTCGACTCCCGCCTGAAGGCCACCGACGACTTCCTCCTCGGCGCCTACCCCGGCGAAGACGGTCGGCGTCAGCCGGTCCACACGGTCTACGTCCCCGCGGACCGGTACACCCCCGATCTGCCTCGCCGGTGGGGCGAGGACGCCCTGGCGCTCGTCGAGGCGCACGGCGGGATGGCCGCGCTCGCCGCCCACCTGGGCCTGGACGACGAGCTTGCCGCGCAGGTGGGCGACCGGGTGGTCGCCAAGCTGCAGAGCGCTCCGATCGAGGACCTCAGGCTGGACTTCGAGGACGGCTACGGCGTCCGCGACGACGCGGTCGAGGACGCGGGTGCCACCAGCGCCGCGCACGCCGTGGCCGACGCCCTCGACGCCGGGTCCTGCCCCGACTTCGTCGGGATCCGCTTCAAGTGCTTCGAGGAGCCGACCCGGCGCCGAGGCATCCGCACGCTGGACCTCTTCATCGGTGCCCTGCTGGAGCGTGCGGGCGGCGTCCCGTCCCAGCTGGTGCTCACCTTCCCGAAGGTCAGCACGGTCAGCCAGGTCGAGGCGATGGTCGCAGTCTGCGAATCGCTGGAGGCCGCGCACGGTCTCGCTGCGAAAGACCTGGGCTTCGAGATCCAGGTGGAGACGCCGCAGCTGATCCTCGGTTCCGACGGCACCGCACCCCTCGCCCGTGCCATCCACGCCGGGCAGGGGCGGGTCACGTCGCTGCACTACGGGACCTACGACTACAGCGCCTCCCTGCAGATCTCGGCGGCGTTCCAGGCCTCCGACCACCCAGCGGCGGACCACGCCAAGCAGGTCATGCAGCTCGCGGTGGCAGGCACGGGCGTGCACCTGTCCGACGGCTCCACGAACGTCGTGCCGACCGGTTCGCCGGAAGCGGTCCGGGCCGCGTGGGAGCTGCACGCCGGGCTCGTCACGCGGGCCCTGAGCCGCGGCTTCTACCAGGGGTGGGACCTGCACCCCGGCCAGCTGCCCACCCGGTACCTCGCGACGTTCGCGTTCTACCGGGCGGGGTACGGGGCCGCAGCCACTCGGTTGGCCAACTATGTCTCCCGCAGCGACTCCGGCGTCATGGACGAGCCTGCGACCGCTCGCGCCCTGGCGCGCTTCCTGCAGCGCGGGCACGCCTGCGGCGCGATCGACGGGGCCGAGCTGGTCTCCGACGTCGGTCTGGACGCGGGGCAGATCGGCGCGCTGGCCAGACCCAGGTCCGACACCGAGGGCATCCGGAGGTCGTCCTGAGCGACCCCAGGTCCGTACGGGAGCGGGGTCGTGCCGGGCTGCGGGTCGACGCCCCAGCGCCCGCGACGAGCTCGTCAACCGATCGTCACCACGTCGCCCAGTCAGTGCACCATGACCCCACCATACGAAGGGAACCGCGTCATGAGCGATGTCACGCTGACCAGCAATCAGTACGGCAAGGCGGAGAACCGCGTCGTGCGCATCGTGCGCGACACCGACCGCCACCACATCAGGGACCTCAACGTCACGTCGCAGCTGCGGGGCGACTTCGAGAAGGCCCACACGGAGGGTGACAACGGCCACGTCGTGGCCACCGACACCCAGAAGAACACCGTCTTCGCCTTCGCCATGGACGGCATCCCCTCGCCGGAGGAGTTCCTGCTCCGGCTGGCGGACCACTTCACGGTCGAGTTCGACTGGGTGAGCGGCGGCCGCTGGGCGGCCGAGGAGTACTCCTGGTCCAGGATCGGGGACCACGACCACTCGTTCTTCCGCAGCGGTCCCGAGACCCGCACCGCGGTCGTCGTCCGCGACGGGGAGGACACCACCGTCATCGCGGGTTTCCACGGGCTGACGGTCCTCAAGTCCACGCAGTCGGGCTTCGTGGGCTACCCGAAGGACAAGTACACGACCTTGAAGGAGACCGAGGACCGCATCCTCGCGACCGACATCGCGACCCGGTGGCGCTACAACACGACCGACGTGGACTTCAACGCCGTCTACGAGACCGTCAAGGCCACCATGCTGCGCACCTTCAGCACCGGGTACTCCAAGGCGCTCCAGCACACGCTCTACCAGATGGCCGAGGCCGTGATCAGCGAGCACGACGCGATCGACGAGGTCAAGTTCTCCTGCCCCAACAAGCACCACTTCACCTACGACCTGTCGTTCGCCGGCCTGGACAACCCGAACGAGGTCTTCTACGCCGCCGACCGGCCCTACGGGCTCATCGAGGCCACGGTCGCGCGCAGCGGCGCGGCGGCCAAGGACGCGCCCTGGGTGGGGATCGCCGGCTTCTGCTGACCCGTACCCCCGTGACGGCCGGGCAGCCGCCCGGCCGTCACGCTCGTGGTGTCCGTCAGGCTGTGAGGCCGAGCTCGTCCCGGATGCCTTCGGCGGCCTCGCGCAGGGGGCCGATCGCCCGCTCGATCACGTCGTCGCCCATCCGTGAGAGTGGCCCCGACATCGACAGGGCCAGGCGGTGGTCGGAGTCGGGCACCTCGATGGCGACGCAGCGGACGCCGACCTCCTGCTCCTGGTTGTCCAGGGCGTAGCCCCTGGCCCGGGTCAACTCCAGCTCCATCATGAAACCCTCGGGCGTGACGATCGTGTGCTCGGTCTGCCGGCTCATCCCGGTGCGTCGCAGCAGCGCGCGCACCTCTTCGGCGGATACGTCGGCGAGCACGGCCTTGCCGACGGCGGTGGCGTGCGCGTCGACCCGCCGCCCGACCTCGGTGAACATGCGCATCGAGTTCTTCGAGGCCATGGTCTGGGCGACGTACACGATGTGGTCGCCGTCCAGGGTGGCCAGGTTCACGGACTCCCCCAGCGCCGCAACGGCTCGCTCCAGGTGGGGCCGCGCCCAGGCGGCCAGCCGGCGCGACGTGACCTCACCCAGGCGCATCAGCTTGGGCGCCAGGGAGTACTCGCGCGACGGCTCCTGACGCACGTAGCCCAGGTCGACGAGCGTGCGGATCAGACGGTGGATGGTCGGCAGCGGCAGCCCCGTGTCAGGCGCCAACCGGGAGAGGGTGATGACCCCCCCCGCGTCGGCGATCGCCTCAAGGATCAGGAACGCGCGGTCCAGGGACTGGACGCCCGGGCGTGGACGCACCTGTGGGGGGTCGGGCGTCGCCGGCACGGCCATCTCTGTCTCCTCGTCACGGTCGGTTCGAGCCTGTTGCCACATCCGTGTTTCTGCCGCGGCTCAGACGAACTGCCGTGACAACGAGGCGTGCCGGTTGACGTCCTTGTACAGAAGGTAGCGGAACCGCCCGGGACCGCCGGCGTAGCAGGCCTGCGGGCAGAAGGCCCGCAGCCACATGAAGTCACCCTCCTGCACCTCGATCCAGTCCTTGTTGAGCAGGTACACGGCCTTGCCCTCGAGCACGTAGAGCCCGTGCTCCATCACGTGGGTCTCGGGGAAGGGGATCACGCCACCGGGCTCGAAGCTCACGATGTTGACGTGCATGTCGTGCCGCACGTCGGCCGGGTCGGTGAACCGCTGCGTGATCCACCGGCCCTGGGTGCCGGGCATCGCGCCGCCCTCGACGTCGGTCTCGTTCGTGACGAACGACTCGGGCGTCTCGAGCCCGTCGACGACCTGGTAGGCCTTGCGGATCCAGTGGAAGCGAGCGGGACCGTCCGCGGCGGCGTCGACGTGCAGGGTCCAGGTCGTGCCGGGGGGGACGAAGGCGTACCCGCCCGGGGTCATCACGTGCGCCTGACCGTCCAGGGTGAGCGTCATCGTGCCCGCCACGACGAACAGGACGCCCTCGGCGCCGGCGTCGAGCTCCGGGCGGTCGCTGCCCCCGCCGGGAGAGACCTCGACGATGTACTGCGAGAACGTCTCGGAGAAGCCGGACAGCGGCCGTGCGAGGACCCACAACCGGGTGTTCTCCCAGAACGGGAGCAGGCTGGTGACGATGTCGCGCATCGTCCCGCGCGGCAGCACGGCGTAGGCCTCGGTGAACATCGCGCGGTCCGTGGTGAGCTCGGTCTGCGCGGGGTGCCCGCCGGTGGGCACGTAGTAGTGAGGGGTGGTCATGTGGGTCCTCTCCGGAGCAGACGTCCCAGCGGCCGGGCGCCGTGGGCGAGATCGAGCCGTCACCGGCTGCAGGGCGGTGCCGAGGCGTCGACCGATGGCCTCGAGCAGGGGGACGGGAGCCGTCATCGACTCCGCCGGCGTGCTCGCCGCGTCGGTCGTCGTGTGGACGGCAGCGAAGCCCGCGGCGCGCCAGACGTCCTCGGTGAGGGTGCAGCGACCGGCCACGGCGACGACGTCGACCCCGGCCGCACGGGCCACCGCGGCCACCGCCGCCGGAGCCTTGCCGCGCAGGGACTGCTCGTCCAGGGACCCCTCCCCGGTGATGACGAGGTCCGCACCGACCACGGCCTCGCGCAGCCCGGTCAGCTGGAACACGAGCTCAGCGCCCGGTCGCGCTTCGGCGCCGGCCAGGGCCATCAGCCCGAAGCCGACGCCCCCCGCCGCGCCTGCTCCGGGGACGTCGCGGTGGTCGCTGCCCGTCGCTGTCGCCACGAGGTCCGCCCAGTGCCGCAGCGCGCCGTCGAGCTGGGCGACCTCGCTCGGCGAGGCGCCCTTCTGGGGTCCGTACACCGCGGCGGCCCCGTCAGGACCCGTGAGCGGATTGTCGACGTCGCACGCGACGACGATCTCGGCGGTGGCGAGGCCGGGGTGGACGGTGTCGAGGTCCAGGGACCGCGCCGCGGTGAGCGCGGCGCCGCCGTCCGGGGTCTGAGCCTGCTCGGCATCGAGGATGCGAACGCCCAGCGCGGCCGCGAGGCCGGCACCGCCGTCGGTGCAGGCACTTCCTCCGATGCCGACGACGATGCGGGTGCAGCCCGCGTCCAGGGCCGCCGCGATGACCTCACCGGTGCCCCGGCTCGAGGCCGTGAGGGGGCGGAGCCTGCCGTCGGGGAGGCGGGCCAGCCCGCTCACGTCGGCGAGCTCGACCACGGCCTCATGGCCGGAGCGCGCCCACGAGGTGCGCACGCTGCGGCCGGTCGGCCCGGAGGCGTCGAGCTCGATGCGATCGAACCCGGCCGCCACCGCCGCGTCCACCGTCCCGTCGCCACCGTCGGCGACCGGGACGACGACCACGTGCACGTCGGGTGCGGTCGCCGACAGGCCCGCCGCGATGGCCCGGGCGACACCGGCGGCGTCCAGCGAGCCCTTGAACTTGTCGGGGGCGATGACGACACGAGGCACGGTCAGTCCAGGTTCGCGAACAGCGCGGAGGGCGCGTCCTCGTGGTTCGCGGCCAGCTCCGCGAACCCCGTCACACGGATGGCCTTGCAGCTCAGCCCTTCGGCCACGTTGACGTGGTCCACGCCGTAGCCGTCCGGCTCCCTCGCAGCCTGGGCTGTTGTCATGCGAGTCATCTGCGCCGTCCTCGGGTGTCGGTGGGTCAGGAGGTGGTGTGGGCGTCTGCCCGTTGCCGCCGAGCCCAACGATGCCCAGGTCCTTGTGGTGCAGGTCGATCCGAGAGCCTGGGGCGAAGGTCTCCGACAGCATGGTGTCGCGCTTCTGGTCCAGCACCGTGGACCCGGCGAGCCCGACCGCCTCAGCGGCGGGCGCGGCTGCGCGACGTCGTCGACCTGCACAACCCGCCGGTGAACGCCGTGGTGCCCAACCGTTCGCCGATGCCCACATCGACCGCGACGTCGTCGGTGGACCAGGTAGCGAGAACCACTGGGGGAGGTGAGCGTCACGACGACCTCCGGTGTGCCCGTCAAGGGTCCCGTCAGCTGCCTCGGTAGGTGGCGTAACCGAAGGGGTTGAGCAGGACCGGCACGTGGTAGTGCTCGTCGCCGTCCGAGATGGTGAAGGCGATCGCGATCTCGGGGTAGAACGCAGGGGTCCCCGCAGCGGCGAAGTAGTCGCCGGAGGCGAAGCGGAGCCGGTAGTGCCCGGGCGTCAGGCGCTGCGGACCGATCGTGTCGATCCGGCCGTCGGAGTCGGTGGTCCCCTCACCGAGGGCCTCACCCGCCAAGGTGCCCAGCCAGACGTGGACGCCCTCCGCGGGTCGGCCCAGGCTGGTGTCGAGGACGTGCGTGGACAGGGTTCCCATCAGAGCATCTCCTTGAGTCTCAGCACGGCGATCTCCCGGAGCTGGGTGACGGTCTCCCTGCGCTCGGTCGCGTCGTCGTTGTCGAGCCGACGACGCAGCTCCGCGAGGATCTCCGGTGTCGAGCGGCCGGCGGCCCGGATGAGGAAGACCCGGTCGAACCGCTCTTCGTAGGCTGCGTTCCCGGCGGCGAGATCGGCGACGGCTGTGGCGTCGCCCTGGTCGACGCCGGCCTGCTCGCGCTCGGACATCTCCCCCTGGTGCTCGGGCGAGCTCGCGCGCTCCCCGATGCGGGGGTGGCCCGACAGCGCAGCGTGGAGCTCGTCATCCGTCAGGTCGCCGGCCGCCTTGGCGGCGGCGAGAAGCGCCTCCGTCGAATCGTAAGGCCGACCGGTGGCCAGCTCGCGGGCCCAGCGGCGCACCCCCAGGCAGATCATGAGCCGCGCCTCGGCGGCATCCGGGGTGAGCGCGTTGAACGTCGTCGGGGTGCTCGCGAGGTCCTCCGGGCCGGAATGGCTGCTGCTCATCTCGCCACCTTACCTTCCGGATATCGGAAAAGAAATACCATTGGTTGGAAGCAGTCGGGTATCGCTCCGACCGCTCCAGGTGACGAAGAGGGCCGGACCGCACCGGGCAGCGCAGGCTGTCGGGGCGATCCGGCCCTCTCGAGGACACGGGCGGTGGGGCTACGTCAGGCGACGTCGAACCGGTCGAGGTCCATGACCTTGGTCCAGGCGGCGACGAAGTCCCGGACGAACCTGGGCCGGGCCTCGTCGGTGGCGTAGACCTCGGCGACGGCGCGCAGCTCGGAGTTCGAGCCGAACACCAGGTCCGCGCGGCTGCCGGTCCAGCGGACCGCGCCCGAGGCGTCGTGCGCCTGGTAGGTCTCCTGGTCGTCGGACGACGTCCACGTGGTGCTCATGTCGAGCAGGTTCACGAAGAAGTCGTTGGTCAGCGTCTGCGGCACGTCGGTGAAGACACCGCTGACGGACCCGCCGTGGTTGGCGCCGAGCACACGCAGCCCGCCGAGGAGCACGGTCATCTCGGGTGCGCTCAGGGTGAGCAGGTTGGCCCGGTCGACCAGCAGGAACTCCGCCGGCAGCCGGTGCTCGCCCGCGAGGTAGTTGCGGAACCCGTCGGCCGTGGGCTCGAGCGCGGCGAAGGACTCGACGTCCGTCTGCTCCTGCGTCGCGTCGGTCCGGCCGGGCGTGAACGGGACCTGCACGTCGTGACCGGCGTCCTTCGCGGCCTTCTCGATCGCCGCACCACCGGCGAGGACGATCAGGTCGGCGATGGAGACCTTGGTGGCTCCGGTCTGCCCGGCGTTGAACGAGTGCTGGATGCCCTCGAGCGTGCTCAGCACGGTGGCCAGCTCTTCGGGGGAGTTGACGTCCCAGCTGCGCTGCGGCTCGAGGCGGATACGGGCGCCGTTGGCCCCGCCCCGCTTGTCGCTGCCGCGGAACGTCGAGGCCGACGCGAAGGCGGTGCGAACCAGCTGCGAGACGGCCAGGCCGGAGCCCAGGACCTGCTCCTTGAGCTGGGCGATGTCGGCGTCGGAGACCAGCTCGTGGTCCAGCGGAGGCACCCGGTCCTGCCAGATGAGCTCCTCCTGCGGCACGAGCGGGCCCAGGTAGCGCTGGACCGGACCCATGTCGCGGTGGGTGAGCTTGAACCAGGCGCGGGCGAACGCGTCCTGGAACGCCTCCGGGTCCTCGAGGAACCGGCGCGAGACCTGCTCGTATGCCGGGTCGACCCGGAGCGCCACGTCGGTCACGAGCATCGTCGGCGGGCGGGTGAGCGAGCCGTCCTCGGGGTCGGGGATCGTGTTGGCCCCGGCGCCCTCCTTGGCCACGTACTGCCAGGCGCCGGCGGGGCTCTTGGTCAGCTCCCACTCGTAGCGGAAGAGGTTCTCGAAGTAGCCGTGGCTCCATCGGTCGGGCGTGGAGGTCCAGGTCACCTCGAGGCCGCTGGTGATGGTGTCGCGGCCGGTGCCGCTGCCGTAGGAGTTGCTCCAGCCGAGGCCCTGGTCCTCCAACGGGGCGCCTTCGGGCTCGGCGCCGACGTGCTGGTTCGGGTCGGCGGCACCGTGGGTCTTGCCCAGCGTGTGACCGCCGGCGATGAGAGCGACGGTCTCCTCGTCGTTCATGGCCATCCGACCGAACGTCTCGCGGATGTCGCGGGCCGAGGCCAGCGGGTCCGGGTTGCCGTTCGGGCCCTCGGGGTTGACGTAGATCAACCCCATCTGGACCGCGGCCATCGGGTCGGCGAGCTCACGGTCACCGGTGTACCGGCCCTCGTCGCCGAGCCAGGTGTCCTCCGGGCCCCAGTAGACGTCCTCGTCGGGCTCCCACACGTCGGCGCGACCACCGGCGAAGCCGAACGTCCTGAACCCGGCGGTCTCCAGCGAGCGGTTGCCGACGAAGATCATCAGGTCGGCCCAGGAGATCGCGGCGCCGTACTTCTGCTTGATGGGCCACATCAGGCGGCGAGCCTTGTCGAGGTTGGCGTTGTCGGGCCAGCTGTTGAGCGGGGCGAAGCGCTGCATGCCCGCGCCCGAGCCGCCTCGGCCGTCGCTGGTCCGGTAGGTGCCGGCGCTGTGCCACGCCATCCGGATGAAGAGACCGCCGTAGTGACCGCTGTCCGCGGGCCACCAGTCCTGCGACGTGGTGATCAGCTCGTCGACGTCGCGGGTCAGCGCGTCGAGGTCGAGCCCGGCGAAGGCCTCGGCGTAGTCGAAGTCCTCGCCCATCGGGTTGGCCACGGCAGGGTGCTTGCGCAGGACCTTCAGGTTGAGCTGGTTGGGCCACCAGTCACGGTTGCCGCCGCCCTCCGTAGGGTGGTTGCGGGGTCCGACGTGGACTACGGGGCACGTCGCCTCGCTCTCCTCGGAGTTCATGTCGCCGACGACGGCGTCGTGGGTCTGGGTCACGTGAGGTCCTTCCCGTGCGTGGTGGATCGGGGGTGGTCAGGAACTGGCTGGTGCCCGGCGCTGCTGCGCGGTGGAGCAGTCGGAGCACAGGCCCCGGTAGACGACCTCGGCCTCGTCGATGGCGAAGCCTCGGTCGTCGGAGGCGGTCAGGCACGGTGCGTGCCCGACGGCGCAGTCGACGTCGGCGATGAAGCCGCAGAAACGGCACACCACGTGATGGTGGTTGTCGCCGGTGCGTGACTCGTAGCGGGCCACCGAACCGGGTAGGTCGATGCGGCGGACGAGACCGACCGAGGTCAGCACCCGAAGCACGTCATAGACGGCTTGGTGCGACACGTCGCCCGTGCCGGCCCGCACGGTACGGATGATGGAGTCGGTGTCGGCGTGGGGGTTCGCGTGCACCGCAGTCAGCACCGCCACCCTCGGGCGCGTCACCCGGAGGGCGACACCGCGCAGCAGCGACTCGGCGTCGAAGGTAGGCGGCACCGCTGCAGTCTGTCTTCTTGTCTTGAACTAGTCAAGAAAGTGACGCTTGCCGCAGTGCGACGTCCGGCCGTGGGCTCGACGCGAGGGTGGTGGGCCCAGCACCTACTCTCGGCGGGTGGCGGGCGAGCATCAGCACGGGCAGCGGCTGGGCCGTGCTTTGGCGGTGGCCGAGGACGCGGCGCCCGGTCATGCCGTGGAGGCCGTCACCCGGGAGCTGGCGGTGGACCTCGGCGCCCTCGACGTGTCCTTCTACATGCTCGACCTGTCTGGCCATGGTCTCGTCCGCCTGGCGCGTGAGCCGGGGGTGCCCGACAGCGACGAGCCCGCCACCCTGGTCCCGGGCCACGACAGCCCGGTCGGTCTGGCCCTGCGCGAGCAGACGCTCCAGGTGGTGCCGCCCGGTGCCGCCCGCCCGGCCGGGTTCTCCCAGCACGGCTGGCTCGTGCTGGCCCCCGTGACCGAGCGCGGCGACGCCCTGGGCCTGCTCGCCGTGAGCACGCCGGACGAGCCCGACCGCTCGTGGTTGGGCGCCGTCCGTCGCACCGCCCACGTGCTGGCCTACGTCGTCATCGCCAACCGCCGCCACACCGACCGCTTCGAGTGGACCCAGCGCAGCGAGGCCTTCACGCTGCCGGCCGAGATCCAGCGGCGGCTGCTGCCCGAGTCGTCGACCTGCGAAGGGGGGGCGTTCACCCTGTCGGCCTGGCTGGAGCCGACCTCTGAGGTCGGTGGCGACACGTTCGACTACAGCGTCGAGCGCGACGTCCTGCACCTGACGATCACGGACGCCATGGGTCACGGCGTGGCCAGCGCCCTGACCGCCACGCTGTGTGTCGGAAGCCTGCGCAACAGCCGTCGCAGCGGCGCCACCCTGCTGGCTCAGGTCCAACGCGCCAACGCAGGTCTGGTCGGGCATACCGTCACGACGGCCGACGAGGGCTTCGTCACCGGTCTGTTCGGTCGCGTCGACCTGCACACCGGCGTGCTGTCGGTCGTGAACGCGGGCCACGCCCTTCCCTACCTGCGCCGGGGGGCGCGGGTGATCTCGATCGACCTGCCCGTCGACCTGCCGCTCGGCATGTTCGTGGACAGCACCTACCGCGTGACCGAGGTCCAGCTGCAGCCGGGCGACCGGCTGGTGCTGGTCACCGACGGCATGCTGGAGCGCAAGGCCGCCGCGCTCGACCTGACCGCGGCGGTCGACGCCACGGCCCACCTGCACCCGCGCGAAGCGACCCGACGGATCGCGGAGGGTGTCGTCGAGATGTGCGGACCGGACCTGGACGACGACGCGACCCTGCTGGTGGTGGACTGGCACGGGGCCCGTCCGGCCGGCACGAGCGGGCTGCACGTGCGGGACAGCGACGCGGGGGCGGACGAGACCGGCTGAGCCGTACGGGTGAGGCCGGTCCACCCGGACGGACCAGGCGTCACCAGACGGTGACGATGCCGTCACGCAGACACAACCAGTCGTCGCGTCGTGAGGCCCGAGCGAGAGGGCCGTGCGCGGCCGGACTCCTCAAGCGCGTCCGGTCGCGAGCCGAACGACGACAGGTGACTGACTGCAACTCGTGCACCTGCTCCGCCGCAGCCGCGACCCCCCGTGCCGGGCGCGTCCTGCTGGCGAGCCACGTCGCCCACACGGTCACGGCGCTGCGCACCCTCGCCCTGCGCAGGGGCACGACCGTCGAGGTGCTGACCCCCGGGCTGCTCTCGCTGACCGGTGACGGCGTCTCCACGTTCGTGGGGGCCGCGCGCGAGGAGCTGTCGTCGGTCGAGGCCGACGAGGTCCGCTGCCTGGTGCTGCCCACCTCCGTCGAGGCGCTGGAGGGGTCCGCGCTGCTGGGCGCCGCGCTCGGTGCCCCGACGCTCGCGGCCGCCGTCGCCAGGCTCGACCACACCTCGCTGCTGCCGCTGTTCGCCGACGAGGAGGGCAGCTTCCACGCCGTCTACCAGCCCATCGTCGACCTGGCCGACCGCCGCACCGTCGGTCACGAGGCGCTGCTGCGGGCCGTCAGGCCCGACGGCACCGTCGTCCTCCCCGACGAGCTGTTCCCGGCGGCCGAGGCGGCCGGGTGGACCAACCTGCTGGACCGGGTCGGGCGCACCACGGCGCTGCGTGACGCGGGCCCGTGGCTCGGCGACCACCTGCTCTTCATCAACTTCGTGCCGACCTCGATCTACCGCCCGGAGGTCTGCCTGCGCACCACCGAGCAGGCCGCGCGCGCGGTCGGGGTGCGGCTGGACCAGGTCGTCTTCGAGGTGACCGAGGGGCACCAGGTGCACGACCTCGACCACCTGGAGCACGTCTTCGCCTACTACCGCTCCCGCAACTGCAGGGTGGCGGTCGACGACCTGGGGGCCGGCTACTCCTCGCTCAACACGCTGGTCCGGCTGCAGCCCGACGTCGTCAAGCTGGACAAGGACATCGTGCAGGAGCTGCCCGGACGGGTCGCCACGGCCGTGGTGGAGGCCATCGTCAGGATCACCCACGCCTACGGCGGACTGGTCCTGGCGGAGTGCGTCGAGACGCCCGAGCAGGCCGTGGCCGCTCTGGAGCTCGGGGTCGACCTCGGTCAGGGCTGGTACTTCGGTCGCCCGGTACGTCCCGGCCGCGCCTTCGAGGCCGTCCCCGCGGTCGGCGCGGCCCCTCGTGCCCCGGTGTCCCGTACCCCGGTGTCCCGGGGCGCCGCCCGGGTGCTGCCGGCCTCCGCCGGGCTGCCCGACAACCTGCTGACTCGAGCGCTGGACGGGGCGGTCGGCGGGGTGTCGGTCGTCGACGTGCTCCACCCCGAGATGCCCACGGTCTTCGTCAACCCCGCTCTGACCCGGCTCACCGGGTACACCGCCGAGGAGCTGCTGGGCCGCAACCTGCGGATGCTGCAGGGGCCCACCACCTCCGTGGAGGAGGTGGCCGGGTTGCGGCTCGCCATCCGTGAGGGGCGGGAGCACCGCAGCGTCCTGCGCAACCAGCGCAAGGACGGCAGCGGCTGGTGGAACGAGCTGCACCTGTCGCCCGTCCTGGGTCCGGACGGGCGAGCCACGCACTACCTCGGCTACCAGCTGGACGTCAGCGCCCGGCTGGAGACCCAGGAGGAGCTCGTCCGCCTCGCCGGTCATGACGGGCTCACGGGTCTGGCCAACCGCAGCAGCCTGTTCGACGGTCTCGAGTCGGCCATGGAGGAGGCCGCCCGCAGGGGGCGTGCGGTGGCCGTGGTGTTCCTCGACCTGGACGGCTTCAAGGACGTGAACGACACGTTCGGCCACGCTGCCGGTGACGCGGTGCTGACGCAGGTCGGCGAGCGGCTCGATGCCGCCCTGCGCCGCGGTGACCTGCTGGCCCGGATCGGGGGCGACGAGTTCGTGGCGGTGCTGTCGGACCTGGACCCTGACCACTCGTCGCGGATCGCCGCGCGGGTCGCCGACGGCTTCGTCCGAGCCCTCGAGCAGCCGCTGACGGCCGGCCCGGTCCAGGTGAGGCTGTCCGGGAGCGTCGGCGTGGCGCTCAGTCCCCAGCACGCACTGAGCGCCGACCGGCTGCTGGCGGAGGCCGACGCGGCGATGTACCGGGCCAAGCGTGAGGGGGCAGGCCAGGTGCGTGCGGCGACGAGCCCGACGCCCGGCCGCTGACCGGCTTCGCCGAACTCCTCGCGCCAGCACCAATCCGGTCGGCCGCTCGCTCCGAACCCCATCCGACCGCCCACCGCAGGGAGGTCGTCAACCCCTGACGGTCACGCCCAAGGCGTGCCGCGGGCTCGATCGGAAGGATCCACCTCGATGAAGATCTCTCGCAGTTTCCTGGCCGCACCGGCAGTCGGCATCGCCGCGCTGCTGCTGACCGGCGCC
>Ga0105045_10001596_pt1 | contig 18679 bp, 22 predicted proteins | sample MAT02_FD_78089 | JGI IMG/M metagenome (GOLD analysis project Ga0105045, IMG submission 78089) | Freshwater microbial communities from Lake Fryxell liftoff mats and glacier meltwater in Antarctica - MAT-02 (megahit assembly) | ecosystem: Environmental > Aquatic > Freshwater > Ice > Liftoff... | reverse complement strand
TCAGGTATTCCTCTTGTACCCGTCCGCTCAGCACCACGCTCACCCGGCCCGCCAGTTCGCGGCGGTCGGTTTGGGCGATGTCCCGTGCCAATACCTGCACTTGGCCGCTCAATGGGGGCTGCACACCGGCCAAGGTGCGCATCAGTGTAGACTTGCCCGATCCGTTGGCACCGATGAGGGCGGTCAACTTGCCCGCCGATAGCTGCAAGTTTACCTCCTCCAAAACAGCCAATTGAGTTTTGCCAGTCCGATAGCCTACCTGTAAATGAATGGTTTCTAAAACAATGATAGGGTCAATGGTTTTGCTGGTCAAAAAGCTGGCGAACTGATTATTCCCGCGCCAAACCGGGTAAACAAATCAGGAAAGTCAACCAGCTATAAAAGAGTTATAACTGGTTGACTTTAGAGAGAATGTCCAAAATAGGTTTACCGGATGATAAACTTGTAGTCGGGCATTACTTGTTCTTCTTTGTAGAACACCCGGATGGTGTAGCTGCCACTTTCCAAGCGGGGCTTTTTCACATCCAGGACCTGGGATCCCCTGTCGTTGGCGACCCGGATCGGCAACCGGACAAACTTGTAGGGTTGGTTGTCTTTGAACATGGTCAAGTACGCAATTTTGTCTTCGTTGTCGTCAAACAAGAATTCGCCGGCCCTGAAGGTGATGCTGATCTCGTCAATCCGGCCGGAGCGGTGCTCGTCGGCGGCGCTGCTCAAATCCACGGTGTAATCCCGGCCGAGGCGCTTGAACAAGTACGTAGCCTTGAAATCATAGACCCGGCGGGCCACTGAGGCTACTGTTTTTGCTTGCATAGTGGCGATGAGCGAGTCTTGAAGAGCTATGATACGGTCTTTTTCATCCACCAATGCTTTGAGCTGGTTGCGCTCTTCCATCACTACGCTCAGCTGGGTGCGCAGCTCGTCCAGATCGGTGCCGAGCTCGCCCGCCTTCAATTGCTGGGCCTTGAGTGCGTCCAGTTCCTTCTTGGCACCCCGGAAACTGCGGATGGCCTTGCTCAATTGGACGTTCAGGGCTTTGTTTTTCTTGATGGCAGATTCCAAATCGGCTTTGGCTTTGCCCAACTGGCCTTTCAGATCGCTGATCACGGTGCCAGTGCCCCGGTCACGCTCTGAAGTGATGGCATTGAGGGCCGTTTCGTAGCTGGCTTTGTTGCCATTGTAAACCGCCAATTTGGCGATCACCTCATCAGGCTTGTTGGCCAACATGCGTTGGTCATTGCGCACATTTTCCGCGAGTTGCGACAGCGACACGCGCATGGAATCGGCATTGGGATAGTACACACTGGCATCTTGTGTGTTGCTGATTTCCGAGTTCAGCCGATCTTCCAACAATGCAAGCTCAGACTTGAGTGTTTTGAGTTCAGCCTCGTCCCTTGCCTTGCTTTTTTTCGTCATCCATATACCCCCAGCCACCAGGGCCACGGCGAGGAGCACGGTTAGTACTATTAAGACGGAGTCTCTCTTCATAAAATTTGGGCGTTAAATTGGGTGGTTAAAATGGATAGATAAACTTATACTTTAAGCCTATCTACTTATTCGTTTCATTTACAGCCACTAATATAAAAACATTTAGGAATAAAAAATCCTTTGGGAATTTTTTTTTGGCCAATCCAAATTCAAACCCCGGCACGCAAGCGATTTGTTTTTCCATAAGTGACTATTTTTCAGGTGGATTATGGCCAGTTGGGCCCAGTGCTGGGCCGTTGGCGGCTTGTTCGGAGTTGGAGCGGGCGGCCACCTTGGCCCAACCAACGTTGATCGGTCGGGTGTGCTGGCTTCACCCGGCTGGAGCTGGCGGCGGCCGCCTTGCTCCAGTTATGGCCTTGGGCAGCCATGCACGAGCGTTTAATTTACAATGCTCTATCAGACTGAAATTTTATTAATAAAACCGTTTAAAATGTAATTCATTGTTTAACAAATACTTAGATGCGTAAAAACTCATATTTTGACTGTTTACTGTAAAGGTGGCCACCCAATTTTGTTAATTTCCCTCCTTTAAATGCTGGGATATTAGATATTTAACAAAAAATTAATATCAAATAGTTGGAAATGTAGGGGAGTATTAAGTTTATTTAGTTGTAACTCAATTTAAACAATGAGGAAAAATAATTTTGCCCAATCCGTTTGGGCGATTTTACTGGCTATTCTAACCTTGGCCTGGCAGGGCTGCTCCGGTCAGAATGGGGAAACCAACAGTAACTCCTTGGCCAATCGCTACACGCTGGCCATTACCGACCAGCGACTCACCCTCGCCATTGACAGCACCACGCCCAACCATGTACCGTTCCTATCGCTCTATACCGATCCCGCTGGGCAAGAGCACCTTGCCTGCCTCAGCCCGGCCAAAGGCCAGCAGGGGCACACCTTGATCTTTTCACTGGCCAGCCAGCTATTGGCCAAGCGCATCCCTTTCGCCGTGGAAGGCCCCGATGGCTTGGGACAGGTGAGCGGGTTTTATCTCCGCGACCGGGACCAGGTGTACGTGGCCTCGAGCTCCCTGCTCGCCATCTCGCTAGTGGATCAATCGGGCCGGGTGAAGCAGCGGATAAACTACGGCAAGACCAACGATGGCCAAGCCACTTTCCCTGCTATTGTCAGCCCCAACAATCCGATGATGACCGGGCCGGGCCGTCTATTGCTGCCCGTATTACCTGACGGCAACTGGACCTTTATGACCTAGGCCGATCTGGATCAGAAGCGGCTTTGCCTGGCCATTGACACGGCCAAGCAGTCAGTGACCTACCTGCCGCTGGCCCCGCCCAAGGATTATTGGCTCCAGGCAAGAAGGATCCGGTTTTTAGCCAAGTGCAGGTGGGCGATCGGTACGTGTATGCGTTTCTCGGCGACCCGCACCTGTATGTCACCCGCGATTTTCAACAAGTGGAAAAACACCTCGTGGGCAGCCAGTTTTTTGCCTAAGTGCCGCCCTCCCTAAAGACATAGACACGGAAAATTACCTCCAGCACATGACCAAGAGTCCCCAGTTTGGTAAGCTGCTGCACGATCCCCACCGCAAGGTCTATTATTGGTTCACCAGCCTGGGCGAGGAGGCTGCCCCCGGGGCCGACCTGATGAAGCTCGGTCCCTTCCTGGCCTTGGTCAGCATTATTATAGTAGGCGAGGACTTTGCCAAGCTGGGCGAGGTAAAGCTGCCCCGCAACCGTTTTGCCATCCGTAATTCGTTTGTGGCCAAGGACGGCCTCTACCTGTCCGACAACCACTCCCTCAACCCCGAGGCGCGGGAAGATGCCCTGAGCTTCACCCGGCTAGAGCTGGCAGCGCCCGACCAATAACGGGCCGGCGCACCCAACGCCCAAATCAGGTGCCCGCTGCCCTGCCGGCCAAGGAAAATCGGGGGCCATCCCTTACCTTTGGGCTTGCCTATTTAACCTCTATGCTCACCAAACGCATTATCCCTTGCCTGGACATCAAAGACGGGCGCACGGTCAAGGGCGTGAATTTCGTCAACTTGACTGATGCCGGCGATCCCGTGGAACTGGCCACTTTCTACGCCCAGAACGGGGCCGATGAACTGGTGTTCCTCGACATCACGGCCACAGTGGAGCAGCGCAAGACCCTGGCCGACCTTGTCCGCCGGATAGCCCAGCACATCGACATCCCCTTTACCGTGGGCGGGGGCATCAGCACAGTCAACGACGTATCACTGTTGCTCAATGCCGGGGCCGACAAAATATCGGTCAATTCTTCCGCCGTCAAAAATCCGGGGCTGGTGGATCAACTGGCCAAGCAGTTTGGCAGCCAGTGTGTGGTAGTGGCCATCGACACCCGCCAAATGGACGGCCAACCGGTGGTCCACACGCACGGGGGGCGCACTCCCACGGGCTTGTCCACCATCGAGTGGGCGCAGGAAGTGCAGCGGCGCGGGGCGGGGGAAATCCTGCTCACTTCGATGGATCACGACGGCACCAAAAATGGGTTTGCCAAAGCCCTGACTGGCCAGATCTCCCATTTGCTCTCCATCCCGGTCATCGCTTCGGGCGGGGCGGGCAGCATGGCGCACTTCGCCGATATTTTTCGGGACAACGATGCCGATGCCGCGCTGGCCGCCAGCATCTTCCACTTCAAGACGGTTGACATTGGCGATTTGAAAAAATACCTGCGGGCCAATGGCGTAACGGTGAGGTACTAAAAAGCAATCTGTTCTTTTCTTCTGCCATACGTGGCCTTTTGGGACGCAATAACAAGCGTTTTTGGCCGTTATATCGAATAGATGTGGGGCATGGCAAAAATTAAATGGCAAAGCCCCGGTTTAGCATATTAATTGTATTATGAAACATTGACTTCAAACGCTAACCTATTGTATTGTCTTTCCAAAGCCACAAAATATGAAATTTTTGACCCTATTTACCTTGGTTTGTTGCATCACTTCTGGGGTTTTGGCCCAAGGTAGCAACGGGCTGGATTTTTTTCTCAAGGCCGAAGAGTTGAAGAAGAACAATAACCCCAAAGGGGCAATTGACGAGTACAACAAAGCGATTGCCGCCGATCCGGCCAACCCCGAATACGTTTTTCGCAAGGGTAATACTTATATACTGCTCAAGGATCAGGACAATGCCATCCAATGTTTTCAGAAAACGGTTTCGTTGCGCCAAGACCACATCGGTGCACTCACCCGGCTGGCCAAGCTCTATGCCATCAAGAACAAAACCAATGAGGCGATTGCTGCCTATGACAATGCCTTCAAGTTCGAGACTGTTCCCAAGGACAAGGTGGAGTACAAGATCAATATTGTCAAATTGCTCTACAAAGAAAACCGTTTCAAAGAAGCTGGCCCGCACATTGCTGATGCCCTGTCGGCGGATCCCAACAATCTGAATGCGCTATATTACAACGGTAAACTGGGCAACGAAACCAAAAAATACGATGAAGCAGTCGCCAGCATGACCAAAGCTACCGGCTTGCTCACCAGCGCTGAACCCAAGGATGCAGTGCGTTATTATTTTGAACTGGGCAAGGCCCAATATTACCTCGGCAAATACAGCGAAGCCAATGCCGCTTTCGTCAAGGCCAACTTTGGCTCGTTTAAAGCCAAGATTTTTGAAATGACCCCCGTTTATTACCACGGGCTGGCCAGCGCCTACACCAAAGTTTATGAACTGGAAGAGGGCAAGGCTATGGCCGATCAAGCACTCAAGATCAAGCCCGATTATTCGGCAGTCCACGAAATATTGGTGAAGATATCAACGCTTAATACTGACAAATCGGCCATTGCCAAGCAATTGAAAAACTCGGCCGATTCTGAGAAGGATGCCGTGAAAAAGGGCAACATTTATGCCCAAATTGCCCAAGCTGAATTCGAGTCGGGCCTGTACGCTGATGCCGTTGCTTCGGCCACCGCTTGCCTAACCGCCCAAGCTTCCAACTATAACATTGGTTTTTTGAAAGCTTTGTCGCTTTCACGATCCAATAAAGTGAACGACGGGATTGCGCTCATGAATGAACTGATCAAGTTCCCAGGGATAGACCAAGAGACCAAGGCCATGTTCCATTTTGCCCTGGGCCTCATGTACAATAAAGCCAATAACACCAAATTGGCCAATTCTGCCTTTAAAAAAGCTGAATTTGGCAACTATAAGCACGCTTCCCTGATTGAGCTCCGCAAAAACAATGACGAAGAAGCGCTCAAACAAGACGACCCCGAAGACACCACTTTGAGCGACAGATCCTTGGATAATTAATCACGACTGCCCAAGAAGCTACTTTTTTGCCTTCCTCTGCTTGCGGTTTCGTAAATTTGCCCCCTTTAACGGGCAAGCAACATGAAATGTGCCATAGTGACGGGCTCATCGGGCAAAATTGGCTCGGAGATCTGCCGTCTTTTTCAGCGGGAAGGCTACTATGTCATTGGCATGGATCGGCAACCCCGCAACAACGCCGATGTCCATATCCACTCTGATCTCGACCGTTTATGTACGGATGAGGCTTTCCGGCAATCGGTATTTGAGGATCTGAACCGCCTCATTGGTGATCGCCAGCTCATGGTCCTGATCAATAATGCTGCCGAGCAATTGCTCAATCCCACCGACGAGCTGACCTTGGCCCAGTGGAACACGACCATGAACGTAAACCTGACCGCCCCTTTTCTGCTCACGCAGGGCCTATTGTTCCAGTTGGAAAAAAACCACGGCTCGGTGGTCAATGTGGCCAGCATCCACCACCAACTCACCAAACCCCGTTTTGTGGCCTATGCCACCAGCAAATCGGCCTTGGTGGGCCTCACTAAATCATTGGCCATTGATCTGGCGGGCCGGATCCGGGTCAATGCGATTAGCCCGGCGGCCATCGAGACCCCCATGCTGCGGGCGGGCTTTGCCAATGAAAGCGACTATCTGAAGCTCAACGAGATCCATCCCGTGGGCCGCATTGGCCAGCCCGACGAGGTGGCCGAGGTGGCGGTGTTTCTGGCCTCCGAGAAGGCTGGGTTCATCAACGGGGCCAACATCCAGATCGACGGGGGCATCAGCGGCGTGCTCAAAGATTTGTAGGGCATGGGTTCAGTGCAGCCGAAAGCTCTGCCGGTGAAAGGGAGTCTCCCCAAACTGCTCAATGGCTTGGTAGTGGGTGGCCGTGGGGTAGCCGACATTGTGTGCCCAACCGTATTCGGGATATTGCTCGGCCAGTACGCGCATCAACTGATCGCGGTGGGTCTTGGCCACCACCGAAGCTGCCGCAATGGACAGGTATAGGCCGTCGCCCCGGATGATGCACTCGTGGGCAATGCCCGGGTAGGCACGAAAAAATTTACTATCCACCAGCAACAGTTCCGGGGCCGAGGGCAACTGGGCCACGGCGCGGTGCATGGCCGTGATCGAAGCTTGCAAAATGTTGATCTGGTCAATTTCGGCGGGCCAAGCCAAGCCTACGCCAATCCCAATGGCGACTTGGCCGATTTCCCCACGCAACTTTTCCCGCTGCTTGGCGGTCAGTTTTTTAGAGTCTTTCAGCAGGGGGTGCTGGTAGTCCTTGGGCAATATGACCGCTGCCGCCACTACCGGGCCCGCCAAGCAGCCCCGGCCCGCCTCGTCGAGCCCAGCCTCCACGTAGTTGGGCGTGAATGAAGTATAGAGCACAAAAATTAGGTTACCTCAAGTTTAAAATGGCTTTGGGGGTTTGCTGTACCGACGTGCGTAGTGGTCATGGTGGGCCACTGCTCTGTATGAACCCTAGTTTTGATCCGGTTTGGCGAGTCAACCAAAAGTTGTTTCATGCCCTGATCAAGGCACGTCGCCCGTGCTCCGGTGGTAGAGTACCAAGCCGGCTACTGGTTCTTCCAAAATATTTTTGACCACTATGCCCCGATCTGCCGCTACTTGGCGCAGCACATTGGCGTAATAAAACGCCACTGATCCCGTAAAATGGACTTTGTAGTTTTGGTGATCGGGGAATTTGCTCACCCGTTTATCAAAAAAAGCGGCAAAACTTTGGTAGGCCAGTTGGTAACAATAAGGCTCGCGCAAATGGTCGAACACAAACTTGGCAAACGAAGCCAAATAACGGCTGGGAAACGGCTGCGAATATACCCGATCCATGATTTCGGCGTAGCTGGGGCTAAACCGCAGTTCAAACTGGGCCCGGAGCGGAGCGGGCAGGTCGTCATTTAGGTAGTCGATCACCAATTGCTTGCCCAAGTGGCCCCCGCTGCCCTCGTCACCGAGCCAGAAGCCCAAGCTGGCGGCCGTCGAGGTAAGCCATTGCCCATCATAAAGGGCAGCGTTTGAGCCAGTGCCCAGAATACAGGCGATGCCCGGCTCGGTCCCGCACAAGGCCCGGGCGGCACCCAGTATGTCGGGGTGTACCTCGGTCAGGGCTTCGGCGAACACTTGGTGCAGGGCAGCGGCCACTACCGCCGCCTTTTCGGGGCGTGCGCAGCCAGTGCCGTAATAATAAATCCGGTGCACTTGGGCGGCTTCGGTGGCCAACAACCCCAGCGTGGGCAACAGTGCACTGTTCAGCTCGGCCACTATCTCGGCCTGGCTTTGGTAATAAGGGCTTAGGCCAGCAGTAATGGCTTGGGTGATCCGCCCGTTGCCATCCACCAACCGCCAAGCCGTTTTGGTGGCGCCACTATCGGCTATTAGGTACATCATGGATATAGTAAACGTTAGTACAGGCGCAGCGGCGGAGCACAGGTCAAGCCATTGACACTTGCACAATAGGTGGCGTATTTCTTCATTTGCATACCCAATTGGCATCAACTATTTCTCCTTGTTTCAGTAAAACCGCTTCAAGGCTGTATTCCCGCTTGCTTTCAACATTTAACGCAATCCCGAGGCAGTCAGGGTGTGTTCCAGTGTATTTCTTTAACCAATCAATATCGTATTGAGAGGGCTTTTTATTTCCGTGCTTCCATTCTATTATCCAAAGTGGTACGGGCGCTTTACTCCACGCTGTTTGATTTGGGATTTTCCATATCACCATGTCCTTGCACACTTCTTTTTTCCCGGGAACGATTACTTGATTTACCCGAACCTCAACTCCAATCTGACCTGAATCATACAAGTCATTACAACAGCCTATATTTTTAACCAACTTCGTAAATGCAAACCGACTTACCATTTCTCGCTCCTTGCCAAACCACCCTTCGGCTTTGATTTCAGCGAAAAATTCTGTGAACATTCTTTTTAGGTGTTGTTCCAACATTTCATCATTTTCTAGGTCACCTAACGCAGGTAGATAGTTTTCAGCCATTTTCGTGCAATGTTTAAGTTCGTTGTAAGACCATTCGAGTTGGGTTTGGCAATTGATTCCATCCTTCATTTGATGCGGTTGTTGGTCAAACCGCCCAATTGAGGGCATTAGCTGCAAATAAAGGCAAGTTTTGGGTTTTTCGATCGATCGCGGCGTTGAAATTGGCAAAGAGGGCCAAAACTGTTCTGGTGTTTTTTGGAAATGCCCCGTTATCTTTGCCACTTACCCCCCGACTTGCATGATTGCCGTCATCCAGCGCGTATCCGAGGCTGCGGTCCGGATCAACGGCCAACTCAATGGCCAAATCGGTACCGGTTTTTTGGTGTTGTTGGGCATTGGCCACGATGACGCCCCAGAAGACGTCCAATGGCTGGCCAGTAAAATAGTGGGCCTCCGCGTATTTGGCGATACTGCCGGCAAGATGAACCTCGCTTTGGCCGAAGTGGGCGGCGGCGTACTGCTCATCAGCCAGTTCACCCTTCACGCGAGCACCAAAAAGGGCAACCGCCCATCGTTCACCGAGGCCGCCCGGCCCGAGGTGGCCATTCCCCTCTACCAATCCATGATTGTTCAGTTGGGCCAACTGCTGGACCGCCCGGTTTCGACGGGCGAGTTTGGGGCCGATATGCAGGTCAGCTTGGTCAACGACGGCCCAGTTACCATTGTGATCGATACCAAAAACCGAAAATAGAAAAATACCCGGCCAACTGATTGGCCGGGTATTTTCTTACCTGGGGAATTGGAAGTTGATCAGTTGTTCATGGAGATTAAAAATTCATCATTGTCTTTGGTTCCTTTCATGTTGTTGAGCAGGAAGTCAATGGATTCGTTGGGGTTCATGTCCGACATGTACTTGCGCAAAATCCACACGCGCTGGAGCGTTTCCCTGTCCAGCAGCAAGTCTTCGCGGCGAGTGCCCGAAGCGGGGACATCAATGGCCGGGAAGATCCGCTTGTTGGCCAATTTGCGATCCAACTGGAGTTCCATGTTGCCCGTGCCCTTGAATTCTTCAAAGATCACTTCGTCCATTTTAGAACCGGTATCGATCAGGGCAGTGGCAATGATGGTGAGCGATCCACCGTTTTCCACATTGCGGGCTGCGCCAAAGAAGCGTTTGGGTTTGTGGAGGGCATTGGCATCTACCCCGCCCGACAAAATCTTGCCCGAAGACGGCACTACAGTGTTATAGGCCCGGGCCAAACGGGTAATTGAATCCAATAAAATGACCACATCGTGGCCGCACTCGACCATCCGTTTGGCTTTTTCCAGCACAATACTGGCCACTTTGACGTGGCGATCGGCTTGCTCGTCAAATGTTGAGGCAATCACTTCGGCGTTGACACTGCGGGCCATGTCCGTCACTTCTTCGGGCCGCTCGTCGATGAGCAGCACCAGCAAATAAACTTCGGGATGGTTTTTGGCCAAAGCATTGGCTATTTCTTTGAGCAACATGGTTTTGCCCGTTTTGGGCTGGGCCACTATCATCCCACGCTGGCCCTTGCCAATGGGGGAGAACAAGTCCACAATCCGGGTAGAATAGGCATTGGGCTTGTACTGGAGGTTCAGCTTCTCGTTGGGAAACAGAGGAGTGAGGTATTCAAACGGTACCCGGTCACGGATTTCGTCCGTCGTTTTCCCGTTCACACTTTCCACCCGCAACAGGGCAAAATATTTTTCCCCTTCTTTGGGGGGGCGGATCTGGCCCCGTGTCGTGTCCCCAGTTTTCAGGCCGAAGAGTTTGATTTGCGAGGGGGACACATAAATATCGTCGGGACTGGCCAAATAGTTGTAATCCGATGAGCGGAGGAACCCATAACCGTCCTGCATGATTTCCAATACTCCTTCATTGAGGATTACCCCGTCAAAATCGCGCACCGATTTTTTGGGGCCGCGCTGGGGATAGTTCATTTCCCGCTCCCGGGGCTGGACTTGGGGTTGGGGTTCTTGCTTTGGTTCAACCATCGGCGTAGGCAATTCGGGCACAAAATCATTGGAAATGACGGCCGACGAATTGGTGGGACTTACCACCTTTGGTTCTTCAATCGTAGGCGCTTCGTCCCCAGTAAATGAAGTGGCATCGATAATAAAGTCACTGCTAGCAACCAGTTCATCGTCCAGCTCATCAAACTGCAGGGCCGGGAGCGTTTCTTGGGGCTTTTTTCCGTGGGGCTTCACATTTTCGTGGGGCTTTACATTTTCGCGCTTCACTCTGGGCCGCCGATCAATATCCGCCTCATTATCAATTGGTTCCACTTTCTTGGCGATAGGCGGAGCCTCACGTTCACGACGCTTCAGAACAGGTTTTTCCTCAATCGGTTCAACAATAGGGGCATCAACTGGTTTTTTTGTTGGAAGCTTGCTTTCGGGCAAAACGGCTTGTTGATCTAAAATTTTATAAATGAGGTCTCTTTTCGCAAATCTACCAACATTTTTAATTTCCAGATCTTCTGCGATCTGTTTTAACTCAGACAAGAGTTTAAGATTCAACTCTTCAATGTTGTACATACCAAGCGGATGATAAAATTAGTAATTGGAGACAATGGACGACACGGCGCAGCAATCAAACTGACAAGGGTCGGGAAAGATGATTTGTATCAAAAAAAGAAACTTGACCAGAACGCGGCGTTCGTTTGTTCTCTCAAAGGAGAGACTGAACAGCTTACACGGAGATTTGTGCTGCAATAATACGGGCTGCGAAAGTAATAAACAAATTTAATTGGGCTTTTTTTAATAAAAACTAAAAAATGCTCGGTTTTAGAAACGATGTAGTATGTTTGCAACATAATTATAAGGACATGCAAGCCAAGTTAGACAACTATCCAATCGAGCAACAATTGGTTGCCCAATTCGCCAAATTGATCGCCCATCCGGCCCGGGTGGCGATTATTCAGTTGTTGGCTGAGCGCAAAGCGTGCATCTCGGGCGATATATCCAAGGAAATCCCCCAGTTGAATCGCGTCACGGTTTCCCAGCACCTGCAGGAACTCAAAAATTTCGGCCTGATCAAGGGCGAGATCGACGGTGTGAAAGTTTGTTATTGCCTTGACAATGAAAAATTCAAGGCGATGGTCCGGGCTTTCGAGGCGTTGTTCCACACTACTGCCCAACACATTGAACGCAATTGTTGTTAATTTTTAAACCCAGTCAAGATGGAAACCGAAGAGAAAATCAAGGAAATGGTGCGCCAAAAGTACGCCCAGATCGCCTTCCAAAGCCAGGCCGAAAACGCTGCTTCCTGCTGCGGTGCCGTGGGCTGTGGCACCACCGAGGTCCACAGCATTATGTCTGACGACTACTCGGCCCTCGATGGCTACCAGCCCGAGGCCGATCTGAGCCTGGGCTGCGGCCTGCCCACCCAGTTTGCCAACATTCGCCCGGGCGACGTGGTGATCGATCTGGGATCCGGGGCCGGCAACGATTGTTTCATTGCCCGGCACGAAACCGGTGAACACGGAAAAGTGATTGGCATTGATTTCACCCCCGCCATGATAGCCAAGGCCCAACACAATGCCCAGAAACTCGGGTACCAAAATGTAGAATTTCGACAGGGAGATATCGAGCTTATGCCCGTTTCGGACAACCTGGCCGATGTGGTGGTGAGCAATTGTGTGCTCAACTTGGTGCCCAACAAAGCAGCCACCATCCAAGAGATCTACCGGGTGCTCAAGCCCGGGGGCCATTTCAGCATTTCCGACATAGTGCTGGTGGGCCAACTGCCGCCCGCAATCCTCGAGGCGAGCGAGATGTACGCCGGCTGTGTGTCGGGGGCCATTGCCAAAGACGCGTATCTTGGCCACGTGGCAGCGGCCGGATTTGTCAATGTAGTCCTACAAAAAGAAAAAATGATTTATATCCCCGACGAAATCTTGCTGCGCTACTTGGATCAAGCCGCGATTGATGACTTTCGCAGCGGCCCCAATAATATTTTTAGCATTACCCTTTACGGGGAGAAGTTGTAAGGGCGTCAAGTGTAAACTGATTTAGGTGGTTAGCAAGATTTATTTGCTTGATTTTCAATGATTCACTTTTTGGGTTGTTGAAAAACCAAGTGGATTCGGGTATCATCGGCTGTGAATGCGCGAGCACTTAGATCGCGGTACGGCTGGCCAAAAACGCCCACTGCCCTGTTGGGTCAAATAGTGGCTTGTTGGCCGAGCAAGCCGGCCGGTTTTCGGGTAATCCCAAACATTCCCCACTTTTATGAGCAATTAGTTAAAATGGGGTTTGCATTTGAGGAGTTGTTCCAAGATTATTGTTGGACAAACAAACGGCGCGGGAACGAATATTTTGTTGTTGGAAACTGGTCGAAATTGCGGGAGAAACCCTAATTTTGGCCTAACCAGCCATCGTTTTTTATGCGTTACAAACTATTTGGCCATTCGGGCCTCCGCGTTTCGGAACTTTGCTTAGGGGCGATGACCTTTGGCACTGAGTGGGGAAGTGGGGCCGACAAGATCGAGAGCCAACGAATATTTGAGGCTTTTGTGTCGGCGGGCGGCAATTTCATCGATACGGCCAACCGCTATACCGAAGGGACAAGTGAGCGCTTCTTGGGCGAATTCATTGCCGCTGATCGGAACCGCTATGTGGTGGCCAGTAAATATAGCTTGCATGATCAGCGCGATGATGTGAATGCCTCGGGCAACCACCGCAAGAACTTGATGCGCTCGGTCGACCAGAGCCTTCGCCGCCTCAACACCGATTACCTCGATATTTTGTGGCTCCACATGTGGGATTTTACCACGCCAGTGGCTGAAGTGATGCGGGGGCTGGACGACCTGGTCAGGGCCGGGAAAGTTCATTATCTGGGAATTTCTGACACCCCCGCTTGGATCGTGGCCCATGCCATTACCTTGGCCCAAATGCACGGCTGGACCACCTTTACCGGCCTGCAAGTGGAATATAGCCTGATCCAGCGCACTCCCGAGCGCGAACTGCTGCCCATGGCCCACCATTTTGACCTGTGCATCACGCCGTGGTCGCCTTTGGGTGCGGGCATGCTCACCGGCAAACACAATTCAGTGATCGCCCCCGACAGTCGTCTCACCGCCAAAAGTCCCAAGATCAACGAAAAAAATCGCTTGATTGCGCAAAAAGTGAGCGAGATTGCGGCCCAAGTGGGTGCCACACCCGCGCAAGTGGCCCTCAGTTGGCTCCGGCAGCAGCACCCGCAGATCATCCCGATCGTGGGCGCGAGGCGGGCCGAGCAACTGATCGACTCCATGGGGTGCTTGCAGGTCAGTTTGCCAGCCGAACTGATGCAGGCCTTGGATCAGGCCAGTGCCATTGAACTGGGGTTCCCGCACGATTTTCTTCGGTTGCCTGGCTCCCAAGATGCACTCTTTGGCGACATGAAAGGAACCATACTGAACCACCGCGCCTAGGTACCAGATCCACATTTATTGGCAGGGTAAGCCTATTTCTTACATGAGGACGGGCTGGCAAATAAATTAGGGAATAATAATTGTAATGGAATTTAATACATTTGCCATCAAAGTAACCTATGCCCGATCTGACACCTTACGGCTTTGCCAAAATCATTGAAGAGCACAACATCGTACTTGCTTTTCAAGGCATGATGACCAACGACATCTTATCGGTAGTGGCCAACAACTTGCAAAAAAAGCACCCAGATGATGTGATGAGCAAGCGCGTTTTCAGCATTGTGGTGGAAATGGCCCAAAACATCAATTTGTATTCCTCTGAAGTGGCCTACTCGGAGTCGGATAAACGCCAAGTGGGGCAGGGGACGGTTGTCATCAGTGAAACAGCAGATGAACATATCATCTACTCGGGCAACTTGGTGGAAAACGACAAGGTGCCCAGTTTGCTGGAAAAGTGCAACCGGATCAATGCGCTTGGCCCTGATCAGTTGCGCGAGTATTTCATCGAGCAACGTCGATTGCCCGAAGACGAGGATAGCGTAGGGCTGGTGGAAATGGTGCGCAAATCGGGCAATCCACTCGTGTTTGATTTAGAAAATATTGATAGCCACAATACTTTTTTTACGCTAGCAATCAGCGTTAACAAGAAAGCGAAACAATAAGCAATGGAGAATTTCACGATCAACGGTAAGCTTTTTATTCCCTCGGTCAATTTCAATGCGGAAACGCACTTACTTGAAATTGGTGGCGAATCCTACCATGAGTTTACCAAAGAATTTTACCAGCCCATTATGGAGTGGCTCAAGAATTATTTGGCAATTCCAGAAAACACCATTGTTTTCAATTTTAAGATGAATTATTACAATACCAGTTCGTCACGCCGTTTTTTGGAAATCTTCGATATGCTGGAAGATTACCATACTAACAAGAATGGCCATGTGACGGTCAATTGGTACTATCAAGCTGGTGATTTGGACATGCTGGAGAGCGGCGAGGAATATGCGGAAGATGTAGGGTTGCCATTCAACTTTATTGTGATGAACTAACAAGCCCAGCCTGCGGCTACATCAGTTTGATAATTTCCCGTTTGTCCATCAAAATGGCCCACATACCCAAAAAGCGTCCCTCAAATTGCACGGGTGAGGTGTACAACATTTGATCGTTTCCTATCTTTTGCAGGTTATCAGCAAGTGGTTCCCGTTTATTGGCGCTCTCCCGGTAGGCATCCCACACCAACTTGGTCTTCTCCGGCAGGTCTTTTTGCTCATTGCACACAAAATCATATTCAATCAGGATTGGCGAAGTGACCATGCCGGTCAATGTGAGTGAGTCGCAAGCAAAATGCCGATCCACCACCAGGATCGTGGCCAGCTGATCGGCCAATAATTTGCCTTCTTGGTTGCACGCTGCCATGATTTCTGATTGACTGAGCCGTTTGAGCTTTTTGCTGCGCATTTCGCGCTGGAGTGCTTTGCTCTGTTGTCGTTCGTTGCGCTCAGGTATACACCCGCTCAAAAACACAAGCAACACAAAAATGGAAAGGCGCGTCTTCATGGACTGGGATCTTGATCTACAATTTAAAAAGTTTTGGGATTTCTTTATCAGTATCGGTAATAAACTTAAAGAGCATTGCCAATATCAATATCATAATTACAGAAATAACTATTACCGCTAAGAAAACATTAATGATTTGTTCGGTAATTTCATCTTTTACCCGATTGCTTTCAGTACTGATCTTATTGGCCAGATCGGATATACGCTGGTTGATGTTTTTGAGCTTGGCATTCAGTCCAGTATCACGGCCAAGGCCGATTTCATTGTCCACCCTTACCAATTTGCGGAAATCATTGCGGTAGCTTTGGAGCGCGACAAGTAGTTCTTGGCTGGCCGGGTTGGTCGATTTGGCCAATTGGCCTTCCAACTGGTCGGATAGGCCATCAAAACGCATGATAAAAGCGCTATCTTGTTGGATAAAATAATCGCGCTCATACGTTCTGAGCGTTAATATCTCCCATTTGAGATCTTGGGCCCGTTTTTCCAGCTCGGCTGCCCTAACCCGGAGCCGGTGTTGCAGCGCTCCCCTCTGGGAGGTCAACAACACGATCTGTCGGAAAATGAAGGTGTATTTTTCGTGCAGGGGAAGCAATCCGTTGATACTGGTTTTGATTCCGAATTTCTCCTCGACCCGGTTTTTGGTGATCAAATTAATATAGTGTTTAATGCTATCGATCATTGTCTCTTGTTTTGTCAAGTAGGTCTTGCCATCGGTTTTGTAATAATTGTCTTTTTTGGTTTCGTACACCAAAAAATAATGGCCAAGCTCCGCAACCCCCAAGGTATTGGTAAATAATTTACTTACTGTATCCGAAAAATGCTCAATCTCAACCTTTCGCTGGAAAAGCCAAAAACTAAGGCTCGCCACCATGAGCGATATGGTGGAGTAAACCAAAAAAGCCAAGAATATTTGTCGCCGGATGTCCTTGATTCGCATTGCCTAGAAAAGATAATTAAATATACCCCCCAGATAAAGTTGGGGAGCACTACTGTTTAACACGATACAAAAAACAGTGCTAGCTGAGGGAATTGACCGCCGAAATGGCCCGGATTTCGGGCACTTCTTTGATAATGGCCTGCTCCACGCCAGCCTTGAGGGTCATCATGGACATGGGGCAGGAGCCACATGAGCCCAATAGCTCTAATTGGACCACCATGTCATCAGTAATGTCCACAATGCGGACATTACCACCATCGGCCACTAAATATGGCCTGATTGTGTCCAAGGCACTTTCAACCCGGGACATCAGAGTTGGCTTTTCCAAGGTAATTATGTTTTCCATTCTCAAAGATAGACCATTTGACATTAATTCACGGCCCGTTGCTATTCTTTTTCCTTTAACAACTTTCCAACAAAGCTAGTGAACTCGTCCACAAATGCTTCGTAGTACTTTCCCGTGCTCGGTCCAGAAAATCCTGTATAGATTTTGCGCACTTTCCCAGCCCGATCGATATAAATAGTCGTGGGGAAAGCCATTACGTGGTTGAGCATGGGCAGTGAATTGGACGCATTGTCTTTGGCAATCGTGCCAGCCAACAAGATGTCATAGGTGACGCCGAGGCGTTTGGTCATTTTGTCCAACCTCAGTTTGGCTTCATCAAACTTGGCCGACCGCTCATAAGCCAGTCCAATAATGGCCAACCCTTTGTCCTTGTGCTTATTATAATATGGAATGAGGAACTCGCTCTCATCCAAACAGTTGGGGCACCAAGACCCCAGAATTTGGACGATGACTACTTTACCTTGATACTTCGGATCAGCGAGCGATACCATTTTGCCGGTCAAATCGGGGAACGAAAAAGCCAATTTATCATAACCCGGCTTGAGAAACGTCAACTTGTCGGCTTCGGGCAGGGCTGCCTTGGCGTTTTTCTTGGCCATCCATTTGGAGTTTCCTGACCGGCCCGACCAAAATTCGCCCACAATCCCCGTTTCGCTCACTTGCGCTTTGAACAAATAGGTAACTTCGCCACTAAAGGCGGAGAGCCGGAGTTCGTTGCCACTGACTTCGCCTTCCAGAAAACGATAGTCGCCGGTGCTGGTGAGGAAGGTGCCGGTGAGCCGGTTACCCTTTTGGGTAAACAATCCCACGGCGGGGGTAGTTTTTCCCTCGGCATTGGTGAAGCTCACATCGTAGGTGCCGCTCACGTTGAGCAGGGCCTGCGTGGGGCGTTCGCTAAAACGGTAGGCAGGGCCCCAAGCCGCTTGAAACGGCAAACGATAGACTTCCTTGCCCGCTGAAGATTTGACCCAATAGCCCGACCACTGGTTGCCATTCACTTTGGCCACCAATTCAGCTTCATATATGTGTAGGCCGACGTGCAAGCTGTCATCCCGAAACTCAATTTCATCCAGTTTGAGGCGATCCTCGGCATTAATGAGGTAAATCAACGTTTTGTCGGCTGATTTGGCCACCTCAAAATTGAAGGGCGCCGTCTGGCCTTGAAGTTGGATTTCCCCGCGCCAAATGCCATTTTGGAGCATTGGGGCCACTTTGGTTGCTTGGGCGTGGGCCACTTGTATGATCCAGCCAAGAATAAATAAAGCGAAAGGCAATCTAAAAAATAAAGGTTTCATGGAATTGGCAGTTATTGATTTAAAACGCCCTGAGGACAGTGACAAATTGGCTTATGTCATCTGGCACTTTTTCGCGACAAAAAAATTGTTGAAATTAGGAGAAAATAATTAGTTTACTTTCAAGATGTTTTCCAGATGTTAAAATTTGCTTCATTATCGCCTCCTTTATTACTTCTGGGGGCGATAGTGGCCTTCAATGGCCCTGTCATCTCCCTAACCATAATGCCTTGGACAATAGTTCGTGAGCATTATTTTTTTAAGACTTCGGGTCTGGTTGTAATCCAGTTGCAAGTGCCAAACGGTTACCATAGCGGTTCAATTCAACAACCTGCGGAGTCGCAAATGAGGCTCTGCCGCATAGTCAATACGCAAATCTAGTACTTTTGCTCCGCTTGTACAAAAGGCTGGTTAGCGATTCGTTGTTTTGTTGGTC
>Ga0105045_10001593_pt1 | contig 18686 bp, 17 predicted proteins | sample MAT02_FD_78089 | JGI IMG/M metagenome (GOLD analysis project Ga0105045, IMG submission 78089) | Freshwater microbial communities from Lake Fryxell liftoff mats and glacier meltwater in Antarctica - MAT-02 (megahit assembly) | ecosystem: Environmental > Aquatic > Freshwater > Ice > Liftoff... | reverse complement strand
TGGCGACAATTCCAACATGTATGAGGCGATGCGCCTGGCCGCCTTCACCTCCCATGTGCAAAAGCCCGACCCATACGAATGGGCGAGTGCGGAGCAGGTGTACCGCGCAGGCACGCTGGGTTCGGCCCGCGCCATGGGCTTCGATGACATCGGCGCCATCGCGCCAGGCATGAAGGCTGACATCGTCTTCCTCGACCTGCACAAGACACATTGGATGCCGCACAATGGAACCATCAACCAGATCATCCACGCCGAGGATGCGACGGGCGTGCGGCATGTGATGATCGGCGGGCGTTTTGTGTATCGCGATGGCCGGCACACCATGCTGGACATGGCAAAGCTCGCCGATGAGGCGGAAGAGGCGCGGGCGCGGCTGGAAGCGGCGGGGGCTGCGAACAAGGCGCTGTTCGAGGCGCTGGAGCCGGTGGTGGCGAGCTTCTGTTCGGGTCTCGCGGCGCGGCCCTATCACCTGAGCCGCTACATGTGCGACGCGCCAAATTCGGGCGTCTGACCGAGCGGCACGGCGTTTGCTAACCATAGACCCAGTCAACGTTTCCCCGGGATTTTGCCATGCTTCGTCGTTCATTGCTGCCGCTTCTTGCGGCATCTGCCCTGCCTTTGCGCGCCCAAGCCCAGCCAGCCTGGGTACCAGACCGGCCCATCCGCCTCGTCGCACCCTTCGCCGCCGGCGGAGCGAGCGATATCATCGCGCGTATCGCCGCCGAGGAATTGGGGCCACTGCTGAACGCCCAAATCATTGTTGAAAATCGCACGGGCGCGGGCGGGGCTGTCGGCACGGAATTCGTCGTCCGCGCAAGGCCCGATGGCTACACCCTGGTCATGGCAAGCCAGGCAACGCATGGCACCACGCCCGTCCTGACCCGGCTGAACTTTGATCCGGCGACGGACACGGTCCCCATCGCCAATGTTGCAGGCGTGCCGGCAGTGCTGATCGTGAACAATGACCTCCCGGCCCGCACCCTGCCCGAATTCCTGGCGCTGATCCGCGCCCGGCCGGGACACTTCGCCTATGGCTCGGCCGGCATCGGCTCCTCCACGCATATGACGCTGGCCCTGCTGGCCCATAAGGCAGGGCTGGAGATGACGCATGTGCCCTATCGCGGCTCGGCGCTTGCCATGCCCGACCTTATGGCCGGACGGCTTGCGGCCATGACCGACACCATTACCAGCGGCCTGCCTTTCGTGCGCGATGGGCGTGTGCGGGCCATTGCTGTCTCCACCGCGCGGCGCCTCGCTGTTCTGCCTGACGTGCCAAGCGCCTCGGAGACGGTGCCCGGCTATGAGGTGTTGAACTGGTATGGTCTCTCTGGCCCGGCGGGGTTGCCGGCGCCGGTGGTAGCCACGATTCACGCCGCGGTACAAAGCCTGCTCGCCCGTCCCGCTTTCCAGGCCCGCCTCGCCAACCAGGGCATGGAGGGGCTGCCCATGAGCAGCGCTGAATATGGCGCCTATATCGCCCGTGACCGCGCGCAATGGGCCGAGCTGCAACGGGCAACGGGCCTCAGGGCGGATTGATCCATCTCAGCGGCGCCTTAAGGAATACCCTGGCACAACTTGGCCGGCGCACCATGTGCTATCCAAGCAGTAGGACGATACCTGATGAAACTTTCCAGCCGAGGCATTGCACTTGCCGTCGCAGCCCTTCAAATCGCGGCCGCCAATCGAGCCGCGCGGGCGCTGGACCAAGCGGTCGTCGCGCTCAAGATCAGTGACGCGACGCCAAATTCACCTCCCAAGGTCGCCTGACAGCCGGTCAGTCGTCGCCTTCACAGCAGGCCTCCCAGCACCTGGCCGCCCAGCATTGCATGTGGCGCGCCAGTGGTCGAAGGGAAGCTGATCGGCAGTCCGCGCGCCGTTCGGGCGGCCAGCACTGCAAAGCATTGCGCCTCCAGCGCGTCGCCATTCCAGCCCGCCACTTCCACTGGCCGCACCGGCTCACTCAATGTGGCCGTCAGGGCCCGCATCATCGCAGGGTTGCGCCGACCACCCCCGCCCACCAACCATTGCATGGGAGGCTCTGGAAAGTGGCGTGCCGCCGCCGCAACACAGACTGCGGCAAATGCCACCAGAGTCGCAGCACCATCATGCGGTGAAAGCATGTGCGCGCCAGCCTCACGCAGGGCTCGGTCGAAATCGAGACGATCCAGGGATTTCGGCGGAAGCTGCGCCAGATAGGGATGCGCGATGAGCCGCCCGAGCACGGTGCCATCTGCCTGACCGGCGAGTGCCAGATTGCCATCCTTGTCATAGTCCCGGCCCAGTGAGCGCTTGGCCCAGTCATCCAGCGGACCGTTGGCGGGGCCGGTGTCGAAGGCTACCAGCGCGCCATCCGCGCCCAGGTAGGTGACATTGGCCACGCCGCCCAGGTTCAGCACCGCAAGCGGTTTGGGCAAGCCTGCGGCCAGCGCAGCATGGGCGATCGGCACCAGCGGCGCCCCCTGGCCACCAGCCGCCACATCGGCCGAGCGAAAATCGAACGCCACGGAAAGCCCGGTGTCGCGCGCCAGCGCCCGTGCATCGCCGATCTGCCAGGTGAAGCCGCGCTCATTGCTGCCATCGCGAGTGGGGCGGTGCAGGATGGTCTGGCCGTGAAAGCCGATCAGCTCCGCTTCCGGCAGGTCAGCGCGCGCCGCCTCCTGCGCCACGCGGGCCACGGCGGCGGCGTGGCGCTCGGTCAGCCGGGCCGTGCAGTCCAGCAGGAACGCATCCTCCGGGGAGAGGCTTGGCGCCAGTTCCAGCAACCGGCGCAGATCGCGCCGCAATGCAGGGTCATAGGGAAGTGTCAGCGTGGGGCCGAACTGGCCCACGCGCTCCCCATCCGTTTCCACCCATGCGGCATCCACGCCATCGAGCGAGGTGCCACTCATCAGCCCGATGATTCGCAACATGGATTGATTGTGCTACGGCCCTCCACGAAACGCCATTCGGGTCCGGGGCAAATGTCAGCGTCAGATTTTCTATCCATCATCCGCGAGCGCGGCTTCGTCCATCAGATGACGGATGAGCCCGCATTGGTCGCGCATTTCGCCAAGGGGCCCGTCAGCGCCTATATCGGCTTCGACGCGACGGCCGACAGCCTGCATGTGGGAAGCCTGGTGCAGATCATGCTGCTGCGCTGGCTGGCAGCCACCGGCAACCGCCCCGTGGTGCTGATGGGTGGCGGGACGACCAAGATCGGGGACCCGTCAGGCCGCGATGAGACGCGCATGATCCTCACCGAGGAGCGCATCGCCGAAAACAAGGCGGGCATCCGCCGGGCCTTCACCCCCTTCCTGGCCTTCGGCGATGGGCCGGGCCAAGCCATCATGCTCGACAATGACGAGTGGCTGGCGCCGCTCCACTACATTCCCTTCCTGCGCGAAGTGGGCCGGCATTTCAGCGTGAACCGCATGCTCAGCATGGACAGCGTGAAGCTGCGCCTGGAGCGCGACCAGCCGCTGACATTTATTGAGTTCAACTATATGCTTCTGCAAAGTTATGACTTCGTGGAACTGAATCGCCGCCATGGCGTCACGCTGCAAATGGGCGGCAGCGATCAGTGGGGCAATATCGTCCTGGGTGCGGACCTGGTGCGCCGCATGGATCAGAAGGACGCCTTCGGCATCACCGCGCCGCTCATCACCACTGCGTCCGGTGCCAAGATGGGCAAGACGGCATCAGGTGCCGTTTGGCTCAACGCCGAGCGTGTTTCGCCCTACGAATACTGGCAATTCTGGCGCAATGTCGAGGATGCGGATGTGAGCAAGTTCCTTGGCCTCTTCACCGACATGCCCATGGCGGAGGTGCGGCGCCTGGGCACGCTGGCAGGGGCTGAGGTGAATGAGGCGAAGAAGATCCTCGCCACTGAAGCCACCGCGCTGCTGCATGGCCGCCCGGCCGCCGAGGAAGCAGCGGCCACGGCGCATCAGACCTTTGTGCAGGGCACAGCCGCAGAGAGCTTGCCCAGCATTATCCACGCGCTGCCCGCTTCTCTCGCCGATCTTCTGGTGAGCGCCGGGCTTGCCACCAGCAAGGGCGAGGCGCGACGGTTGGTGGCGCAGAATGGCGTGCGGTTGAACGACACGTCAGTAAGCGATGCCGCAATGTCCGTCACAGCAAACGACCTGCGCGACGGCGCCGCAAAACTCTCCGCGGGCAAGAAAAAGCATGTGCTGGTGCGCGCCGGTTAGGTTTTCCCGGGCGGAGTTGGCCGCGTTCTAGACGGCCTGAGCCCACGCATCGCTACAGGCGGTCATGGCACGCCCTACAGGTGTCGGCACATTCACCCGAATCTGGTTCGCCAAGGCTCCACCTCTGACATTCGGGTTGCCCACACCCAGCATGAAGCCACACTCCATCAAAATTTCCGTAATACGCGTCCTGGTCATGCCCCGCGTTGCCAGCAGCGCTGCCAGATGACCCTCCAAAGCTCCCTTCACGCGATTTATCCTCGGATTCACCGGGGCGGACGCCAGCAGATCACGCATGGCATAAATCAGGGCTCGCTGCGCGTCGCCCAGGCGCGTTGTGGGCAAGGTGGGAGAAGGTGTGTGATCCAGCTCCTGCTCGGTGAAGTTTTCGGCCAGGCCCTGCAACCAGCTCCAGCCATCTGAAAGATCCACGAACATGGCTTCGGCCTTCGGTTTGGGGCCACTGGCCAGGGCGCCCCATTTGCGCGTCCCGCAGGGCGAATATTCTTCGCTGATCGCCTTCCAGTCATGTGGAACGAAGGTCTGTGATGTGACACCCGGGGCAGAGTTTTCGCACCCCACCATCATGCCCCCGCATTGCCCAACTTCCTTCGGATTGAAATAGATGTAGAGGTGACCATGCGCCCCATCAGCCCGCACCGTATTGCCGCTGAAAGGACAAAGATTTCCATCGCCACCGAGCGAAACGTTGACGCCAAAATGATTGTGTTCCGAAAAATTTTTGAAAAATCCCCGCAAACCCGTGCTCTTCCCGCGCTTTTCGGTAAGACGATACTTTCGGTTTCCAAACAGTGTTATGGCATCAGGGCGGTCTGCCAGCGCGTGTGTCGCCGCTGAGCGGGTGATCAAACGGCCAGCTGTTCTTACCTCATCCGTCAGCCAGTTGAAGTAGGCCGTGCCCGCGTCATCATATGCTGTCCTGACTGGAAGCTGAATGATGACGCGCCCACCATGCGACAGGAAAGACCCAACGGGCAGATTGTTGGGCTGTGCATCACGCAGAGTGAATTGATCATTCTGGGTGGCCGTATTGTACACCACCCCAGAAAGAAACATCGTACCGAAAAGCTTTTTAAGGAAGGCGGCGATACTCGCATTTCCAGGCCGTATCAACGCGCCGGACCACATCATTGCGTCAAAGCTGAATTGATCGACATCCCCTCGCGGCGGTTGCCAATAACTGTCCAGCAGGCGGTAGGATTCGGCCTTTGAAGTAGGATTTCCAATTCTGAGCCGACCGGTGGCGATCAGATTGTTGTAGTCACGCAGGCCATTTGAAATCTGGGGCAAGGTGCAACTCCCGGACGCGTTTCCAACACGAAATCCGGAGGGTGCATGCGCAACGCCGGCTTCTTGAGTCTGGGCAAACGCGCCCAACCTCCCAAGGCACATGCTGCACCAGGTTGGCGTCGTGCCACAAGTCTGGCCTCGGTCTTGCTTGGCCTAGCCGACACAGCGGCACGGAGACGTTTCAAATGGCATCCAACACCTTCTCCCGCCGCGATCTCCTGGCGCTGGCCTCTGCCGGCGGCATGGCCGGGCTGCCCTTTTCCTGGACAGATATGGCAGCCCATGCCCAAACCGTGGGCGGTGCCCAGGGAGGGGAACGTGTGCTGCGCTACGGCATCTCCATGGCCGATATCCCGCAAACCACTGGCCAGCCGGACCGCGGCGCGGGTGCCTACCAGTTCACCGGCCATACCCTCTACGACCCGCTCGTCGCCTGGGAGATGGATGTCTCGGACCGCCCAGGAAAGCTTGTGCCTGGCTTGGCCACAAGCTGGGAGGCCCTCGCATCGGACCGCACCAAATGGGTCTTCCGGCTGCGTCCGGGCGTGACCTTCCATGACGGCTCAACCTTCAACGCCGACGCCGTCATCTGGAATTTCGAGAAGGTGCTCAACGCCCAGGCGCCGCATTTCGACAATCGTCAGGCCGCGCAGGTCCGTCCCCGCCTGCCCTCGGTCGCCAGTTACCGCAAGCTCGACGACATGACGGTGGAAGTAACCACCCGCACGGTGGACAGTTTCTTCCCCTACCAGATGCTGTGGTTCCTGATTTCCTCGCCCGCGCAATACGAACGCCTCGGCCGTTCGTGGGACCGCTTCGCGGTGGAACCCTCCGGCACCGGCCCCTTCCGCCTGGGCCGTCTCGTCCCGCGTGAGCGCGCCGAACTGGTGAAGAACCCCACCTACTGGAACCCGGCCCGCGCGCCGAAGGTGGACCGCATCATCCTGGTCGTCGCGCCCGAGACGGTGACGCGTACCAACGCGCTCCTCACAAACCAGGTGGACATCATCGAGGCACCTGCCCCTGACCTGCTGCCCCGCCTGCGCGCAGCCGGTGCGCGGATCATTGAAAACGTGACACCGCATGTCTGGAACTACCATCTCAGCCTCGCCGAGGGTTCGCCCTGGCGTGATATCCGCTTGCGCCGCGCGGCCAACCTCGCCATCAATCGCGATGAAGTCGTGGCCCTGCTGGGTGGCCTCGCCAAGCCGGCGGTGGGCGTGGTGGACCCCTCCTCGCCCTGGTTCGGGCGGCCGGAGTTCCAGATCCGCTTCGATCCCGCCGAGGCACGTCGCCTCCTGGCGGAGGCCGGTTTCTCACGCGCCAACCCACTGCGCACGCGTTTCATCGTGCCCTCGGGCGGCTCGGGCCAGATGCTCTCGATGCCGATGAACGAGTACATCCAATCCGCCTGGCGCGAAGTGGGCATCATCGTGGATTTTCAGGTGGTGGAGTTGGAAGTGCTCTACACCGCCTGGCGACAGGGCGCGCTTGGTGAAATCAGCCGGGCGGGCAACATCACAGCCAACAATGTAGCCTACCTGACGAGCGACCCGCTCTATGCCTTCATCCGCTTTTTTCATTCGGATCAGGTCTCGCCACGGGGCGTGAATTACGGCCATTACCGCGATGCGGAGATGGATCAGATCCTCAACTCAGCGATGCAAAGTTTTGACGAAACCGAGCAGAACCGCCTGATGCAACGCGCTCATGAGAAGGCGGTGAACGAGGCGCTGTGGGTCTTCGTGGTGCATGACACGAACCCGAAAGCCGTTGGGCGTGCGGTGCGTGGCTATGTGCCGGCGCAGCACTGGTTTCAGGACCTGACGACGCTGGCATAGGTGGGAGGTGCAGGGCTTTGCCCTGCACCCAACGGGGCCGCCCGTTATTAGTTGTTGCTCATGACTGCCGGTTCCAGGCCTGGGCTTTTGGCTGCCGGGTGGCTGGGGTTGCGGAAGCGCAGTTCGCCATCGGGGGCATAATCGCCCAGGGCGAAAAGCTCCTGCCGGGTGGTGCAGGTCACCGCCACCACGATTTTCGCGGCGGGTTCGGTCAGGAAGCGGCGGATCACGCCCTCCAGCTCCAGCGTATCACGCAGGGCATTCCATTCGGCAGCTTCGAGATCATCCAGGAAAACGGCGACAATACCAGGCCGCGTTCCGCTCAATCGCGATGTGGCAGCCGAGGCGCGGCGTTTTACGGCCAAGGAGATCTCGTTTTCGCGACCACTGCGTGCCGCCATCACCAGGACGCTGCCGCTGGTTGGGTCAGCCGTGACGGCGAGATGCGCTTCCAGGCCAAACACCTCTCGCAGCCGGGCCGGAAGCGCGCGCTGCGGATCACCCGCGGCATGTGCGCCGGCAAGGATCAAGGGGTCCAGCTTGAGCACGGCGTCAGCGCTCGAATCCTGGCGCTTCTGGCTGGAGAGCATGGTCGTGATGCGCGCGTGCAGTTCGGAAAGCTGGGTCTGATCCGTCACGCCCTCGGGCAGGGTCATCTTCAGGATGTAGCGGCCCGGGTGGTCGGCCAGCCAGGTCTGCAATTCGGGGTTCACCCGGTCCACCAGCTGCGCCCAGTCGCCCTTGTGCAGCGGGCGGCCTTCCTCGGCCGAGACGGTTTCGCAAACCACTTCGGCCTCGCAGCCGCCGCGCTGGATCAACAGATCATACGCAGTTCCATGCAGCAATCCGTCGAAGGAAACGTCAAACCCGCGAGAGCGCAGCAGGGCGGCAGTGCGAACGAGATGAAACAGCGGCACCAGGGTCGCCTTGCCGGAGAGTCCCTCCCCCACCAACGCCTTCAGCCTGGCGCGGGGCCCTTCCGGGAGTGACTTGCCCAGTTCCGCCGCCTCACGCGCGAAGGCTAGAACCCGCCGCTCGGCACGGCCCGCCTTGGCCAACAGCTCCGGCTTGGAGAGCCGCGCGAGAATCAGCTCAAGCGCATGACGCTGCTGCACGGCGCGGCCAGTCAGCGAGCCAGGTTGAACCATGGCCCCCAGCGCCCGGACGCGCGATTTCCATACCGCCGCCCCGGCGAGAGCCACAAAGGCGCGAAGCGCCGTCGGATCAGTGCGGGGGTCGAATTGGGGCATCGGGACTCGATCTGCTGTCGGCGTCGGTTACTTTTAACTCTCTAGCCCATTCATGGGCTCACTTCAAAGCGCATTAATTGCGCGGCAGCCGCCCAGTCCCTGGCGCATCTGGATTTTGTGCCCGATGTCGCAGCAGATGATCCGCCAGCACACAGGCCAGCATGGCCTCGCCGACCGGAACAGCGCGGATTCCCACACAGGGATCATGCCGCCCCTTGGTGAGGAGATCAGTGTTTTCCCCCAAATCCGTCACCGCCTGGCGCGGTGTCAGGATGGAGCTGGTGGGCTTGACCGCAAAGCGCGCAATGATGGGCTGGCCAGTGGAAATGCCACCCAGCATGCCGCCCGCGTGATTTGCCAGAAACTCCACCGACCCATCCTGGCGCATGCGCATCTCATCGGCATTTTCCTCACCCGATAGCGACGCCGAAGCGAAACCATCCCCGATTTCAACGCCCTTCACGGCATTGATCGACATGAGGGCGCCAGCGATATCCGCATCCAGCTTGCCATAGATGGGCGCGCCGAGGCCCACGGGCACGCCTTCGGCCTGGACCTCGATCACTGCACCAATGGAGGAGCCTGCCTTGCGCACTTGGCCCAGCAGCGCTTCCCAGCGCAATGCGGCGGCCGAATCAGGGCACCAGAACTCATTCTCCCTGGTTTGCGCCCAGTCCCAGCTGGTGCGGTCCACCTGGTCACCGCCCATCTGGACCAGTGCGCCGCGGATAAGGACACCTTCGCCCAGCACCAGGCGAGCGATGGCTCCGGCCGCGACTCGCATGGCCGTCTCCCGCGCCGAGGCACGGCCACCGCCGCGAAAATCGCGAATGCCGTATTTCCATTCATAAGCGATATCAGCATGACCTGGGCGAAATGATTTCGCAATGTCGCCGTAATCTTTGGAGCGTTGGTCCTGGTTCTCAATGTGAAGCGCAATGGGAGTACCCGTCGTGCGCCCCTCAAAAACGCCCGAGAGGATACGGACCTGGTCAGGCTCTTGCCGCTGGGTCACGAATTTTCCCGAACCAGGCCTGCGCTTGTCCAGGAAGGGCTGAATCCAGGCCTCGTCCAGGGGCAAGCCCGGCGGGCAGCCATCCACGACGCAGCCAATGGCCGGCCCGTGGGACTCCCCCCAGGTGGTGACGCGAAAGAGATGGCCGAAGCTGTTGTGCGACATGGTGCTTCGCAACTAGCGCGAAGTGCGGCCATGCGCCATCACACGGGCATGCGTTTGGCGCTGATCCTCATGATGATGCTGGCTGGTGGCGCCCAGGCGCAGGTGACGGAACTCTGCCGCCTTTATCCGCGCGATGGTGTTCACGCTGGCTGCGGCCTCTGCGGCGGGCCTGGTTGGCGGCGCGAGGACGGGCGCTGCGCCCGCTGGAGCGATGTAGGACCACCCGATTGCCGGGCACTTCGGCGCGAACTCAGCGATCCGTCGCGCTGCGCACAACAACGAGACCGAGGGCGGCGCAGCGGGTAGCGTCAGACGGTGGCGATATCCGGCGCATCCGGATTCTTCATGCCCACAATGTGATACCCGCAATCCACGTGATGCACCTCGCCCGAAACACCGGTGCTGAGGGGGCTCAGCAGATAAAGCCCTGCCCCGCCCACCTCATCCAGTGTCACATTGCGTTGCATGGGCGCGTTGTATTGATTCCATTTGAGGATGTAGCGGAAATCACCGATGCCGCTCGCCGCCAGAGTCTTGATCGGCCCGGCACTGATCGCGTTCACCCGGATGCCGTCGGCGCCGAGATCGGCGGCCATGTAGCGCACGCTGGCCTCCAGCGCGGCCTTGGCCACGCCCATCACATTGTAGTGCGGAACCCATTTCTCGGCGCCCAGGTAGGACAGCGTCAGCAGCGAACCGCCCTCGCTCATCAGTGCCGCAGCACGGCGGCCGGTGGCGGCAAAGGAATAACAGGAAATGTCGAGCGCCTGGAGAAAGGCGTCGCGCGGCGTGTCGAGGAAGCGGCCGCGCAAATATTGCTTATCGGCGAAGCCCACGGCGTGGACGAAGAAATCCAGCTTGCCCCAGCGTTCCTCGACGGCACCGAAAGCGGCGTCCATCTCGTCGTCGCTTGAGACATCGCAGGGGACCACGAAATCGCTTCCCACGCTTGCCGCCAGTGGCCGGACGCGCTTTTCAAGCGCCTCACCCTGATAGGTGAAGGCCAGTTCCGCCCCCTGGGCTGCGCAAGCACGCGCAATGGCCCAGGCGATGGAGCGGTCATTTGCCACACCCATGATGAGGCCGCGACGGCCCTGCATCAGCGTGCCGGTCGGGAGAGCAGGAGCGGCGTCGTCCTTCATGGGGTTCCGTGTTCCGGTTGCGGGAGTGCAATCGTGGTGGCACATGCCCCACAACCGGGCAAGGCCCCGGCAGGATATCCACATGACCGACGCCCCCGATCCCTACCTGATTTTCGCAGAATGGATGGCGGAAGCCTCAGCTTCGGAAATCAATGATCCCAATGCCATGTGCCTGGCGACCTCCACGCCGCAAGGCCGACCCAGCGCGCGAATGGTGCTGCTGAAGGGCCAGGATGCACGGGGATTTGTGTTCTACACCAACCTCGAATCGCGAAAGGGGCGCGAACTTGCGGACAATCCCTTCGCGGCGCTGTGCTTCCACTGGAAGACGCTGGCGCGCAGCATCCGCATCGAGGGCGCCATCGAATCCGTCACCGATGCCGAGGCTGATGCCTATTACGCCTCCCGCTCGCGCGGCAGCCGGATCGGCGCCTGGGCCTCGCGCCAATCGCGTGAGTTGGAGGGGCGCTGGGCGCTGGAGAAGGCGGTCGCGGAATACACGGTGAGGTTCGGCCTGGGCGAAATTCCGCGCCCTCCGCACTGGTCAGGTTTCCGCCTCCTGCCCGACCGCATGGAATTCTGGCGCGACATGAATTTCCGCCTGCATGAGCGCCGCGTCTTCCTGCCGGATTCAGGGGCGTGGAAGCTGCAAACCCTCTACCCGTGACCGCCGTCCCGGCCGAGCAGCGTGAGACCGCAGATTACCTCACGGCTTTGACCGGCGATGGCGTGGTCGAGACGCATATCTCAGCAGTCTTCCTGGGCCGCGAAGACGCCTACAAGCTGAAGAAGGCCGTCGATTTCGGCTTTCTGGACTTCACTACACTGGCCGAGCGCGAACGCCTGGTGAAGTTCGAGAACACGCTCAACGCCCCAAATGCGCCAGGCCTGTATCTGGGCGCACTGCCGCTGACGCGCGGGCCGGATGGCGCGCTTCGCCTGGGCGGAGAGGGACCAGCGCTGGAATGGGTGCTGCACATGAAACGCCTGCCGCCCGAGGCCTTCCTGACCGGCCCGATGAACCCTGCCCTGCTGGACCCGATGGCCGATGCCGTGGTCGCGCTGCATGAAGCCGCGCCCCACCGCCCCGGCGATGGAAGATTGCTCCGCGTCATCATGGGAAATCGGGAAGCGGCGCTCTCCGCAGGCCTTCCGGAAGCGCGTGTCCAGGCCTGGGCTGAGGCGGCACTGGTCATGGAGGGCAAGCTCGCCCCCTTCCTCAGTCAGCGCGCGGCGGAGGGTTTCCTGCGCCGCTGCCATGGGGACCTGCATCTGGGAAATATCTGCCTGATCAATGGCGGCCCCACCCCCTTCGACGCGCTGGAGTTCGACGAGGACCTCGCCACCGTTGATGTCGGCTATGATCTGGCTTTCCTATTGATGGACCTCGATTTGCGGCAATCGCGCGCAATGGCGAACCGGGTGATGAACCGCTATCTGGCGCTCACCGGCGATGTGATGCTGCTGCGCGCCCTTCCCCTGTGGCTCTCGCTGCGCGCCCTGATCCGCGCGCATGTGGCCGCACGCTCCGGCGAGGACGGCGCCGCGCTGCTCGCGGCGGCGGGACACTACCTGATCCCAACCCCGCCGCGCCTTGTCGCGATCGGTGGGTTGCAGGGCACGGGCAAATCCTATCTCGCGCGGCTCCTCGCGCCTGATTTGGGTGCCGCACCAGGTGCTGTGATCCTGCGCAGCGATGAAATCCGCAAGCGCCGCGCCAATGTCGCGCCCCAGACACGCCTGCCGCCGGAATCCTACACCATGGGTGAGAGTGCCGCCGTTTTTGCCGAGATCAAACGCCTCGCCTCCATTGCTCTGGCGGATGGTCACGCTGTCGTCGCTGATGCGGTCTTCCAACGTGCGGCCGAGCGGGACGCGCTGGAGGGCCTGCACCAGGACTTCACCGGGCTCTGGCTGGAAGCGCCCCTGGATATTCTGCGCGAACGCATCGCCAACCGCGTGGGCGATGCGTCGGACGCCACGGCGCAGGTGCTCGCCGCAACCGCCGCGCGGGATGCAGGCGAGATCACCTGGACGCGATTGAATGCCGCGGAAGGCACTGAGGCGGCGGCACGCAAGAGGCTGGACTTGCCCGCCACAGTTTCGCCATAACTCCTGAACAACCGGTTGAGAGATCAAACACATGGCCTATCGCCGCCTGCTTCTGCCGATGACAGGAACTGCCGCCGGAGAAGCCGCCCTCGCCACCGCGCTGATGGTTGCGCGCATCTGGGGTGCGCATGTCCATTGCCTGCATGTGCGCGTGGATGCGCGCGATGTCGCTCCCCTCGCTGGCGAGGGGCTGTCGGGCGCCATGATCGAGGAAATGATGGCTGCGACCGAGCGCGAAAGTGGAGACCGCGCAGGGCGCGTGCGCACCCTTTTCGAGCGCTTCGCCGCGACGGCGGGGGATATCACCATCGCCAATTCCGCCGATACGGCGCTCAAATCAGGTGGTCCGACCCTGTCTTTCGAATCCGTCGCGGGGCGGGAGGAAGATGTGGTCGCCCAGCAATCGCGCCTCTATGACATGGCCGTGGTTCCGCATCCCGAAAGCGGCGAGGATGTGAGCAGTTCTGACGCGCTGCACGCCGTGCTGTTCGATTCAGGCCGGCCGGTGCTGATCGCCCCGCGCGTGCCACCCACGACCATCGGCACGCGCATTTGTTGCGCGTGGAATGGCACCGCCGAGAGTGCCGCCGCCATGGCCGCCGCCCTGCCCTGGCTGCACCGCGCCGATGCGCGCCGCATTCTCTACGCCGATGACTATCAGCGGCGCGGCCCCAAGGTGGAGGGCATCCTCGCTTATCTGCATTGGCACGAGGTTCAGGCTGAGGCGATGCAATTCAAGCCGGTCACCAAAGATGTGGGTGCGGGGTTGCTGGGTGCGGTGCGGGACTTCCAGGCTGACCTGCTTTGCATGGGTGCCTACAGCCATTCGCGTCTGCGCCAGCTCATCCTGGGTGGTGTGACGCGCCATGTGCTGGAAAACGCAGATGTGCCCGTGCTGATGTGCCGGTAGCGCACTCATTGGCGGCGCGAATGATGGCTATGCGGTGGCAGGCATGGCAAGGACGCAGTCCCGTCCCCATCTGCCTGTCATCGCGGCCACAAACCGGCGCGTCAGGACCAGACCATGATTGACATTCGCCCCTTCGACTCGCTCGGCCACGCTGATTTCGGCTGGCTCAACGCACGCCATCACTTCTCCTTCGGCCAATACAAGCACGCGGAGCGCATGGGCTTGGGCCGCCTGCGCGTGTGGAATGATGACGAAATCGCCGCCGGCACCGGCTTTGATCCGCACCCGCATCGCGACATGGAAATCATCACCTATGTCCGCGAGGGCGCGATCACCCACCGGGACAATCTGGGCAATGAGGGCCGCACCGAGGCGGGCGATGTGCAGATCATGTCGGCTGGCACGGGTGTCACGCATAGCGAATACAACCTCGAACCTACGGCCACGAAGATCTTCCAGATCTGGATCCAGCCAGACCAGCTTGGCACCAACCCCAACTGGGGAGCGAAATCCTTTCCCAAGACGACCGGCGAGGCTAGGTTTGAGGTGCTGGCCGGTGGCCGCGACGGCGACGTTGCAGCCGGCGCCCTGCCGATCAACGCCGATGCCGCGGTGATGGCAACAACGCTCGCCAAGGGTCAGATGCTCAAGCTCACCCTCGCCCCAGGGCGCGCTGCGTATCTCGTGCCAGCCCGTGGTAGCGCCACAGTGAATGGCCATACGCTTGGAGAGCGCGACGGTGCCGCCATCGAAGGCGAGAGAGAGGTGACCATCATTGCGACGGATGAGGTGGAACTGGTGCTGGTGGAGGTTGCGGCTTAACCCGCCTCAACCCTGCTCCAACTCGCTGTCCCAATACAGGTAGTCGCGCCAGCTTTCATGCAGGTGGTTGGGAGGAAAGCTGCGTCCATTCTCCTGCAACTCCCAGCTGGTGGGCTGGCGCGGCAAATGGCGGGGCAGCATGTTGCATTCCTTCGGCAGCTTGTTGCCCTTGCGCAAATTGCAGGGGCCGCAGGCCGCCACCACGTTTTCCCAACTGGTGCGGCCGCCCAGGCTGCGCGGGATCACATGGTCGAAGGTGAGGTCCTGTGCGGGCAGGTCATGGCCGCAATACTGACACTCAAAACTGTCGCGCAGGAACACGTTGAACCGCGTGAAGGCTGGCCGGCGCGAGGCGGGAATGTAATCACGCAGCGCGATCACCGAGGGCAGGCGCAATTCGAATGACGGAGAATGCACCTTCGTTTCATACTCGCTGAGGACGGAAACACGGTCCAGCACCACGGCCTTGACCGCATCTTGCCAGGACCACACCGAGAGCGGAAAGTAGGAAAGCGGGCGAAAATCAGCGTTCAGCACCAGGGCGGGAAACCCGCCTGGACCCGTGATCTGAGGGATGAGACTGCCGTCAGGCAAACCAAGCTCCTCCTCGCCATGCAAGCGGGGGGGACACGGACGCCGGTGAAGGCAAGAGACCGGAATCGGTGGACCGCCAGCTACTGCGCAGATTGAATGACACCCTTGCCGGATGCCTGCAAGCGGGGCATGGCGGCTTTCACGGACCCGTCATCCTTGCCTGCGCCCCTTCATGCAACGCCAGAGAGCCGCGAATGACCACACGCTTTGCGCCCTCACCCACGGGCCTGCTCCATCTTGGCCATGCGCACGCGGCGCTGTTTGCCTACCATGCCGCGCGCCGGGTGGGCGGGCGTTTCCTGCTGCGCATCGAGGATATCGACGCCACGCGTTGCCGGCCGGAATTCACGTCCGCCATCCTGGAGGACCTGGCCTGGCTGGGCCTCGACTGGGATGAACCGCCGCGCATCCAGTCCCAGCGCATGCCACAATACAACACGACATTGGAGTCGCTGACACGCCGGGGCCTGCTCTACCCCTGCTTCTGCACGCGGGCCGACATCAACGCCGCCATAGCCGCTCAGCATGGCGCCGCCGTCCTCTACCCCGGCACCTGCCGCGGCCTTGCTGACGCAGCCGCACGTGTCGCGGCCAACGCGCCCCATGCACTGCGCCTGGATGTGGCCCGCGCGCTGGTCATCACCGGCCCGCTCACTTTCACCGACCAGATCCACGGCCTGCGCCGATGCACCCCTCAAGCCCAGGGCGATGTAGTGCTGGCGCGCAAGGATATCCCCGCCTCCTACCATCTCTGCGTCACCCAGGATGATGCGGAGCAAGGCGTCAGCCTCGTCACCCGCGGCAAGGATTTGCTGGAAGCCACCGATATTCACCGGCTGCTCCAGGCGCTGATGGGCTGGCCGGAACCGCTTTACGCCCATCACGAACTTATCACCGGCCTCGATGGCAAGCGGCTGGCCAAGCGCGACCAGGCGCCCACGCTGCGCGCCCTTCGCACATCAGGGGCGAGCCCGGCGCAGGTTGCCGCCATGGCGGGCTTCCCCCTAGCCTGGAACGCGTGACACCGCGCAACCTGGGTTTCGTGCTGCTGCTGCTGACGGCAGTGAACTGGGGCACGACCTGGCCGATCCTGAAGCTGCTGATGACGGAAATGCCGCCGCTGACCCTGCGCGCCATTGGTGCCGGCACCATGGCCACAGCGCTGGCACTGGGCGCCACCGCCTTCGGGATCAGCCTCGCCGTGCCACGCGCCGAATGGGGGCGGCTGGTGCTCTATTCGCTTCTGAATTTCACGGCCTGGATGGCCTTCGGCACGCTTTCGCTGCTGTGGCTGAACGCGTCCGAGGGCGCGATCCTGGCCTATACCATGCCGGTCTGGGCGGCACTCTTCGCCTGGCCCATCCTGGGCGAAAAGCCCCGGCCGGCCCGTATTGTGGCTCTGGCGCTGGGCTTTGGCAGCATCGCCATGCTCTTTGCCGGGCAAGGTGCGTCATTGGGGCTGGAGAAGTTGCCGGGGCTTTTGCTCATCCTCGCCTCGGCTCTGTGCTTCGGGTTGGGGGCTGTGCTTTCCAAGCGCTGGCCGCTTACGCTGCATCCCATCAGCGCGCTGACCTGGCAGATGGGCATCGGCAGCATTCCCATCGTGATCCTGGCACCGCTGCTGGAGCATTTCGAACCGGGGCTGGTTTCCACCAATATCTGGCTCTGGTTCATCTGGTTCACCGTGTTCTGCATGGCCATGTCCTACTTCACCTGGTTCGGTGCGCTCGCCCGCCTCCCCGCCTCCACTGCCACGCTGGGCACCTTGCTTGCCCCGGTGCTGAGCGTGATTGGCGCGAGCCTGTTCCTGGGCGAGTCGCTGGGATTGCGCGAATGGGCCGCACTGGGGGGCACCGTGGCCGCGGTGGCGCTGGCGGTGGGATCGCGCGATAAGCCCGCATGAACGAACTCCCCAACCTGCGTCTTCTACCTGGCCGTGACCGCCGCGTGAAATCCGGCCACCCCTGGGCCTTTTCCAACGAGATCGTGATGGATGCCGCCGTACGCGCCATCCCGCCGGGCTCGGCCGTGCGGCTGGCCGGCGATGATGGCGTGAAGCACGGCATCTGGCAGTTTAACCCGCACAGCTTGATCGCGGCGCGCGCGCTGGACCATGACGCAGGCGCCATGCCCGATGCCGCCTGGTTCCTGGCGCGCCTGCAAGCAGCGCTGGCACTGCGCGAGCGGCTGGGTGTGGCGCGCTTCTGCCGCCTCGTTCACGCCGAGGCCGATGGCCTGCCCGGCCTGATCGTGGACCGCTTCGATGACGTGATCGCGCTTCAGGCCAATACGGCAGGCATGGAAGCCGCCACACCGCTGATCGTTGAAGCGCTGCTGAGCCTGCTGAACCCCCGCAGCATCCTCGCGCGCAATGACAGCCCGGTACGCGCGCTGGAGGGCCTGGCCCTGGAGACGAAGCTGCTGCACGGCACGCAAGCCCGCGCGCGGGTGGAGGAAGGCGGGCTCGCCTTCGAGGTGGACCTTCTCGCCGGCCAGAAGACCGGCTGGTTCTTCGACCAGCGCGATAATCGCGCGCGTGTGGCGGCCCTGGCGCCGGGTGCCACGCTGCTGGATGCCTTCGCCCACACGGGCGGCTTCGGCCTGCTGGCGGCCCGTGCGGGTGCATCACAGGTGACGCTGCTGGATCGTTCGCAACCCGCGCTGGACCTCGCCATGGCGTCCGCCGCCGCCAATGGCCTGGAAGGCTGCGTCACCGCCATGCGCGCGGAGGCGCTTGAGGCGCTGGAACGCATGGTGGGCGGCCAGCGACGCTTTGACATCGTGGTGGCGGACCCGCCGGCCTTCGCCAAATCGCGCAAGGACATCCCGGCCGCGCTGCGCGCGTATCAGCGCCTGGCGCGGCTTTGCGCGCAACTCGTGAACCCGGGCGGCTTCCTGTTCATCGCCTCCTGCTCTCACCACGCCGCCCCGCTCGAATTCGCAGCTGCCGTGGCGGAGGGCGTGTGGAAAGCAAAGCGCGACGCGAGGCTGCTGGGCAGCTATGGCGCGGGTCCGGACCATCCGGTGCATCCTCAACTGCCCGAGAGCGCCTATCTGAAGGCGCAGCTTCTCCAACTGCGATGACGCTGCGCGGGGCCTAGAGGAAGCGCTGTATATCCAGCGTGCTTTCGCGCCCCACCTTGTCCAGGCTTTCGTTAATGAACAGTTCCGCTGCGTCCCGGCCGTAATCGCGCAAGGTCTGCAGGAAGTGCCAATCTCCGTTGAACTTGGTGCTGAGCTTGAACTTGCGCATCCGCTCCTCATCCTCGATCACGTGCAGAAACAGGCGCCGGTAGCGCGGCTGCTCAAGGCGGCCGGAATCCAGCATGCGCTG
>Ga0105045_10001592_pt1 | contig 18692 bp, 12 predicted proteins | sample MAT02_FD_78089 | JGI IMG/M metagenome (GOLD analysis project Ga0105045, IMG submission 78089) | Freshwater microbial communities from Lake Fryxell liftoff mats and glacier meltwater in Antarctica - MAT-02 (megahit assembly) | ecosystem: Environmental > Aquatic > Freshwater > Ice > Liftoff... | reverse complement strand
CGTGTTATTTATCACAAACTGAGGACCGCAGCATTTACACGGGTGATTTTGTTTTCCATAGTATGTATGGCCATTCTTTTTTAATTTTGTACTGTGGCAACTTGGGCATGATAAGCACATAATATTTGAGTTTCGTCACACAAAACTATATATTTGCCCAGGTTGTCACCACTTTTCTCGCAGCATTACATGTGATGCACCGCCCCCTACCTTGGTCCCATCAAAATTTCAAAACAAAGCCTCTTAGACCACTTAGCCGGCACAGGAGCACAGGGAGTAAGCCGAAAATCCTAAACAGAGTAAGCAATCATGAAATCAATTAAATTTTCAAACATGAAAAATAGACTTACAATTTTACTTGCTTTTTGCCTGATGGCTTCCACCGCATTTGCGCAGCTGGTGGATGTGGTGACGGGTTTGGACTTCCCTTATGGCCTTGCTATCAATGGGAATGACCTTTATATTAGCCAACCACCTGCTAATAAAATTTCTAAAATAGACATCTCTTTGTCAAATCCCCCTATTGTGGATGTTGTGGCTGGGCTTTTCGCACCTCATGCATTATTTCTTGCAGGGGATGAACTATATTTTACCGAATACGGCGCAGGTAGTGTGCGTAAAATAAATATCACACAGCCTAATCCAATGCCCTCCTTTATAATGGACGGACTAGCTCAACCTGTGGGTCTTTTGCTAAATGGAAATACCCTTTACATCACGGATGAAGGAACTAACAGACTATATTCAGTGGATATCAATCAACCCAATCCCACATTAGTGAGTTTGGTCTCCGGCTTCAGCGCTCCTACGGGCATAGTTTTTAAAGATTCCGTGTTATACATAGCGGAGTTCAGTGGTGCTCGAGTCTCTAAAGTAGATTTAAAACAATCTCCTTTGGTCCGGACTACTTTTGTCACAGGCATCACTTCTCCAGTAGGTATTACTCGAAATGGTAATTTTCTGTATATTGCTGGAGCGTCACAAGTGATTAAGGTGGATATCAATCAGCCCAATCCAACGGCTGAGATGGTGGTTAATGGGTTGTCAAATGCTAGGCACGTTGCATTTGATGGTATTGACATGTACATCTCGCAAGTAGATGGTGGTGGCGCTGGTCAGGGAATAATTTCCAAATTGCAAATTGGCCAGCCCAGTTTCTCTTCCCTCAGCACCGTTTGCGCCAACACCATGCCCAACGACCTCGGTGGCGCCTCCCCCACAGGCGGCACTTACAGCGGCCCCGGCGTAACGGATAATGGCGACGGCGAAACCTTCACTTTCAATCCAGCCGCTGTGGGTGGCCCGGGGACTTACACCATTACCTATACATCTATCGGCGGACTGACGGCTACGGCTATGCTTACGGTGGCGGCGGCGCCGGTGGTGACGGGTTTTCCCGATGACACTGTTCCGCTTGGGTTTGTAGGCCCATTAAACGATGGCACACCATTGGGAGGTGTTTACACGGGTCCTGGGGTGTTGCCCGGAAATATATTCGATTCCTACTTGGCAGGGATGGGTGTCCATACGCTCACCTATACGGTTACCAATGCCAGTGGTTGTACGGGTTCTGCTTCTATTGTCATCACTGTAACCCCCGGCACCAATGATGCCTGCGGCGGTGCAACCAGCATTAGCAATTTATTGGGCGGCGCACTCAATGTGCCACAGGTATCCACGGAATTCAATAATACGGGCTACACCACGGCGGGCAACCCGACTACCGGGTTTGATTGTTTTGTGGATCCTGCGCCTCACCTCGAGCATACCGTTTGGTACACCTTCGTGGGCGATGGCAGCAAATACCGCATCCGTTCGGTAAACTGCAACAACGCAACGCCCTACAATGACGACACACAAGTGGCCATTTACTCCGGGACTTGCAGCAGCCTTACACCAGTTGCTTGCAACGAGGACGAAGATGCGGCAAACGCTGTGTACAACATCAACGTGGAAGTAGCCACTCAAGCCGGTGTACAGTACATCATGTTAGTAGATGGCTGGCAAGGAACACAAGGCAGATTCTGCCTTGAAGTAACCAGACTTGGCTTGAGCGCAGTGATTGATATCAGCCAAACCAACATCCAAGTATTCCCCAACCCGACCGAAGGGGACATTCAATTGCGCAATGTGGCCGCAGAAATGGTCGAGGTATTTGACAATATGGGCCGCCTGGTTTTATCAGAAATGAATCCCGGTTCTAATCTGGACATTTCTCAAACTGCTGCGGGTGTATATTTCTTGAAAATCTACGCAGATGGTCAAGTGTATTCCACCAAAGTGGTGAAGCAATAAAGAGAGCAGGTTAATTTGATTGTAAGAAGGCTGGCTATTCGGTAGGCGGAGTTGCATTGGACGACGAGGCTGCTGAATGGTCAGCCATTTTTGTGTTTTTTCGTGTCATTCAGACCATAGCGTGAAATCTGAGGGCGCGGCCCCTTTTTATTTCCCAAACATGTTATTAGTTTTGCGTCGACTCTGCACCATCTCCACTCCGCATGGCACACAAGCGCAATCAGCGAAAAAAACACAAAAAAGGCTTACCGCCCGGCTCCCTAGTTTATACCGGACACCGAGAAGAAGCCCCTTCTTTGATTACAACGGTGTTGTATGGAGACCTGCGCTACGAAGAGAAATCGGGCTATTTCCCAGCTGCTGACTTGCTGACTTCCACCGAAATTTGCTGGGTGGACGTACGTGGACTCACCGAAACGCACTGGATTGAGCGCATCGGACAAGACCAAAACATTCACCCGCTGGCCCTAGAAGACGTACTTGACACCCAACAACGGGCCAAACTGGAAGAGTTTGACAATGGCTTGTTTTTCATCGTGCACAAAATAAAAATTAACGGGGCTTTACTCGAATTTTCCAGCGAGCAAATTGCCTTGTTTATGGGGACTAATCTGGTGATCTCTTTTCAGGAAGACCCCGACGACACGCTGGCCGCCGTCCGAAAAAGAGCACAAGAGGGCCTCGGAAGACTCCGAAAAAAAGGGTCCGATTATCTCATGTATGCCATACTAGACTTTGTGGTGGATGGGTATTACGGTGTACTCGACGACCTTGAGGCTCAAATTGTGCTTTTGGAGGAAGCCATCCATCATCACGAATCCGCCGAAACAACCAAAGCTCGCATGTTTTTGCTGAAAAGAACGGTCAGCGAATTTCGGCACCGCCTGTTGCCGCTCCGAGAGGCCGTAAGCAGATTGCACCGAAGTGAAAGCGATTTGGTAAATGAAAATACTCGTTTATATTTGCGCGATTTGGTTGACCATGTAGCCCAAATAATGGATTCCTTAGATGGTCAACGCGATATGCTCATCAACTTAGAAGCCCTTTATCAGGCAGAAGCCGCCAATCGCCTGAATAATGTGATGCGCCTGCTCACCGTAATTAGTACTATTTTCATCCCGCTTTCTTTTCTTGCGGGCGTGTATGGAATGAATTTTGACAATATGCCCGAATTGCACTGGAAATACGGTTATTTTGGTGTGCTAGCCGTTATGTTTTTGGCTACCATGGGTATGTTGGCTTATTTTATCCGAAAAAAATGGATTTGAAGCCTAGCCCCGGAAGAGGCTTATTTTCGAACACCTATGTACACCGTAACCTAAGTGTTAGGGCTGCTAAAGCAGCAATTACAGTCGCTGAGTAGCCATGCCAAACCTAAAAACAACCAATTTTTTAAAAAAACACTGACCTCTTTTCGCTCCATTATGCGCATTTACCTACTTGTTTTTTGCTTTTTTTGCCTGTTTCCGGCTTTTTTGTCGGCACAAGAACCCAGCAAAGAATCCTTGCACCCTTGCGGTACCCTCGGCGTATCCGACTGGCTAAAGACCTACCGCTTCCGACCACCCGTACAAGACCGCACCAGCGATACCCTTTGGGTGGCCATTCAGCCGCACCTGTTGGCCAAAGACAATGGTTTGGGGCGGCTTGCCACCAACAAGTTTTTGCTGTCTTTTTGTCAATTAAATGAAGATTTTGCCGCTTCTAATATTCAGTTTTACCTCAAGGACTGGAACTTACTAGACGAATCCGATTGGCATATTCACAACGATATTCCGACCGGCATTGACATGATGCTCACCAACAACGTACCCGATGCCCTGAATGCCTATTTTGTAGCAGACCCAGCGGGCAACTGCGGCTACAACTTACCATACGCAGGCGTTGCCGTTGGTCATAGTTGCTCAGGGGATAACGACCGTACCTGGGCACATGAAGTGGGTCATGCGCTCAATCTTCCGCATCCATTTATTGGTTGGGAGGGTAAACAATACAATTTTAATACCCCTACTCCCACATCGCTTACCTACGACTACACTTATTTTCACGATACGATTGACACCCAAATTCCGGCCCCGCTCGATACGGCCTTGGTTGAATTGGTAGATGGAAGCAATTGCGCCATTGCAGCCGATTTGATTTGCGATACCAAGCCCGATTACCTCTCTTATCGCTGGGATTGTGACGCTCAAAGCAATAGTTTGGTGAAACAAAAAGACCCAACGGACGCCGAATTCTACTCCGATGGTACACTGATTATGTCGTACGCGCTCGATCGTTGCCAAAACCGCTTTTCTCCAGAAGAAATCAATATCATGCGGGCAACCTTACTCACCGAAAAGGCTAATTGGCTCACACCCAATCGTTTGCAACAGCCCGTAACTACAGCAGCCGCGCCCATCGAACCCGTACAAGATCAATTAGTGCCTGCACTCGGGGCCTTTTTTAACTGGAATTCAGCGCCAAATGCTACGCATTATCTGGTGCAAGCCTCTCGTTTTACCAATTTCTCCTTCAGGCAAGTAGATGTCATCACCACCGACACCTTCTTGACCGCCGGCCAACTGACCCCGAATGTCAAATACTTTTGGCGTATTTTCCCTTATAATAACTGGGATGCCTGTGCGGGCTTCAACGAACTGGCTACGTTCCGTACCAGCCCTATCAGTGCCACCCACGAACCCGACGCGGAGGGCTGGCGCTGCTACCCAACGCAGTTGGTGGCGGGTACGTCGCTGCACCTAGAAATTCCAGCATCGTGGCTCGGCCAAACCGCCGATGCGCAGGTGTACGATGCCGCAGGGCGGTTAATTTGGCAAGAAAAAAGCCCGTTACTCAGTGCGCACTCCCTCCTTGCACTGCCTTCGGCTACATGGCCAACAGGGGTGTACCGCTTGCTTTTGCGTACAGGAAAAGGGGTGAAATGGGCAACTCTGGTGAAGTGATAACCGGCCAGTACACGTCGCCGCTTGCTCACATCACTAAGTCCAAAATATCGGGCGTATTCACGGTTTTAAAACCTGGTAGTTGCAGTTGAAAGAATTGCAATAACTTGGTTAACAGCGCTTTACGCTGTTCTCGAGAAACCGGAATATCGTGCACCGCTTCGAGCGGACTTTCCAATAATGCCAACATTAGGCGGGTTTGTTCGGGTTCTAAAAGCAGCGTATGGGGCGGCGGGGTAGCACTAAATGTGCCATCATTCAAATCAAAAAACAACTCGCCCGACTGCTCTGGGTCTTGTGGTTGAAAGCCCAGATAGCCCGATAAGCCCAGCAAAAAATGTAAGTGCAGATTGGCAATGGGGTGCGGCGAAGCGTCGAGCCATTGTAGGTGACCGAGTAAAAAATCAAATAATGCTGGATTTTCCTCTTCTTGTTGTATGCTGTTTCGGCATATTTCGGCCATAAAAAGGGCCACGGCTCCTCGATGGATTTCAAAAGGAATAGCAGTCCAGATTTCGGCCGCGCGCACTTCTTTCAAGCGATTCGCCCCCGCCCCTTCTCGGTGATAAGCGATTAGGTCAACCGCCGTCATGGGCTGAAAAAGGTTGTATGGCATCCGAGATTTGGCCGTACGCACCGAGCCACCGATAAAGGAAGACAAGCCCTTTTCTTCCGTGAATATATCGGAAATCACACTGGTTTCTCCGTATTTCACCGTTCTAAATACGATTCCTCTCGTTTTCAGGAGCATAAGAACAGGGGTCGCTAATTTTCTTCTACGGCAGTAGAATCTGGTTTTTCGCGTACGAAATAAAGCACCCGCGTGAGCCATTTGGCGGTGTCTGGCTCAAGGCTTGGGTCGGTGACATATTCTTCCACGATGGGCAGAATAGCCTCTAAGTTTTTCTCCAACATATATTCATCTATGGCCTCGTGCGCCACCTGAGTGCCGGCATAATTGCCGAAAAAATTGATGAAAATGGCTTCTCCGCCAATCGTCACCAATTCCATTCCTTTCTCAATCTTTTGTTTGGGCAAAACGGGAACGGCTGCTGCCATGTCGGTTTTCATTGCCACCGTATCGTACGACCAGACAAAACCGCTCGGATACCCACGCAGCGTTGAATCTTGCACACCAATGGCGGCCAGCAGCGTGCCAAAACTTTCCCCTAAAAAGGTGGAAATATCCTGAAAATCAACCTCTTTGCGCACAACGGCATAGTTGCTGGGGGCTCGGTCGCCGACCAATACTTTGAACCCACCGTATGTTTTGGGATTGAGGGCCTCGCAATAACGGCGCAGGTGTGCCAGCCCATTTTCGTAGTCTTTGCCCACAAATGCATTCAAATCTGTAAACATGCCACCCGCACGATACAAAAAGGGCAGTTTCATATCCATCGCCCAAAGTACTTGCGTAAGTTGGCTATCTCCTTCAATTTTAAAATAAACGGGCGAAGCACCTAGGCCAAAATCCACCTCATAATCAATCCGTGTAGGGGTCACAGCGGTTATTTTTTGGGTGCCTTTCCCTACATTTTCCAGTTCACTTTCCCAACGATACACTGTGCCGGGCATACCATCAGGGCCTTCAATCGCAATTTTCATTTTAGGGTCCATGAAGTGCCAAGGCGACCAATTGGTAAAATTTTTGAACAGTTGAACTTGTTCAAAAACCGTTTCGCGTGGGGCCTCAATTTCCACACTGCGCTCAATGTGGTAACTGGGTTTGGCAAATAAGCACAGGGTAAGCCACAATGCGGCGATCCCGAGCGTGATGTACAGTAGGTATTTTAATGCTTTCATAGGGCACGAAGGTAAAGTGCTGGAATCATGTTTCCATAAGAACTTGTTTGGAATCCCAAACTAGTTCTAAACAATTTACTCGGTATCGAATAAGGCCAAAAGGGACTTCGATTCCGGCAACAAGCGAAACGTGCGCCGATGCCAAGGCGTAACGCCCTGTTCCCGAATGGCCGCGCGATGAGCCGCCGTAGGATAACCCTTGTTTTGGTCCCAAGCATAAGCCGGATATTGCGCGTGTAAATGAAACATGGCCTCATCGCGATGGGTTTTGGCCAATACCGAAGCCGCCGCAATGGAGGCGTATTTTCCATCGCCTTTCACCACACACAGATGTGGCGTGCGCGGATAGGGGTGAAAGCGATTCCCGTCCACCAGCACGAAACCCGGTCGGGCGGTCAAGATATCCAAGGCTCGGTGCATGGCCAGCAGCGAGGCTTTTAGGATGTTAATTTTGTCAATTTCTGCCGCACTCACCTCGGCAACAGCCCACGCAATAGCCTCATTTTCGATCACATCTCGCAAAGTATCGCGCTGTTTTTCGGTTAATTGTTTGGAATCGTTCAACAAAGGGTGAAAAAAATCAAGCGGCAGAATCACTGCGGCGGCAAAAACCGCCCCGGCCAAACAGCCCCGCCCGGCTTCGTCGCAGCCTGCCTCTACGAATGCTTGTTGATGAAAAGGTAACAATGCCATGGCGCTAAGGTCGTAAATAAATAAAATCCAAACCAGTGCTAATCTTCCCGGCTGCCATCGTCGGCCATGCGCACAATTTTGGGCGTAAATTTCGCCACTACCGCCACCAAATCCTGCTGAGCCGCCATTACTTGATGAATGTCTTTGTAGGCCATGGGAGCCTCATCTAAGCCACCACCAATCAGCGTAACCTCTTTATTTTGAAGAAGTTGGCGCATTTCAAGCGGATTCACTTGGGCCAGTGCTTTGGTTCGGCTCATTAGTCGGCCAGCCCCGTGGGCGGCGGAGTGAATGGAGGATGCCTCGCCTTTGCCACGCACCAAAAATCCCGGTGCCGTCATAGACCCCGGAATGATGCCGAGTACCCCTTTTCCGGCAGGAGTAGCCCCCTTTCGGTGCACAATCACTTCCGCACCGTTCAGTATTTCTTTCCAGGCAAAATTGTGGTGGTTTTCTATCCGAGCCAGCACGGTGGCTCCGGTGGCGCGACTGATTTTTTGATGAATAATATCGTGACAAGCAGAAGCGTAATCGCCCGCCAAGGTCATGGCCAACCAGTATTCTTGCCCGGCTTCACTTTGGAGGTCGAGGTAGGCCAAATGAGCCGCATAAGGGGGGAGTTTGCATTTTTCTTTGGCAATTTTAGTGTAATAACCCGCCAAGGTAGCCCCCAACCCACGGGAGCCCGAATGGCTCAGCAAAGCCAAGTACCGACCTTTCTCAATGCCCAGTTCGGCATCATTTTCGGCAAAATCAAGCAGCCCCCACTCCACAAAATGATTCCCACCGCCCGATGAGCCGAGTTGGGTATAGGCTTTGTCTTTTAATTTCTGAATCGTGGAATTTGCCTCAAACGCAGGCTGGTCGAGCACCGGGTGGTAGGCTCTTTGTTTGCCTTGAAAGCCCATTCCAGCCCCAAAAACCGTATTTTTAATCAAAATATCGCGGTAAAAAGCGGTATTTCCCAAAAAGTGGCCCTCCGGAATATCAAAAATAGACAAGGCCATCCGGCAACCAATATCCACGCCTACACCGTAAGGAATTACGGCATTATGCGTAGCCAATACGCCGCCGATGGGCAACCCATAGCCTTGGTGTGCATCGGGCATTAGAGCACCGGCCACGGTTATGGGCAGGCGCATGGCTACTTGCATTTGGTTGCGAGCGCCCTCGTCAATGCCTTCAATACCAAAAATGGGGAATGATTGCTCCTCGGTTTTTAACGCGATGGTAGCGGCAGCGGCAAACTGTTGGGCACTTTCTAACAGGGCCTCAGCCAATGCTCCCAGGTGTTGGTCTTGCTGAAATTTGTGCGGGTTTTTACGCACCTTTTTCAGCATTTGAAACACTCGTTGCCTAGACAAATGAGTCAGGCGGGTATTAGCCAATTCAAGTGCCAACCCAAGTATTTTCCCCTCCGAATAGCCGAGGAATAAAATGTCTTTTCCGGTGTACATGATGGTTGGTTTACAAGGAATTCCTAACAAATTCGAAGCTAGGCCCCTACCGAACAAGATCCTTGACTGAAGACCTCGGAGCGGGTATTAGCGGGACACCACTTCGATGGGTAATCTACCCTATAATTTGCCCAAAAACGTGGGTGAATGTGCAAAATTCGATATTTTTAGCCACTTTTGTTACTTTTTGAATCCAAAAAGTAACAAAAAAGCCTCGGCTGTCGAAAAATCTAACCCCCTTTTGCCAACTCGGCGGCGGCGGTAAGTATTGTTCTTTTTGACATGGCCAAGCGTTCGTCCGACCTCGGCAGAAGTCGGATATTGGTTCGTTTTGGGAAATAGTTCGACCTACCCCGAGGTCATTCCCGCCGCATCTATGCCGCTGTTTTTATCCAACAATAGTAAGGTCTTGTGCGGATTAGAAAAATAAAAAGCCGTTCACATTTTCCATAACAAACAAATGGGACAAAAAAATCCCGCCGCAATACATTTTTCAAGTTTTGCGGCGGGAAATATCTTATTTAAGAACGAGAAAGGAATCCAATTACTGCCGAACAACCTTCAGCGCAGTACCCGCGCCTTGCTCCGTCACAACCCGCAGCACATAGTGGCCGGCCGGATAGAATTGCAAGTCGAGGTCAAGCACATTTTCACCCACAGAAAGGGAAAAATTGCGAGACATCAGGGTTTCTCCCAGCATGCTGTGCAAGGTTACGATGGCACCCGTTTGTGTCTTAGATTGTAAGCGTATTTGCGCAACATCAGCCGTAGGATTGGGCGAAATACTGGCACTAAACACTTGATTATCAATCTCTTTTGAATCTAATAGCAAGTTTCTACTGCCGTTGCCAAACCAAACACCCCAATAGTGTGCTGGAACAAATAGGCTGTTTCCGCCCTGTGCTTGAATCTTGTTTGCATTCAAATTCTGTAAGCGCAAATCATACGTAAACGTCTCATTTTCGTACAGTAATTTGTTGTCGAGGCGATTGTAGTTGGGCCAGCCCAGCGCGCCGTTATCGGCAACAATTCGGTCGTAGTCGCCGGTTTCGGAGTTGGCGCCATAGATATCATACTGCGTAGAGAATTGATTGTCAATCAAATCAAAAGCAATGATAAAGGGTGAGTTTTTGGCAATGGTAGGATTTGCGACACTCACTTTTTCCGGCAAACCGCCGAACAACTTCGTGATAAATGCGTCGCCCCCGTCGGTGAATTGGCCATTTTCCCAAAACTGGATAAAGCCCACATCCCAGTAGCCAATGCCGTCCAAATCGTTGTAGGCATCGTACATCAGGTATTGACCAGAATAATCAAATTCCAATACATCGGCGTATTGCACATCGCCCGTAATTTGCCCTTGTGTGTAGGTTGGGTTGTACAAAAAGAACGTTTCAGACTCACCGGTTGGGCTAGCCAAATCAAAAACATAAATGCGCGACTCTTCAAACTCGGTGATGCCCGCCACAAAACGACCGTCCTTAGAAATAGCCACATTGCGCCATTCTGGATTGGTGCTCAACTGAGTAGTGGTAAACGTAATAGGGTTAGTGAAATAGTTAATGTCAACCCCAATAATATGGCCTGCATCATTCACAAAAACAAGGCTCGCTCCGTTGTCTGTAACACTCGGGCGGTTTTTTACCCCCTGTGTGTACAGGGAACCCAATACCTGACCTGCGCCCGTAGCGAGGTCTAATTTGACGCCATCATCGCTGGTGCAAAGCGCAAAGTCGGTGCCCGGGTTGGCGCTGAGTTGGCCCAAGTAATTGCCACTTGGCACACTGCCGCCGATGCCCACGGTTGCGAATGCATTGGCCGCCACAGCAGCCACTGCTGTGCCGTACAAGTCGGTTGCCGCCTGAATAACCGCCAGTCGGCAATCCACAAATTTGCTGGATTTCACCAAATAATCGCGCAGTGCCTTGTAATACACCTGCTCGGCTCTCGCCGTTCCTACGGCTGCATTGCTGGCAAATAAGAAAAAAGCGCGGTTAGGAATGCCGGAATTGATGTGCACACCACCATTATTCTGATTACCGGTGTATTGTTCGCTGGTATGCTCTGGCTGCCAAAACCCGCTGTTGCTCGGCTGGCCGTTGTGTGGGTTGGATAGGTCGCGCAGGGCAGTAGGCAGTCCACCACCACTTTGCATCACATCCTCCCCAATTTTCCAGTCATTCACATCGCCATCAATCATTTGGCCAAATACGTCGGCAAATGACTCATTGAGGGCTCCACTTTCATTCTGGTACACCAAATTGGCCGTTTTTTCAATCACACCATGGGTCATTTCGTGTCCGCCCACGTCCAGACCGCGCGCCAAAGGCTTGAAAACGCCGCCGCCGTTACCATAAAACATGGCCTGACCGTTCCAGAATGCATTTTCCATAGAAGTGCCATCCGGCTCGCTTACATTCACCAAACTGATTACGTTTCCGCCCACTCCGTCAATGGAATTTCGGTTGAATTTTGACCTAAAATAATCAAAACTTTTGATGCTGTTGAAATGCGCACTGATGGCGGCTTTTTTGTTGCTAAATGTAGTGCTGTTCGATACCACCAAATCCGCATTAAAAGTCTGCGCTTCAGGCGAAGTATTGAAGGCATCTAAGGTCAAAATGACACCCACTGGGTCGCCCGGCATGGTAGAAGCCGTTGGCTTGAACATGGGTTTGCTAGCGTCTTCCAAAGTGAATTGGTTGCCAAACTGCCATCCGCCAAGGGCGAGAGTGCGATTTACGTCCAACAAATCCACCCCGCTCACATTGACCGGCCCATCCATTGCCCAGGCTCCGGCGGGTGCCTTGGGTGCTACGGGAGATTCTGTTTTTCCCTCCATACATGCACTGTGAAAATGGCCGAGCAAATTGCAGGTGTGCTCAAACTGGTTCAACACCACGCCCGTTTGGGCATCCACGAACCATTCGGAGCGACTGAACACATTGGGCCGCGCGGCCACATGCCACGTAAGGCGTTCTGCGCCTAATTTTTCCTCCGGATGAAACACCAGCAAAGTGGCCGTAAATGGCTGACCGTCAATGAGTCTTAAGTCTTCTGCTGTCCAGTTTGTTTTAATGTTTGCCAGCCCAATTTCATTTTTTACCCTATCAATAGCGGCATCTGCACCCAAAGAAGGGGTCAGGCTCGACAGCGCGGGCGTTGGGAAGTACCGGCCATTCATGCGCGAAAAGGCGCCATTTTGAGCGTGGCAAACCACTTCTCCGCCCCAAACGGGCAAGCCTTGGAATACTTGTTCCATCCGAACGTGCGTGTTGCCTTGCTCGTCGTTTTGAATGGATTTGACCACAAATTCTGCTTTGGGCTGCGTCAAACCGGCGGGTTTCAAACTGGCGCAATACTCGATTGCGCGCTCGCCCAAGGGTTTGCTTTCGGTGGCGCTACCAGAAGCGGCGGTTTTACCTTCAAAAAAGATAGGCAAGCCATTTTCAGCACGCACCATGGAAACCGTTGAAGGAGTAGAAACCGTAGCAGGCTGCAGGGTGGGCAGGGCATTCGGTCGCTGGGTAGCCACGTTGAAGGGGTTGGTAGCAGTGGGCACTACGGCTTTTCCGGGCCACGATAATTCAGGCTGGAAATTAGTTGGAGCCGATTGGCTGGGTTTGCTTTTGCTATGCTGTGCATAGGTGGGTAAAGCGAGCATCGTCAGCAATACCGCTAGGAAACATATTTTTTGCATAAAAATAGAAGGAGTGTGAAAAAAATCGAGGGTGTTCGGAAAGTGCGGCACAACTGAATCAAGTGCTTGATAATCAAGTCATACGTGGAAATGTGCCTCACGTTTTTACCATCGGGCACAAAGATGCAAATAATACCAACTTAAGTAGGTCTTTTAAGCCAAGTTCCGCGGCTCAACCTCTGTCAATACCGCGCCCGAAAACTGATTAGATAGGGATCGAATCCATTGAACGGAGGCTTGATCTGGATTTTTCAGGACCGAATTGGCATTAAAAACGGCTATTATTTTTTCGGCAAAAGTCGCGAGTTCCTGCGCATCGGAATATTGGTTTAAAGCAGCGGCTTCCATCAAAACATAGTCGTAATGCTGCCGTAAATCGGCCAAAAAGGCCTTAAATGCCGTCGAATCCAGTAGTTCGGCAGGCGATTTAGATACCCCAGTATTGCCCAATACATCTACTCTGTGGGCGTCTTTGGCAGGGGCCGACTGGCTTTTGGCTTGGAAAACATGCCCCAAACCGTGTTGCGCGATGGCTTGATTCAAAATCACTTGGTTCGGCGTGGCTTGGTCGCTGAAGGTTTCGGGCAAAGGTGCTTTGAAATTGGTATCCAGCACCAGCACTTTTTTATTGTTAAATGCCAAGGAATGCGCTAAAGATAGCAGAATAAAAGTCTTGCCTTCTTTTTCTTTTGGGCTAACAATCAACACATTACCGCCCCCAGAAGCGATGAGTTGTCCGCGCATTTTGCGCAAACTTTCTCGAAAAGAGGTATAGAGCGCATCGGGTTTTGCGTCCGAAAATATTTTTTCTAAGTCAAAGCCTTTGACCGGCACCGATGGGATGGCCGCCAGCAATGGAAGGCCCTTGGTGTATTTGCTGAATAGGTCGGGCGATTGAATGGTTTGGTCGAGGTAAGCCAACAAAAACAAGGCAATCATCGTGACGGTGCCCGCCACAATGGCGGCAAAAAGGCTGATTAAGGTACGGCGGTCAGGCTCGGGCCATTCGGGTAGCGCGGCGTTTTGCACGATTGAAAGCGGATTTTCGGCATTTTCCAGCGTCAATTTTGCTTTGAGAAATTCTTCGTTTACTTTGTCAAATTCCAGTTGGGCTACGTCTTGTTCGGCTTGCAATTTGGAGAAAATCTCATCGCTCACCACCATGCCTCCGAGTTTGTTTTTGAGGCTGTAAATTTCGTTGCTGGTGCGTTTGTAACTCTCCTCGGCTTCTATACGGTCGAGGTCGGAGGAAACACGGTCTTTGTAGAGGTCTTCCTTGGTTTTTTTGCCCTCCTCGTTGCGGGGTTTGCCTTGGGAGCGAGCGGAATTGCGCATGGTTTCTTCCAACTCGGCTCTGGCGTCGGATAATTCGGTGGCCAAGTCCTCATTTTTTCCGCCCGATTCGGCGTTGCGCCGAGTGAGATCGCGCACCCGTTCCATTTGCTCGGCGGTGTTGTTTTTTTCTGTCATGCGACTTTGCACCTCGCGTGCGTCGCGCGATTCGCGGTCGCCCTCGTATTTTTTGATTCGATTGACCGATTCGGCGGCCGATTTTTTGCGGGCATCGGCGCGTTGGCGTTCAAATTCTAGTTTGGTGATTTGCGATACTAGTTCTTCACTTTGCCGACCGAGCACGGGCAAGCCTTTTTGTCGGAGGTATTCAAATTTTAGGTCGCTGATGGAATCCACCACAGCCTTTTTTTCGGCAGACAATTTGGTGTAAGATTCTACATTCTGCCGTTTATCGCGCACCAACAAATTAAAATAATAGGTCAAAAAACGTTGGGAATATACGTTGGCGAGTTCTTGGGAGAGGGCCGGATTTTCGGTGGTGACCGAAATGGTGAGATAATCGGTTTGGGCTTTTCTTTGCACCGACAAACTGCGTAAAATCGCGTCGTTGTCATAGCCGTACGCGCGGGCCACTTTATCGAGTAAAAAATCGAATTGAGGAGAGAAAGACACCACTTCTAGGCTGTCGAGATCAATTTTTTTCAGTTCATTGACCAATTCTTTACGCTCCTCTTCGGTGAATTTAGCGAGGGATAAATTGGCGGTTTTGAAGGGTTTTAAGGCCGTTTCTGGGCGAATAGCCCCCAAATCGTGCTGCAACATTTCGATGATTACCAACTTAATGGCGGCACGCGATTGCGCAAATTCCAATAAATTGGAGAAGGCATTGTCCACCTGATATTGCTGTACAAACGCGTCCGAATTATCGGATTTAATGCCTTTGTAATTCACAATGCCTGTGGCCATCACGACGCTCGATTTGAACCGTTCGGGTTTTTGACCAATAAAGAAAAAAGTAGCCAGCGCAGCGGCCGCCATGACCCCTAAAATGAGCCATTTGCGGCGCAACAAAATATTGAGCAGGTAAGAAAAATCCATATTTGGGAAAAAAATAGGCTTTTACGACGAAAATGGTTAGTCCCTTTTCGTCGCAAAAACCGTGGTACATATTCTTTCGATTAAAAACTATGCCGAAAGGTACGACGAAGGCGGCGGCTTTGAAAAATAGTTCACAAACTACCCCATCCACCACCATTTTTCGAGGGCCACTACCTGTCCGGCGGCATCGCGCAACAACACAACGACATGGGGCAACCCCAGGAGTTATTGATGACATGCGGCGACCTACTAGCGCCGGGGGCAACACCGATGTTTTCGCCATTTTCATTGCCGACCATTGTACCGACGGTATGGGTACCGTGATTATTATCGTCGCAAGGTTTGTTGAGGTCGTAGCCGCAAGAATTGGCGCCCCCATTTTATGAGATCTCGAATCGCATCGTGCCAATTGTAATTATGGTCGGCAATCGTTCCATCGCGGCCTTGATAGCGATCTTGAATGGCTGGGTGTTCCCATTCATAACCAGTATCTTGTCCGCCGATTACAATCCCATCGCCGGCAAAGCCTTGGTTCCACACGTCGTCGTCGTTGATTTTGGTAATACCCTAGGGCAGGGCATAGCGGTCGGGACTGGGCACGGTGGCCGAATCTTGCACCGGCAGACTAAGGTGCCATATTGGATTGAGTGCTAAACGGCCCGCTTCGGGCATTTTGGCTACTTTTTCTAGCAAAATACTCGTTCCTTTAGCCCGAATGGCGTTGATAATCCAAAAAGAATGGTGCAATGCAGATTCATTTTGCAGCAAATCGCGTAGGTCTCGCTGGTCTTTTTCGGCAAATCGCGACAGGGTTTCATAGACAAATTGCCCTTTTTCGGCCTTGGTACGAAGTTGTCGTGCTGATGTTACGTCGGCTCGGTTTTTAAGAATTATTAAAAATTCAACAGCAGAATCGGGCTGTTGCGCCCACTGCCAGAGTCGAGGGTCAGTTTTTTCCCGCCAATCGGCATTTTGGGCCAAAACAGGAAGGGCTAAAAAGCCCAGTAAGCAGGAGAACAGTAGCGATTTGCGAATATTATTGAAACTTACATTGGCCAAAAGTATTTAAACAAGGTAAAATCAACGACATTTCAGGAAAATGAATGGTTTTTTATTTGGCCATGATTCCCAATTCACCCTCAACCTTCCCTTTCATCGTTATTTTATATGAAAAAAAATTCGATTCTCCTTGGACTATGCACGCTGTTGGCGGGCTTTTATAGTCCCGTTTTTAGTCAAAAAACCAACACGACCAACGATGCTTGGCACCTCGTAGCAGACCAAATTGACCCGACCAATTACTTCGGTATTACGGTGGCCAACGGCATGATTGGCCTCGTTTCGTCGCCCGAACCCATGCGTGTAAAAGACGTGGTGCTCAACGGTGCGTACGATAATTATGGCCGCGGACGAGTGAGTAACATCCTCAAGGGCTTCAATTTCATGAATATGAACCTTGACGTAGATGGTCGGCGCATCGGTCGGGCCGATATTACGAACTATCAGCAGGTACTTAATATGCGTCAGGCCGAGTTGACCACTTCTTATGACGTGGGCGACAAAATTTCGGTGAACCACACCTTGATGGCCTTGCGACATTTGCCATATTCTGCCCTGAGTATCATCCAAATTACAGCCAAAAAAGACGTGACCATTACGCCCATGGCCGTGATTGAAGCGCCTGAGATACTGCAAGATGTGCGGAATTTGTACGCCGAAATTGACCGTCCACACGTGTTGATTCCCCTACTCACATCGGTGGGGAAAAGTCCTACAGGCAAATACACGGTAGCGGCTTCGAGCAGTTTTATTTTTGAAGAAAAACATGGCTCCGAACCAGATTTGATTCATGAAGACTGGGATTACAACATGCACTTGTTGAAATTCCACAAAAAACTAAAAGCGGGCGAAACCTACACATTTGCGCTGGTAGGAACCCTGATTAGCACCGCTCATACGAAAGACGCACACAATGAGGCTGAGCGTCTCACTATTTTTGCCGCTTTGGAGCGCACCGAGCGGCTGCTGAAACGCCACCGCGAGGCATGGGATAAACTTTGGTCGTCCGACATCACGATTGAAGGCGATGTGGATGCTACCCGCGATGTGCATTCGGCCATGTATCATTTGTATTCTTTTGGACGGGAAGGCACGGCGTTGAGCCTATCGCCGATGGGTTTGAGCGGATTGGGCTATAATGGACACGTTTTTTGGGACACCGAATTATGGATGTACCCGCCGATGCTGTTATTGCACCCCGAAATAGCCAAATCCTTCCTTGAATTTCGGTATCAATTGCTCGACGAGGCCAAACAAAATGCTTTTTCGCATGGGTATCAAGGGGCGATGTACCCTTGGGAAAGCACGACGACCGGTCAGGAGGAGACGCCTGTTTGGGCACTTACTGGCCCTTTTCAGCACCATATCACGGGCTGTGTGGGTTGGGCGGCTTGGCAGTATTACTTGGTGACGAAAGATAAAATTTGGCTGCGCGAGCGGGGTTGGCCTATTTTGAAAGAAGTCGCCGAATTTTGGGCCAGTAGGGTGGAGCGCAACGGGCCGGGGCAATATGATATTATCAATGTGATCGGGGCAAATGAGTGGCAAGAAAACATTGACAACAATGCATTTACCAACGGGATGGCCAAAACGGTGCTGGGATACGCCAATGATGCTGCGCGTGAATTGGATTTGCCGCTTGATCCGGATTGGGCCTTGGTAGCGGAAAATATTCCTATTTTGAAATTCGCTGACGGCACTACACGCGAGAATGCTACCTACAACGGAGAAATCATTAAGCAAGCCGATGTGAACCTGTTGGCTTACCCCTTGAAAGTGATTACGGACCCGGCGCAGGTAAAAAAAGACTTAGACTATTACGGGCCACGGATGGCTCCGGATGGTCCGGCAATGGGCAACGCCATTCTCGCCGTTTCGGCGGCGCGGGCGGGCGATGCTGAGCGGGCGCACAAACTGTGGATAAGCAGTTACAAACCGAATGAAGTGCCTCCTTTTGGGGTGTTAGCGGAATGTGCGGGCGGCACAAATCCGTATTTTGCGACGGGGGCTGGTGGGTTTTTGCAGGCCACCCTGATGGGTTTTGGCGGCTTGGATATTACCCCGCAGGGCATTGTGCAGTTAAAAACTAAATTGCCCAAAGGCTGGAAGTCTATTACGATTACGGGGGTAGGCGTGGAGAAGAAGACGTTTTTTGTGCGGTGATTGGGCGTTGTTGAGAAGGGTTGAGGGTTGTTGAGACGGACATGCCCAAAAATGGTTGACAAAAAAGGAGTTGAGATAACCTTACAAAATCAATTACTTTTGGTCATGAAAAATGGACAAGTTACAAAGTCAAAACAAGGTGTTCAAATTCAGCGCGAACGGCGTTTTTTTTTAGAGTCTGCTCGT